>ERZ869991.842-NODE-842-length-10401-cov-5.632022_pt1 | contig 10401 bp, 15 predicted proteins | sample MGYA00520862_ERZ869991 | MGnify/ENA primary metagenome ERZ869991 (study PRJEB32232, sample SAMN07284978) | human gut metagenome | biome: human-associated habitat; material: feces | host: Homo sapiens | place: Tanzania | collected 2014-08-11 ...
CACAGATATCAACTACGCATGGCCATCAGCAGAGATTGCCGTTATGGGTGCCAGCGGTGCCGTTGCAGTGCTTTGCGCTAAAGAGGCTAAGACCCACGAGGATCCAAAGGCATTCCTCGCCGAGAAGGAAGAGGAATACACCGAGATGTTTGCAAATCCATATCAGGCAGCTAAGTATGGCTACATTGATGATGTGATTGAACCTCGCAACACTCGTTTCCGTATCTGCCGCGCATTGGCTCAGCTCGCTACAAAGCGCGAGGGCTTGCCTGCTAAGAAGCACGGAAACATTCCTATGTAATATAAAATAAATATAGTATGGGAAAAGTAAATAATGAGGTATATGCTGCGATAGCATTGGCTCTGCATGAGTTCAAGGGTAACAACGTTCACGACAAGGAGACTGGCGTTATTACCATCAAGGAGAGACACTCCGATTGGGAGTCTCATATCCTTCGCATGACACCAAAACCTCAAAAATAATTTATTTGATAGAGATGAAAGAATACAAATATACTATCAATGGCAACAAGTATGATGTTGAGATAAACGACATCGTTGAGAATATTGCCACAGTCACCGTGAATGGTGAGAAATATAGTGTTGAGATGGAGAAGGAGCCGGAGCCAGTAAAGAAGAAAGTTGTTGTAAAGCCGGTGGCTCAGCCACAGCCGGCAGCTGCATCGTCTTCTTCAGCTTCATCGGCAAAGGTAAATTCCAACAATGCTCTGAAGGCACCACTGCCAGGAGTTATCCGCGAAATCAACGTTGCTGTTGGCGACGAGGTAAAGGTTGGCGACACTGTAGTTGTGCTTGAGGCAATGAAGATGGCTAATAACCTTGAGGCAGAGAAAGCCGGTAAGGTAACAGCCGTTCTCGTTCAAGTAGGCGAGAGTGTTATGGAAGACACTCCGCTTGTAGTAATAGAATAATTCAAACTATTCTCAATAAATATGCCGCTTTAGCCAGTGTAGCTAAGGCGGCATTTTCTGTTGTATAAAGTTATACAGGAGAATTTTATAACTCGCACTGTATTTCAATCAACGTTCTTGGTAGAGCAATCTTTTTGGCTTCACCACGCTTGCCCGTAATGTAATAATAGTTTGCGAGATGTTCGTCAAACTGTGAGAGGAAAGCTTCTTTAATTCTTGTGCATTTCTCGTTGATGGCGTTTGATAATGGGTTCGTTATGTTGTATATCGTCTGCCACACCCTGTCGCTTGATAGTCGAGGACCATTGGTATTGTATTCCTTCACCTTATTATATATGTGTGTTAGTCTGTCTTTATAATCCGACAGACATTTGAAGACAATGCCTTCCTCATTTTCCAGAAATAGGAGAAATACCGATTTTACTATAGGTTCCATCTTTATTTCCATATAGTTGTAGTCGGGCAGGATAATTTTAAAGTCTTTTGTTATCACAAGTCGGCTAAGCTTGTTCTGGGGTAGGGCGAGCTGCTGTATAATCCATTCGTCAACACCATTGAGGCGCAGCTGGTTTATTTTCTCCCTGACTTCCTTCATTAGTTGTTGCGTATCATAATCGAATCTCTCGTCGGCAGTTGCGTCATCATTAATAAATAGATAAGGATAATCTGGAATTTTGCTTGCTTTAGTTACGTCATCAGCATCTTCTAGACTATTGCAAGCATAAGCCATTTGGCTTTCTATTTCTGCCAGCCTCTCTTCCAATTCTCTTTCTTTTTCTCTTTCTTTCCTGTCTATGTCGTCATATATAGAAAACAGGTGGTCAATCATGGCAGGACCGTCTTCCATAGTGTCGCAACAGAAGAAATAAATCGAAAAAACAGGATTTATAGTGTTGTCGTCTTTATCTTTTGTCCATCCTTCGTATCTGAAAAAGCAAGGTGAGATGTTGTCATGTTTTAGAAACATGGCAAGTGCATTGGTCGGTAATGCTGGAACCGGTGCTAATATGTTATATGCCGGAGCATAATATCTGATTTTCTTTTCCCTTTCCTGTGCGAGTTCTGGCATGTAGATGAATTTAGCCGGTTCCCTGAAGCCATGTTTGCCGAATTGTCTTTCTTTCATTTGACTGACTTTTTCTCGGATGTAGTCTTCGTTCCTTTGTATGATATTATTAGCCACTCTGTTATGTCCGCTCTCCATGAAAATCAAGCAGTTCTGCTTCATAATCACTGGAGCGTCTTTTACAGTATAGCCTTTCTTTATTCTGAAAATCTGATGTGCCATTGTGTTAATTTTGTATTTTGATTTTTGCTGCTAATTTACTATATTAATTTGTATAAACATAATTGTCATATGTATTTTTATCTTCGCAAGGCTTGCGAAGTAAAATTCTTTTATTTTTCTTTTGAAATTCTTTGGCGGATAATTCGCAATATATATATTTGTATCACTCATCGTTCGATGAGAAAGCTCAGAAGTTAGATCTGCTGATCATCTTATTGAAAAGCCTTGTGCTAAAGATGGTATTAAAAGCAATGATGCTCTAAATCTGAACTTAAAGCTCCTGGTAACTGTGATTAAACAGGTGGAGTTAGTGATTTTCCTCATAAGAGGATACTGTCGTAACGCAGAAACATATTTTAAATCATCTTGTTACGGAGATGATAAAACTTTAAATAATATAGCTTATGAAAAAGCTAATTATATGTTTCATGGGCTTACTTGCAATTACTGCATGTGAGTTTAATGATAAAGTGGATAACTTTTCAATTGGAGGATTAGATACTCTGAATTTGGATTCAGTTGTGGTTGTGGATGAAATTTGCACAAATGATGATTATTATGATTCGACCCTTCAAGAATGGGTTGGTCCTCGTGCTGATAGGCTTAATGGTATTGATCTTTCCCCTGTTGAATAAACTAAAATGATAAGTATGAAAGAAATAATATTCTTGATGCCACTTGTCCTTTGTGCTTGTGGTAATAATAAAAATCAGATTGCTGTTAGTCATAATATAATGACTTCAGTTGACTCTGATACATTGTGGATAGATGAACCTGACAACACTCAGACCTGTCATTATGACCCTATCTTGCGTAAATGGTTTGGACCAGGTTCTGATGAAATGAATGGTACAAAGTATGAGTATTATGATGAAGATGTCACAGGGTTTGAAATTAGATTTGGACTTTGGGGCGCAGATTTAACACCTTATTTTAATAAAGAAAGGATTAAAGAATGTGTAGAAGATATATGGTAAGAAGAAATGGTTCTTGGTTTGATAGCTTAACAGGGAACAAATTTGTTGGTATAGTTCGTTCCAATGGATTAACATATAGATTGACGAGGGATGGTCAGAAAGTACTTTTGACTAAACCTAAGCCGAGTGTAGAGAATTTTGTAAAAAAGATATGGGAATTTGAAAATCCTCAACATCATGGGTATGTTAATGGAAAGTATCGTCCGTTTGTTACTGCTAATGGTAATATTGATATTGGTGCGGGTATAGATATATCAAAACAAACTCCAGAGTTTAGACGTGAAGCTTATAAAGGGTTTACTCGTGAGGAAATGCATAAAGAACTTACTCGTAGAGCTGCTCAAAAGCTTCAACAAGCATCAAAAGCTTTAAAGCCTTATACTAATTTTCCTGATACTGTTAGTCCACAGATAATAACAGGTTTGGCAGACCTTAGCTATCAAGTTGGTTCTCTTAGAGGTTATCCTAAACTCATGAAAGCAGTTGCCAGAGGCGACTTGAATGGTATACGACGAGAGTCAAGAGTGATGTTCAAAAATAAAAATGGACAGATGCAATTTGACAAGAGGCGGTATGATGCTCGTAACAGTAACTATTTTTATTATAGACAGGGTGGTATGGTAAGTCCGCTAATGGATAGTATTATGCCTAATTCTTATTATAAAGAATCTACTTCATGGCAAATGCAAAGGGAGCGGAACTGTAGAGCAGCTCAAAAATTAATACAAAAGGCAAACGCTTATAAGGCTTGTACGAATGTAATAAATTATATTTCCACAAGCCTTGCGAAGCAAGATTCTTTGCACCATTAGCTGATAATCATTATCTTTGCCGCAAGAATTTACAGGAACGACTGAAAAGTTGTGCTTGAAAGAAAAACGATAAAGCAGAGCAACGAAAGTTTACTTTCGAATTGCCGAGCATGAGTTTTTTATTTAAAAAAACGATTAAGCGAGAGCAATGAAAGTTTTACTTTCAAATTGCCGAGCGTGAGTTTTTTATTTAAATGCTTGCGGTTTCTGAAATAATTCAGTAAATTTGCCACATCGCAGCCGTGGAGTGGAGAATCCACAGAAACGGGTTTACCTTCCAGGCTTGCGAAACGACAATATGGAAAAGGCGTTTACTCTTACGCTTTGTTCTTGCTGACCGAAACTTCGCAACTTTCAATGTCGACGTAAAGAACAGGGAAGAGCTGTAAATGTCCCGGGATGTGTAGTTGATATTGTCTTTTCTAATTTTTAATTTAAAATATTCTTTATATATGAACAAAGAAAAAAATATAGGATTGAGATTTTGTGGAGAGTGCATAAATAAAATTAAAGATTCCAATCTACCAGATGGTACATTTAGATGTCAATTGATTGTTGATGTTATACCCTCGGGTATTGTTCATTCAGATACCGATGCGACAGCTTGTGTAAAGAATCATCGTTTTAAATGCCATTTGTAATAAATTGTTGTAGACATGGATTTAAAGGGACAGTTGATAGAAGTAATTAAAAAGTGGATAAAAATATATGAAGAGAGTGAATATTGCTGTTATTGGGGAGATGGTGTTTCTCCAATGAGTATTATTTCGAAATCAACTAATGACAATATAACTATTGATGAATTGGTAGAATGTTATGTCGATTATTTTTCTGATTTACACTTTATAGAAGACTTGCCTACTTATACTGATGCGTATATTTATTTACCACCTTTATTGAGTAAGTTGATTGATAATGAAAAATATGATATAATGTTAGATTTTCAGCATTATGTCCATATAAAATATTTTGATGATGTGCTGACGGAATCTTTTTCATATGATATATTTGACATACTATCAGATAAGATATCTGAATATTATAATAAATCTCAACATCTTTGTAACAGCAAAATTATAAAAATAAATGGTCGATGCTATTTTGCTATAGAAAGACGAATAAGTAAGATATATAGCAAAATAGATCTTGGACGCTGGATAGATACATTTAAGTCAAAAATTACAGCCACAGGTAGTATGGTTGATGATGAAATTATGTATACAGCTAAGTTCTGTGGTACAGATGATGATTTGCTTGAACTTCCACATCTAATAACTTTACGAGTCTTAATTCACGATGAATCTGGATGTGGTGAATTTGAATATCCTGTTGTTTCTAGAAAATTTAAAATAGAGATAGATGAAAATAATATAATACATCTTGTATTATATCAGAAGAGTTTACTAGATTCTTATTTTTGAAGAAATTTTAAGTAGATGTAATGAAATAAATATTAATATAAATGGGTATAATATGATAGATGGTAATTTTAAAAATAAAATAGAGGAAATAATAAAAAGAGGCCACACGTATAATAACATGAAAATAATTGATGTCTTGTATAAAAAAGAAACTTTAGATATGGCACATGAAAAAGATGAATTGACTTTAGCTATGTATAATGATGATATTATGCGTGAGGTCATTGATCCCGCAAAAGTAAATTTTTATTCAAATTCTGCGAATCTGTTAGATGGAATTTTGATAAAAATAAAGAATATATCTATTATATAAACAAAAAATATAATTTTAAATACTTGTAATATGAGCTTTCATGATTCAATGATAGATGAAGGGTATTCTGATGAAATGGAATATATGGACCATTTGCTTGATGAGTTTGAAAAAAGTCAAAGTTATATTGAGTCATATGATGATGATATATGTGATGAATATGATGATAATGATGAAGACATAGATGAATTGAATGAAAAAGAGCTTAAAGAAATTATATCATTTTTTAGGAAATGGCTGAAAAACAATCCAAATGAAAGAGATAAATTTTTTATTTGCTATCATTATATGTTTGATTATGTAAATTATATGAATTTAGATAATTTACATAATAGGTGGACTCCTAAATATTATGACGAACTTTGTTCTGGAAGTTATGATAAATATTTAAAAGAATCATATTTAGAATGGGCAGAGGAACATAAATTGGAGAATTTCTTTTCTGGTATTATGTTTGAGCATGTTGAAGATAGTATTGCGCCTTGTTTCGATGATAATGGCTCTTTCAAAGATATGGTTTATGATTCAAGCAATGTGAATAGACAAAGAGAAATTTCTTGGTCGTTATGGATGGATGATAACGATAAATTTCATAAATGGCTGGACTCATTAAGTATAAGGGAAAGAAAAGATTTTTATAATGGAGTAAATAATAATATTCGTAATGAAAAAGGATTGTTCTTTTCAATGCTTCAATATTATGTAGAAGTTAAAGAACAGATGTTTTTTGAGGAGTGTTTTTATATGTTAACATACATATTAAAAAATATTCATAAGGCATTTAAAATATTTTACGAAAAAAAATGTTTTGATTATTATAACAATAGGGATGAAAATCCTTTTAATATATGATTAAGCTGAGAATATCGTCCCAATGGTACCGTTGTGGCGATGCTAAATGTCCGCTACACACGCTTTCAAATGGTATCATACAGTCTCTGCTACAGGCACCATGAGTTAGCGAGGTTTGATGTAATTATTAAAAATTTCTGATGTGACACAAGGTGTCTCCCTTGAGTTCGATGTGCTTTGGCGAGTTAATGAGGTTGTCTGTAATGGCGTCGGCTATAGTTGGCTCGGCTATGATAGTTGTATCATCTATGCCCAAAGGTAATTGATATTTATTGGAGCTGCCACTCATGGGCATAGCGTGTTTGGACCTGTCTTTTGGATAGCAGTGGGGATAGTATTATTGTTAAAATCCAAGAAGAAAATTTGAGCTACAGGTTAATAATATAGCATAATGATAGTAAAAATGAGTAATATGTTTTTGTCTGCTCTGATTTCAGGACCTTGTGTCGTTAAAAATGACTTTGATGCTTTTTGCAACTTATGCATAGCTGTAATGACAACATTGGCGAAAAGTTGGGGCGTAACATACGGTACTGCTAATGTAGTTCTTTTTGTTATACTGATGCCCTTGATAATTGTGCTGTTTTTTGTTGCAGCATTATTAAAGCGTAAGAATATATTTGCAAAGATATGTTTTTATTCGGGCATTGTCATTACGATAGCAATAATCATATCGTTGATGATAGCCTTTGCAGATACAATATTGGCATAGTGAAGCCAACTTTTTCAAGGATAGATATAGATGATGAAGTGAAAGTTGCCTAATTTCTCAAAGTAATCAGGCAACTTTCCTATAGAAATCAGGCAACTTTCTATTTCTCTTTAATATCATAGAATAGCAAATCCCCGCAATTATCCCTTACCTCTTCAAAAATCTCTATGCAACGCTTGCGTGATATTTTGGTTTTTATGCCTACGGCGATAAAGTCGGAGAGGGTGGGGCGACCAGTATTGTTGACAGATGTTGCGTGCTCTCCGTTGTATCCTTCAGAACAATGTGTCAAGTCGTAAGCCGGGGCGAGATGCCATTGCCACTTATTGTTGGCGTCTTGACTTATAGAGAAACTGAAGTTCTTGCAGTGGTCATCTTTGTTCTCTGTAAGATAGTTGAATATCATGCGACGGTACATCTCTTCAACATCCTCCTTGGATTGCGTCAGATACCCCGTAAGTGCCAGAAGATTGATGTAATCGAGCACTGGAGCTGAAAGTGAAATACAAAGTAACCCTCCAGCTGTGGCTGTATGAATTCTATCGCCGTTGTCGGTCAAATCAAATCGGCGTGAGGCAAAATACTTGCCGTTAACAAGTTTGAAATCAGACACAGATATTCCGCAGCGTCTTGCTGTTTCGTTGTATAAAAATTCTGTCTTCCCAATATCTTGCGAGTCGTAAGTGTGTCGGAATTTTATCAGCCAATGTCCGTCTTTATCGCTGAAAATAGCCTTAGGTCTACAGCCTCCACTATTTCCACTATTATATAACAACAGTCCCGCATCAGAATCCTGTTGTTCTTTTAAAACATCGAGAGCCTTTTTCTGTAGCAAATCCCAATCCCGAATCTCTTCGTCGTCCTCAATGATGTTGATGGGCTCGAATGTTAAAGCCCCCATTCCGTTATTGCCAACGATGCTGAGCCTGTCTAAAGCCGATAGATTGAAATCGTTGACTCCTTGTCTTAGCAAAGTCTTGTGCAGAAGATATCGACCATATCCGTCAGGCAGGCTATCTTCAAATATACCGAAATTTCCACCGAACGGATACTGCTTGGCTTTAAAGATTCCGCTTTTGAGAGGCAGTTCCAGAGGCGAGATACTGAATCCGTCTACCAGCCAGCCTTTGTCATATTCAAAAGCACAAGTCTTTTGGTCGGTAGTCAGCGTAAGAAATCCCACGTTTCTGTTATGATATTTTACTGTCAATGAGTCAATTTTTTCCATTCCTGTAAGCCTTCTTTTTGTTTTGATTCCGTTTTGTTTACAGAAGTTCCTTCATTGTTTGGTATTTAGGTTCGGAGAAAATGTTTTTTATCTCATGCGTATATCCGAGAGTCATGGCAATGGATATCAGGTTTTTTAGCGAAATCAGTCCCTTCTGTTCAAAGCGTATGATGTTGCTTACGGCAACACCAGACTGATCTGCAACTTGTTCTCGCGTAAGATTTTTCTCGATGCGACGTTTTCTGAAGTCATTAGCCAAGTCTATGGCAATCTCGTCAGGATTGTCATGAATATAGTTGTCGAGTATCGCTAATATATTATTTGTTTCTTGCATAAATCAACAGATAAAGCTAAAATATTATCAGTTGCAAAGATAGTGCAAATCGAGCGAAAAGCAAAATAAACTTGTTTATTTTCTTTTTTTAATCAGTCCCGAACATTTCAGCCATTTTTCAGCCATCAGATAATGCATGGCAGGTGTGGGGTGAATGCTGTCCCAAATCCAGTAAGAGGCAGGTACGGAAGGGTGTGAGGCTGTGGTATGGTGAACAAGATTGTTGAACGGAACAACTACTGCGTTGTATTTCTTGGCAATCTTCTCAATCTTTTTTGTCAGCTCGGCAATCATTTGTTCCCTTTTCTCAAAATTTTTGCTCTCTGCCAATTTCCCGGAGCGTGCCACGAAAGGAGTGCAGAGTATGAACTTAACGTTCTTGTTCTCCTGTTTTACCTCGTTGAGCAACTTCTCGTATTGCTTGCCCCATTCGTCAATGTTGATGTCCACCCCTTTATTCAGGGCTTTGTCCACATCATTAGTGCCGACAAGCAATGATTACTTTATCAATTCTTTAGTTTGGCTTCACTTATCCAATCCTCATCCTCGTCCACACCCACCGTGGAATCATCCGCCAGAAGAAAACCAAAAGAGCATATCGCCAGTCGATGACCTTTACTTCTTTCCCTTGCTCTATGGCATCAACGATGTTCCTTGCCACATCCTTAGCGTTCAGTTGTAATGGGTAGTTGCTGCCGGCGATAAGGTCAGTCTTCACGAACCCCGGACGAATGTCTGTGATTGAAATCGGCAGACGTCGCATTCGGGCTTGCTGAGATATACATTCCAGATAATGGTTCTGAAATCGCTTTGTGGCAGAATATGCCGGGGCAGCACCCAGTCCTTTTGTTCCGGCGATAGAGGTGATACATGCAATGCGTGAAGGAATCGTTGATCCGTGTTTTTCAGCAAACCAGTTAAAGACAGTGTCCACCATTCTCACGAAACCGGTTCCGTTGGTTTCCATGGTTCTCAACTCCTTTTCCATGTCGAGCGCGTTGTTCTGCCATCCGATGCCCGAACTGTGGAAATACAGATCCATATCACCGAGTTCTTCGATAAGTTGCATCAGATGCATTGGTGCGTCAGACGATGTAACATCGATTTTCCGAAAGCAGACAATGCCATCCTGCGAGTCCTTCAGTTCTTTGAGTCTGTCAACTCTTCTGCCGGCAATTCCCACTTTCCAACCTCTCTTAGCCAGTATCTTGGCAACTTCCATTCCGATGCCCGATGTGGCACCCATCACGATTGCATTCATCTCTATAATTTATAATAGTTTTATAGTGCTTTGCAAATGTAGTATAAATAAGGCATTGAGCAAAATGGTTTTCTGCTTTTTATTAGTGTATTATAATAGTCGTTTGGAAAATATTTTGTTGGCAGCAATATTGTGAGTATATGACAACAGGGTTTGCAACAATTTTATCCTGAACTCTATTTATAATTTTTTCTCGGGGAAAAAGTATCATTGTATCATTTTGGGGTGCTGTATATAGTGTAATTCATTGAAAATAAAGTATATGCAGGAA
>ERZ869991.848-NODE-848-length-10383-cov-4.966524_pt1 | contig 10383 bp, 13 predicted proteins | sample MGYA00520862_ERZ869991 | MGnify/ENA primary metagenome ERZ869991 (study PRJEB32232, sample SAMN07284978) | human gut metagenome | biome: human-associated habitat; material: feces | host: Homo sapiens | place: Tanzania | collected 2014-08-11 ...
ATATGTTTCAGTCCTCTATTGTAAACCATATCGATGCAGAAGTCTTCACCATGAATTTGGCTGGTGTACATCATGCCATCTGCCGTACTACTGTGCAGAAAGAATTCAGTGATCCTCACTGCCCGACTGGGTTTGTTTACGATAAAGAAGAGGATGTGAAAAGAGTACTGGAAGCGTTTAACCCTGGTTATGAAGTGGAAAAAGATTCCATGGAGTACATCGTTGGTTTTGACGGGTGTCCCTGTCATACCAACACCTGGACCGTGAATAACGGAAGGACATACGTGATGATTAAAGAACCGTACGAAGAGAAATTGCTTCTCTTCTACGTGGAAGTCTAATATAAATAAGAGGGACTCTTCCATTCGGAGTCCCTCTTATTTTTTTTCCGTAAAGTCCCGATTTATAATGATATATTATAAGTGTGAATAAAAAGAAAGAATAGTAATCATGGTTGTGATTATGAATACTTTCTATGATCCATAAAGGAGAAAAATTATGTCTACTCGCCGTAATATTGCTAACCGCCTGATCGGTGTCATTCTGATCGTTTTCGCAATCTTTGGCCTCAGCAACAACTAATCCAATTGTACACTCAAAAACACATTAGTGCTGGCGAGCACATTAAAGATACGCAGAAAGGGAGATCTATTATGGATAAGAAGTTTAACGTCATCATCAAGAATTTTCTTGACACCGATCATGGTACTATTACTATTAATAGCACCAAGATCGCTGAGAACATCTCTGAGGAGGAGGCGTTCAACATGCTTCAGGTGATCAAGCGTGACTTCGATCAGCGCCGCCCCGAAAATACTAAATTGTATTATGTGGGCGAGGCTGCATGCGGCTCCGGAAACTTGTATTTTGTGAGCCGCGATTGGGTGGCATACAATTGCCACTTCAACGAAGTCGCGACCATGCATGAAATTCATTGATCCAAATGAAAGGAGAAAAATATCATGAAAAACATCATCGTGTCGAAGTCCTATATTCATGGCCGTGATCGTCTGCTGAAGTATACGGAGGATTCGTTGGAAGAACTCTATCTCGCATATAGCAGGTTCGATGAAGTGGCCAAGAATGAGATTCACTGCGTTGACAGTGAAGATCCGGTGACCACTCCCGTTATGATCAACAACGACGATGAGCTCATGCAGATCGTTCGTGGCTGCTACATCAATCCCATTGAGATGGATGTTGCAGGCCCGGAAGATCTCACTACGATCCATCCGAAGAGCCCTGAAGAGTTCGTCAGCATCATGAGGATGTGCGATGGGCTCTTTGATTCGGAGTCCATTGTTATTGTCAAAGGATTTGAGAATAACGGCGCAGCCATTTCGGCGAAGGCGCTTTATCGGAGAGCCAAAGACAATACTCCGGTTGCGTTCTTCCTCGTGTATGAGGACGACATCCAGGCATACAAAGTGTACAGCAGTCGTAAAATCAATTTCTGACCAAACTGTAAGATACTGGCCAGTCAGTATAATCTGGAGAAAGCGAGAATTACTATGAAGATGAATTGGAATGAGTACGTTGAACTGTGCGAGATGAACGCAGCAAAGCGTAAGGCGGCGCGGAAGCTTTTCCGCGATAAGCATCCGGCCTTTTGCACGATGATGGACGTCATCTCTGACATCATGCTGATCGTTTCGTTCATTCTCTTTGTATACTGCTGCATTACTGCGGCAGCTGCAAAGGTTCGCCAGATCAAGATGATTACCGCTAAGGCGGTCGACGAGATCAACAGCATCGCCAATAAGGCGAAGGCTGAAGACGAAAAGGCTTGCCCCGATGAGGTTGCGCCTGAAGAGGAGGTTATGGCATGATCAGATACAGGGTCGTGAATCGCCTGGTTGAAGATGGTACCAACCAAAAGTTTATAAGCGAGGAGTACCGTGGTGATTACTTTGGAAAAAGTGTCAACGCAACTGAGGCTCTTGTGATGGATTACATTCGAGTAATTCTCAAAGCTGACGGTTGCTCCATTGAAGATGCAACAATCAAAATCATTGTGACGCGCAATGATGAATGGCGTAGCTTCTTCGATGAGAGGATGGCGCATATGTATGATGTTATGGGTATTAAGCCCGTGCGTCTGTATGACGTCGAATGGACGGCGAAACGTAACGCTGACTTTCCTGAACGGGTCGGTCAGAAAAATTCAATCCACGCGATGATCACTCGCGCAATCATGTGACAAAAGAAGGGGCCTAACAACCAGTTAGGTATCCCTTCTTTTTTTGTATTATTTTCGTTACCTTCCTTATAATGAGTAAGTTTACAAGGAGGATCATAGAAAATGAAAGATTCATTTAGTATAGCATACGGCGAATCGTCGTATATTGATGCTACTAGTGTAAAACTTTTAAAACCATTAGAAGGCTTATATGGAATCAGACGTTCTAAAGTACGATATGATCCAGATGTAGATTTGGTTGGCCATATCATTCCAAAAGGTTCTAATAAGATTTCTGTATCACAGGGAAGTCCAATTCGTTGTGTTAAACTTGGTAGACATAGTAATCCTAAAGTTCTAGTATATCTCATTATGGATATGGATAATTCATACTTAGCAGAAGTCGATGACTTGAACATGATCCAAAACGTTACGATTTGCAAAGGATATAATCCGTTTAGTTGCCTTTGTAAGAATTTTATTGCAGATGAATATTTCCTGTCTGTAATAAATGACTTCTATAGAGTGCCTCTATCTAAGTCTATTTATGACTTCATTATCCGTGGTGGACGATATGCAATATTCGAAAGTACAAAGAATAATCATGTCATTGCTCCTATTGTCTGTAAGAGACAGAATATGGAAGATGTAACCACTTACAGTTATAAGATTCTTGGTATAGGATCGGAAGAATATTTGCCACCTTTCATTGAGTATGTAAACGGAAGATTTGCCCGGATTATTCAGATTACTGACGGCAAAAAAGTCATGCTGGATGAGCATGACTTAAAATCAGATTCCGAGATGAGATGGGTTACTAATTTTAGATGGCCATCTCTAAACTCTTGTGTGCACAGTCTTTATCAGTATAGCATGATAAAAGATTTTACAATCAGTGATACTCTTAGAATTGATGGATATATCAGCGATCATATCTTTAACGTCATTACAAGAAATAGTAGAACTAAGAGTTTTATATATGACCCAATTAGTGGTTATATGAATTTGATATTATGAAAGAAAGTACCCAGTATCATATCGTCCTGATACTGGGTACTTTCTTGGGCCTGGCCCTAGGGAGTGCTTTCTATGTGCACTGGATATTATGTAGGTTGAGGTGGTACGGGAGACCTCAACCTACAAATTTGTTATAGGAGAAATAAAAAGCCACCGGAGGCGGACAGAGGTCTCGCAAACTCCGGTGGAAAACAAGGTAGGGCGATGCGTCGTACGCATCTACCAAATTGTTAGTAGTTTAATTCTTCATCATCAACAAGGATTTCTTCAGGAGATACTGTAGAAAGCTTGCTGTGAAGAACAGGGATAATCGTATCGTACATGATACGATAAAGCTCCTTATTCTCGTTGAATGCTTCATGCATTGTACGACCAGGGAACTTCATATCTTTACGGTCACCAAAATAGTAACCGTTAATATTACCACCAAGCAGTCCAATCTGCTTAGCATAGTTTACAGAAGAACGAATTGAATCGTATCCATGGACCTTATCAAATACCAGGGGTACAGATACGCCATCCGAATTACTGCGGTTCTTAATGAAGGTAGCAGCAACGCCAAATCCGTCAAAACCATTATTCTCAACGTCATAATGCTCACTACCAATCGAAGTAAGACGAATCATCGTATTGGTATAATACTGCAGAGCTTTACCGGCTGGCAAAGTTTCGTTCTGTTTCAGACCACGCATTTCTGCAGGCTGAGGAACACCCATGCTAATCTTATCCTTGATATGGTTAATCAGAATCAGAATGATATTAGCAGCTTTCAGCATCTGCATGATTTCCTTCAGGAAACGAGTCATAAGACCAGCAAAGCGGGAGCTATCAGTCTGGGAAGAAATGGTATCCATTTCAGCCTGTCCATCCTTCGTATTCTCATTGATGTACGAAGTCATGGATGCAACCGAGTCGATGATAATGACTGTGGGAACGTATGAATACACTTTCTCACCGAATTCATCAACTTCGCCAGTATCATACTTATAATCATCCGGATTAGCGGTTTTTGTACGATACAGTTCTGCGATAGTCTTTTTGATTTCCTCAATGGAAACACCAAGCTGGCGTACGATGTATTTACCATCCTTCAGCTCTTGAGGAGTAAAGCGACTCAGAGTAGAAATACGAGTCATATTAGTACCACCCTCAAGGTCGAAGTGAAGTACGAAGCCGTTATCAAACGGACGTACGATACTGGATGCCAGCTGAGTAGCCAAAGTAGTTTTACCAACGTGAGTCTTACCGACAATCGTCACAATGGAACCGCAAGTAATACCAATAGAAGGGTAAGTTGTTTTTACCTTACCGCTGTCATCGTATACGTTTACATTGAAACCCATAGCATAGTCAAGTGCAGGGAATCCCGTCTTGTATGCCGTAAAGGTAGCGTTTGTGGTGAACATGTCACCGGTCTTTGCGTTGTTACGTAATGCCTGTAATAAAAGATTCTTACTCATAGGTCGACACTCCTTTTTATACTTTCGGTTAGAAAGCTGTTAAATGGTATATTGATAAACAGGAGACATTATCCAGACTAGATGTCATAGATAATGTCTCCTGATAATGTGTGTTATAAAATGATCGTAACTTTATCTATTGCTCGTGTAATTGCTGTATATTGTAACTTTTTATATAGATTGTGCGGAAAAGTTTCAAATCTCTTTTCGTTTATAATCAAGACTCGATTGTATTGACTACCCTGAGAAAGATGAGTAGTAATCGCATAAGCATACTCAAATTTATTAAGGTAGTTAAACTGATGAGGATCAGGTTCACCAGGATCCATTTGTAAGTAATCCAGATCAATTACAAGATTCTTGAATCGTTTTCCTTTCGGAACGAAATCCGGATGGAAATCAATTGTCATCTGACCAGGCTTCTGAGGATCATCGTCAATCCAATCAATGTCTCCAGCAGTACCATTCGTAAGATAAAGAATACGATTGATTGTGCGCTTCCAGTTATTTTTTCTACAGATAATGCGTTCTCCAGCTTTCGGTAAGTCTTCGCGCTTTCTACCAAAGAATTCTTCACGATAGAAATCGTTTACGGCACCGCGCATTCTATTACTGTAAGTAAGAACGATATCGTTTTGCTTTAGTAATTCTTTCGTGATTTTAGTACCATGATTGAAGATGATACTCTCTCCGTATTGACCTGCTTCAAGCGGGATATTATTCAGAACGAGCTGAGATAAGTAGATAATAGGATTACCTTCTGCTTGTCTCATAATCTGTGTCAAATGGTAATCAGCAGTCTTTAAGAAGAATGGATTACCGATAACGGGAGGCAACTGATTCAGGTCACCCATGGCAATAACCGGAATACCATAGCTAAGGATGTCCAAAGCTATTTCTTCAGATACCATGGATGCCTCATCAATCACAATCAATTTGAGGTTTGGATTATAGAGTTCATCTTTCTTCTTGAAAGTCCAATGGCATTTGATATGTCCTTTCTCATCAAAGACAGGAACCATTTTACCATTTTCATCTTCTTCAAGAATGGGCTCTTTCACATAGTCGTAAATAAGACTGTGAATCGTTTGTGCAGGTAAGCCATTCTTGGCCATAACCATAGCAGCTTTACCCATAAATGCAACGAATGCGCAGTCATCCAAATCAAGACCGATACGGTCAATGAAGTAATTCACAAGGAAAGTTTTACCAGCACCGCTAACACCTGATAATTCAAATACTTGCTTATCTCCGGATTCCCACCAATTTTCGATGAGCATGAGTGCTGTTGCTTGATCTTTATTTAATTCAATACCCATATTGATAACCTCCTTGAAAGGTTTGCTTATGAGATCTGTTTTCGTGAATATTGACTATGAAAACAGAATTTTAAGCACTTTAACAAAGGAGGGAAATTCGTTATGTCTACCACAGGGTTTGACATGATTTATTCGATTGATAATCAGGAATATGGTTTCGTTCCAGAGAATTTCAAACCTATGAGACGACAGGAGCGAATTACTCTTGTAGTCCCTCGTATTATGAGTTCTCTTACTGCAACCGGTACTGGTAATATCACAGCGAATAAGTTATTTGCAAATGATTCTGAATGCAAGATCAATAACAAGAAATCTGTGAAGCTTGCAAAAGCTTTTACAGTGGAAATGCAGGATAGCAATACTTGGATGGATAAGATCAATTCCGATGGTGAAGTTGAGAAAGGACGTAAGTTCACAGTTGATTTCATCAATGGTAATATCCAGTATCCGTATGCAACTACGAAATAAGAGAGGAAGATTTTATGTATATGATGACCCAGGGTGAGAAGCCTACTGGTGAGTGCTATCTCATTCCTCCCGATGACAATGGCGTTGCATGGCTCGTTGCTCATTATTATGATGGTAGTAATGTGAAACTGATTCGTTTCAGAAAGCCTGAGAGTTCTCCGACAGGGAATTCTCCTATGCAGCGTATGTATGACCTGGAAGATAATCAGCTGAAGCTGGCTAAAGTTCTTGTGAAAGTTAAAGGTATTATCATGGCACTTACTGGATTCGATGTTGATTCCGGTGGTGATCTTCCTGCTGTTATTTCCGACCTTACGGCTATTAAAGGTGCTCGTGATGGTCTGAATGATTGTGGTGATGCTGAATACCTTGTCACAAATGTCGAGCAGCTTCTCAACCAGAGAGGTTGGTGATAATCTATGCCCGAGAAAATGTATTACTCAACCATTCAGGATCTCATTGATCAGGTTGAGAAAAAAGAAATTAGCTATCGGAATCTTCACACCACTTTCTGCATTCGACAGAATGATGAAGTGATTCAGGTTCCGTATAAATCCATGATTCGTGAATACATGGATCTGATGGAAAATGATGCTATTACAGTATCGCTTCCCGATGATGAAGTTCGTATTTACAAGTATAAGCCTAAGAAGCTCAGCTATGACCTTTATGGCACAACTGAACTTTGGGCAGCAATTCTAGAACTCAATAAGATGTATTCCACAATGGATCTTACTTGTGAAAAACCTTTCCTTGTATTTAATCCAAATACAGTGAGGGAAAAGATCAATGAAATTTTGATCATGGAAGGCGTACTCCACTGATATTAAGTAGCAACCTATTATAAGAAATAATAGGTTGCTACTTTAATTTATATATTATATTAACGAATAGTAGATGAAGGAGGTTGGTTGATTTATGTCTACTACAGTAAACTTCAACGACATGTATCAGTCATTGGTAGATGGCAAAATGACATGTCAAGAAGCTTCTGAAATCATGAAAGGCTCTGAAGTGAGAAAGACAGTGAATGCATATCTTCACAAGAAGCAGATGAATTCATTAATTCCTTACTTTGCAGATGACCTTCAGAATATTCAGGGGCTTATCAATGTAACTCAGTTTATTTATAATGATTCTGGGTTGGATACGGGTCTGTCTGATTCCGAGTATGATACGCTATATGCTATTATGTTGGATAATGGTGGATCTGATATCATTTCCGTTCCGATTGCGCCTGATGCAGTAAATATTGCTCATCATAAGTATCCGTCTCTTCGGGGTACTTTGACGAAGACGCATTATCTGTCCTTGGATGAAGAGAAAACGAATCCATCCAGAAAGTATCTGGATGAATGGATTCAGACGATGGAGAATAAGATCTATCAGACTTCTGGACGTAGAGTAAGTCTCAATGAAGAAGATATCTATGTTTTTCCGAAGTTTGATGGTGTATCCGGTATCTTTGAGATGAATGAAGATGGTACAATCAATCGAGTTCTTACTCGAGGGTTTACTGAACGAAATGAAGCTCAAGATATCACTCGTCACTTTAAGAGATTTCCGAAGCGTGATTTCCATGAGTTTAATGGCCCGTATGGTTTGAAAACTGAGGTTATGATGTATGAGAGTGATCTCGCTAACTTCAATGCGAAGTATCATACTGACTATAAGAATACTCGGTCGATCGTTTCTGGTATTCTGAATAGCGATGAGTTTGATCCGGATAAAGCAAGATATCTCCATGCAATTCCTTTGAGAGTTGGTAATGAAGCTGGTGATCAGCAGATTGCCAAAGAAGCTTTCAAGAGTTTTCCATTCCTTCGTTGTAAGCTGAAAGATCGTGAAGCGATTCGGAAGTTTGCATTGGCACATCGGTATATCAATAATGAGCTTCGTTGCGATGGCGCAGTTATCTATATCATCAATCCCGAGCTTCAGAAGATTCTGGGTCGAGAGAATGATAAGAACAACTTCGAAGTCGCATATAAGTTCACAGAAGAATCCGAGATGTCAACTTTGAAGGATGTCACATTCAACATGGGTCTCTTTGGTAGATTAGCTCCGGTTGCTCAGGTGAAACCTGTGAAGCTGAAGGGAAATACCATTGAGAATATTTCTCTTGGATCTATCGGTAGATTCAAAGCTCTGAATCTTCGCAAGGGAGATAAAGTCAAGGTTCTCTACGATATCATTCCGTATCTTGCATTCGATAGCGATTGCGAGCATAATCCGGATGGTAAGCGTTTTGAGATTCCTACTGAATGTCCTGAATGCGGTTCTGAGCTTGTCTTCAGTGAATCTGGAGATATCGCATCTTGTGTGAATCCGGATTGTCCTTGCAGAAAGATTGGTAAGATTCTCAATTATCTTTCTAAGATGAAGATCGATGGACTCTCTTATGGAGTGATCACGAAGCTTTATCATGAAGGAATCGTGAAGGATATTGCTGATCTGTATAAGCTGGGAAAGCACAAGAAGGAAATTGTCAATATAGATGGCTTTGGAAAGAAGATGCTGGAATCTTGGATCGATGCAATTAATGCAAAGAAAGAAGTTCCGGATTATATTCTGCTTGGAGCAATCGGTATTGAAGGAGTCTCTCATAAGACATTTGAGAGAATCATGCCGTATATGGATCTAGAGCAGTTGTATTATTCAGCTGAGAATAAGCTGTATCATACTCTGGTTGGGATTCCTACGATCCGTGAGAAAACTGCAATCAAGATTATCGAAGGTATCGCAGCGAATGAGAAGCTTCTTAGAAAGCTTGAGAAGGAACTGACGATTATTCCTACGAAGGGAAATCTGGAAGAACCGAAATTCTCTGCATGCTTTACGATGATTCGTGATCCTGATCTGGAAGATTGGATTCGAGAGCATGATGGTAAGATTGATGACAGTGTCACAAAGAAAACCACCTTCTTGATTGTCCCTTCTCCGGATACTCAATCTAGTAAGGTTGACAAAGCAAGGAAGTATGGTGTTCGTGTCGTTCCCATTGAGAAGGCAAAGCTTGTGATTGAAGCTGAACTTTCTCTGATTTAATGTGATAAGTGGATGGTGCTAGAATCTGTAAAAGATAACTAGCACCATCCATTCCTTATGAAGAATCCGTGGGCGACTTTAATAAGACTGTTTTCAGACAGTCTAAGGAGAAAAATCGTGAAAAAGAAATTCAATAAGGAAGAGTTCAAACGTCGATTCATTCAGTATTTCTGCAATCATGAATGGGTCACAAAGTACATTGATCATGACAGAATTCTTTACGTCTGCCAGAAGTGTGGTAAGTCTATGGACGAAGTCACTATGCTTGAGAAAGAAATGCGGATTGACAAATGGTGATTTCTATATAAGAAAATAACATGTTGGTTACAATTAGATATCATTGCTTCCGATTCAGTTTAGGAAGCGCTCCACAAAATATATTTAGAAAGAGGTATCTAACATGAAAACCGACATCAAATCTCTCGCAAATCATTACAAGGCTGAAGTATGGACTGGTGACCTGGCATGGCTGAATGAGAAGATGGACATTCACGTCAAGGCATCCAACGTCACCGATCAGAGTTCTCATGCTTCTATCACCATTGAGATGAATCCCAAGGGTCAGGAAGACAAGGAAATCTCTGCAACGATCTGCATCGTCGAGAGCACCATCCAGGTCAAGAATCCTCGTCCCGGTCAGGATGCTGAAAAGACCCGTAAGACTGTGGTGTTCCTGAACAACCATAGCCATTCCATCATTTTCTCCAGCATGTCTGGTAACGCTCTGGAGAAGAGCGAGAAGTATATTACTCAGTACTTCGCAAAGCGCGCTGCTTACATGGCTCCTGAGGAGACCAAGGCAGCTGAGTAATTTTCAATTAACTTGAGCATTCACTTATATATTATATATAGGTGATATGAATGAGCTTACTGCATAAGTGATTTAAATCTA
>ERZ869991.849-NODE-849-length-10382-cov-5.779719_pt1 | contig 10382 bp, 20 predicted proteins | sample MGYA00520862_ERZ869991 | MGnify/ENA primary metagenome ERZ869991 (study PRJEB32232, sample SAMN07284978) | human gut metagenome | biome: human-associated habitat; material: feces | host: Homo sapiens | place: Tanzania | collected 2014-08-11 ...
CTCTAATATTTCGTGTAAATTGATACACCGTATTGTTTTATTTCTTAAATTTGCACTCGTCTTCGGAAAACTTCAATCGAACTTCCGTTGACGGTCAGACTCTTCAAAGTCTGTGGATTCAAGCGCTCTTTTAGAGCCAAATTTCTACTATAGTAGATTCGAGCCAGAAGGCTCGCAGTGCCCCGGCTTAGGTCGGGGCTTTTTCGTGATTTCCGATACCTGCTATAAAGTGCGTTCAAAAACTGCTGTCTCGTAAACAGGTTCATGAAAATCTACCACATTCCCATCTTCATCCAGAATATCCTTTTCGCCATCATAAACCTCATAGCAGAAGTTGTCGCAGCATCTCTCGTAATTCCCTCCACACTTTCTATGCCCTTTGGTATTCTCTTTGCAAAAATGCTTGGCTTCGGCCAGGGTATCAAAATCGGCTACCATATTGTTTTCTACAATGATATTCCAATATACCTTAAAACGCTTCATATCTAATTGACTTAACCGTGATGTCGAGGGCTGAAAATAATCTATAAACCAGTGAAAAATCTCCGATATTATAACGAGTAAATATCGCTACCGAGAAGGCGGGGAATGATTTCAGCATCAAGAATGCTATCGTAATCCCATAGGCGGGCACCGAAATCTTTCTTCAACTTCGCTACTGCCATTTTATATGCCTCCTCGCCATTCTCGGCATAGCCTTCATATTCGTAATACTTATATGAGAAATTGACGGTTGCGTAAAGGCAAACAGTAAAGAAACCTTTCGGCATCGCCGCCAGTTCCTTGCGGCGCTCGTTGATTTCTCGGGCGATGCGCTGCTTTTCCTGAATCTCCTCATCCTGCTTGCGCTTGCGGTCTGCTTCCTCCTTCGCTATGATAGCCTTCTCGCACTCCTCTGTGGTATCAGCTAGGGCAGGATAGCAATAGATGAAGGATGAAGGGCTACAGCCTGTAGTCTGCAATTTTCTACCCGCCTGCTCGTCCTGATAAATCTTCTTCAGAAGGGCGTGAACGTTGTCGTTAACCTCCAACTTTCTGCCGCCCGGCTCGTTCTTGTCGGTTAGGCTATTGATAAACTTCTCGGCTTCTTCTGCTGAAACGATGATAACTTTCTTATCGAAATATACAAAAAACTTCTTCATGTTGTCTGCGCTTCACCGTGATGCGCCTAGGGCTAAATAATTTATAGTTTATAATTTACAATTTATAGCTGCCTAATTCTTCTTTAGCTGCTCTCGCGCCCACTCCTTTGCGGTTCCCGGCTCAATATCGCCGTAGCGCTCCATATTGTGCGCCTCGTGCAGGAGATTATCGTAGTCGGTATTATTGTGGCGCTTGCTCGCCGCAATGATAGCCATGGCGTGGTCGTAATCCTTGATAGGGCGAAGAGGATTCTCACGTTCCATCTTTGCGATGAGCTTGCCGCACTTTACGCTGTCGCCTCGCTCAAACTGGCGTGAAATCATCGCTGATATTCTGTCGTTCTTATAATCTACCTTTTCCTCTGCCATCTGCTGCGCCTCCTCGAAGGTAACTGCATTCTCAGATTTTCTAACCAGCGAGCGCGCCCATGCGTCACGAACGTCCTCCCAGGTTTTCACCTTCTTCACGACCTTCTTCTTTCCGTCGAGCATTTCGACAAATGCTTTTCCGTCCTTCGCATTCAGATAATAATCGTGATAGTGATCCTGATAGCCATAGCCGTTGTAGTTATCACCGAAGGTATGATAATCTACCTTCTTTTCCTCGACGAAAGCCTTCATCTTACCAAGAAGTGACTTCCTGCCATCGAAGATACAAACGTTTACTACGCCGTTCTTTTCGCGCGCTGATACGCTGCTTTTATGCTTCTTGTTAGCATTTTCAACAGATGAAAATTTGGAAGGAATAAATACTCTTCTATAAGTTCCCATATTGTTTGCGCTTCACCGTGATGCGCCTAGGGCTGAATGGTTATTATTTTACTTCAAACTCCTAAATCTCGTAAACAAAGGTTTCTTCCTGGCACTCTACTTGAAATCCCATCACGTCCTCTGTATGCTCCGCTACGTGAACATAAATAGGGGTGTTCAGATAGAAATTATCCGCTGTAGGAATAATTGCTTCCTCACCGTCACAAGTGCGTACAGACTGAGAAACTTCTGTGAACTCATCTTTCTCAGGAAGGCTATTGAAAGCCTTTTCTGGGGAGTCGAAAACGTTTGCGATAATCTTATTACAAAGAACAATATATACTTTCTTGTCGTTCATATTCTTGTCGCTTAACCGTGATGCGCTAGGGCTGAATGATTATTAGTATTAATTGATGTGTTCATCGATGCACTGGTCATAGATGGCCTTTGATAAACTCCAATCGGTCTTAGGATATTCACCCCAGCCGGCGCCCTCATTATTGTTGATGTACCACAAATCATCGTCCTCCTTCACGGTTGCAACGTGATACATGCTAACTCCAGTAAAGAAAGAATCCTGATTGTGATCATAGCATACATCGAAGGAGTTATCATCGTTTTCACGATAACGATAACCTGTCTTAATCAACTCTTCTTCTAACATTGTCTTCATACGTTCGTCGCTTCACCGTGATGCGCTAGGGCTAAAATGATTATTATTGTTTTTATTATCTTCTTGTTTTATCTGATGCAAAGGTACGAATAATTTCTGAAACTGCCAAATAAAATGCACTTTAATTGCGTATTTAAGTGCATTTTTAACGTTTCGTTACGTTTTTAGCATCTCATACCTTATTTATCAGTCATTTGTTCGCCGTGAAGTGTCGATCCTCACATCTTGATAGATGTTACCAGCCGTGGCAGCGATTGTAAAAATTGCTGCTGCTATCCTCACGGACCGCAGACAGCCCCTTGTAAAACTATAAAACAAATGCGAACGCCTTCGCACATAAACATTTAATTTTTAAAGTTATTTAAAAGAATATGCACCCCGCCGTGGTGTCGCTCCACGCTGCCGGTCTGCCGGACGGGGTAAGGGATTTCTATGCTACATCAGCAGGAAAATAGCGCTTATTATAATCAGCCTTAAATTCTTCCTCGGTCATACCTTTCCTTTTTAGTATAGCCTCCCAGTAGCCTTCGCGGATTTGCTCTGCCTTATATTCCTCGAAGGTATGAGGAACACAGTCGTCAGCAACCCAGAAAGCCTCGTGTTGTAATTCGATACCGTCACCTATCCAGCATCCTGATAAGCTGTCATTCTCTTCATCCGGAGTGCTCTCGTTCTCCTCCATAATCTCGTCGAAATGTTCGATGGCGTACTTGATCATCGTGCGGATGTCCTTTGCCCAGGAGCAGGTATCGTCCGGCTTGATATTACATTCCTGCAGCACCATATTCACCAGCTCATCGATACCCATACGGCTCATAATATAGGCATTGTGGTAAAAATCGAAAGGGATAACGTGATCCAGTTTCCATCCCTTCTCCTCGTTGATGGATGGTCGACCGTATGCCTTGCGGCTCTCTTCTGTCACCTGCACTTCGTTTTCCTTATTCTCAATAACGTTCATACCGTTCTCTTTATTATTCTTTGCTTCCATGATTTCTAATTTTTCAGACGTTCTATGATATTGCTATAATACCAAACCACTGCCTGCGCCATTGCATCCTTCAATGCCTCCAGATACTTATCAATAGCCGCTGGCGTATCAGTATTGATATGCTTATCAGGATATTTTCCGTTCTGATCTCCGCTGCAAAGGTGGATGATGCAGAAGGAGCGGTCCTTATCGTGTGTGGCTACCATACCACGGCGCTTGCAAAGCGCCACCACCTTGTCGAAATATTGTGGCTCGAAGGTGATAACCTGGAGCACGCTCCAGGGATATTCTTGGGCAGTCAGCAGGATTTTGCCCTGCTGCTGCTGGATAGTGAAATTATATATAACTGATGATTTCTTCATTTTCTATCTGTTCTATAATAAGTGATTACTTATGATGCCTTCTTGACGTATGCTTCTGCCACCGTCTTTCTCCCTACCATGCAGCCCTGCTTGTATAGGCGATTTCCGGCTGCATCGCAATGGCAGACACATAATCTGCCAAAGCTCTTATAAAAGATACGGTACCCGTACTCAAAATCTGGTCTGTTGATAGCCTCTGGTGGCAGCAGCTCTATATCTCCCGGCTGGAAGGTGTAATTCTGTACCTTCTTAAATCCTGCCGGAGCGGGATTTTTGGCCTTCCAGGCTTCACGGCGCGCCTCATAGGCTGCATGTTCCCGGTCTGCCTCTTCCCGTCTTTTCTTCCATTCTGCCTCCCGTTCCTCATCCCGTTTCTTCTCCTCGGCTATCTTAGCCGCTTCTGCTGCCAGGATCTCGGCTTTCTTCTTGCCCGTGATATTCTCGGCAATCTGCCAAAATCTGCCTTCAGGGAAACACTGGATGACCAGCGACAAACCTACATAAACCACGCCCCAAAGACCTTCCAGTTTGAAGACGTTGGCACTGCCAGTGAACAGATTTACATCTATCTTATCCACTTCAGCCTGGTATCTTTCCTGTGCCTTCAGAAGTGCCTCCTGGCTTGATACTCGTACCATCTTACACATATAGAAGCTGCTGCTGTCCTCCTTAATCTGCCATTCATTATCCATCAATTTGATATAAGAGAAAAGTTTCTCCTTCTTCTCGTGGTCGATGGCGGTCCATCTGATACCCAAAGACTGGTTTTTGTTTTTCGTAAGATTCACGTAAAAACCTACACATCGGGTACTCGGATCATCGAAGATACCGTGAACTGTGATTTGCGTCTGATACTTGCAGATAGGAAAGCCCTTTGCCAGTTTTTCCAAAGTCTCGAAACTGCATCCCTTCTCCACTGCCTGGAGCAAGGCTGCCGGAACTTTCTTTGTGCTCAAATTCTTGATATGCTTCTTGTCGTATGATGATGACTTCTTGAATAAGTCTGTAACTTTGTTTGCCATAATTTCTAATATTTTGAATGTTCTATAATGGGTGATTCCTGATTTTCCAGGTGGGCTATAATAGGGCAGTTTTTCTTACACTGCCTTATTATTACCTGGATAAGTGATAAAATCCGTGACGCTTACTTGCTCGTTTACGTAATCGGAAGCCCAGAGATCCAGTCTTTGGCTGTCGGCTTCGCTGAAGCCGCATTCTGCCAGCATAATATAATATAACATATAGGCCAGATACTCCTCCTGGTGATCACTTTTGTGATTAAATAAAGCCGTGCGGTTCCAGTCTTTTATGTGATTGCTCAGGAAGGACCAGAAGCCATCGCAGGACGTGTGATTTGAAATAATCCAGATAGCTATCTTCTCACGGTAATCTTTCACCTTTGCCATAATAGCATCTTTTGCCTCACTAGTAAGCCCGATTTTTACCTGGATAGTATCAGTACTATAATTATAAAAGAGTGGATGCTGAATACCCACAAAAGATAATTTAATATCCTGGCAGATGTTTTTCTGAAGCCAGTGTTCCCACTGCTTTACATAAGCCTCGCTAACTGCCTTCTGATAACCTTCATTATCAAAGGTGAAATCCTCGTCTTCCTCCACTTCATTATAAAGTTCATATTCTGAGATCTCAGCCTCCGGACTCCAGATAGTCTGATAGAAGCCCTCGAAGCTTACCAGGTCGATGTTTGATACATCTAATTTCTTCTTCTTTTCCATAACTTTAAAAATTTAAATGTTCTATAATATGTTTCTTTATTTATTCTCAGGGAATCCTATTTTTGAGGATTCCCTGATTTTACATGTATGCTAAAACCCTGATTTTACACGCACACTATAATAAAGCGTATTAAACGGGTATCTTATCTCATTGATGAGATATACCGCCGATGGTGTGCTCTGTGCGAGAGTATCTTGGCAAATCACCGTTCCGTTCATTCCATGTATCATCATGTTCAGAGCGCACATCTTGCATACCAGCGGATCGGAATCGTGGGCAATATATACAAATGGTCGCCCGGCTGAATGGTCCAGCTTGCTAACCTCCATATAATGAGCCAGCAGCAGTCTTCCGCTTCCGGCTGCGCAGTCGTTCACCCTGCGGCCTTCCATCTTTGCGCTGGAAGCCTGATTTTTGCCCGGTGCTATAATAGTACTCATGAGGTCGGAAACACTCTGAGGAGTGAAAAATTGCCCTGTCTTAGATGCCTTACCAGCGGTTTAATACATATCCTCATACAGCATGCCAAACACGTCGAGCCACTGGCCGCGGTCCATTGCCTGACTAACATCATTAAGCCAGACCATCGCCAGGGTAGCCAGTTTTGGCTTCGCCTGAAGGCGCTGCTGCTGCCATTTCAGATAGCTTCTGGAGTCACCCAGGAACGCCTCCACGCTAAATAAATCCAGAAGGTAATCGCAGAAATTACTCAACGCCATTTCATAAGGTCGGCCGTCTTCCTTTGCCTGGTCGCTCAATATATCTACATATAATTTCGTATTAATCATAAATCCTCAAAAATTTAAACGTTCTATAATAAGTAATATTTCACACGTTCTATAATAGATGCCCTGGATAGCGTCCAGGGCTAGCTGCTAACATATCCAGATGTGACTAAAAAGTGGGTACTTCTTCAGGTCATGCTCACGTGCCCAAATTCTAATTGTACCGTCTGTTTTTACCAGCTCATGAACTGAAGCCTCGATTTTTCGTACCTGGTCCACGTACTTTGCGTAAAGTTTGATACTATCTTTATATTTAGCAATATCCTGGCTTTTATCTAATATATACCCGTCGATCACCCCGATGGCTTCAGCTGCATTCATACGGTCGCCGGTAAACCATTCCCACTCCTTGCCCTTCTGAGAGTTCCAGGAGCCGTAAAACGTAATACCCGGTGCGTATTCTCCGTATGAATTAATAGCGCTTAATTCCAGGCAGCCTTCATAAAAGCTGCAATAAAAGCCCGTCGCCTTCTTTGCAGCATCCAGAAAACGCTTATTTACCACCTTACTGTCAAAGGTACGACACACGGCTTTTAATGCCTCCATTGCTATTATTTCTTTGTTCGAGCGATCCACAAGCTTATCGACGTGTTCGCGGTATTTTCTTACCTCCTCGTTTTTCTTGCGACGTTGCCAGGCCTTCACGGCCTTCTGGTAATCTTTTTCCGTGCCTATAATATAGGCTATCGGCTCATCGCGTTTTACTATACCACGGCGCATGTAGTATTCATTTTTCAAAATTCCGTACTCCTTCGCATTTTCCACGCTACTGAAGCGCCCGGGCTTTTTGGTTAGGATAAAATCATCGGTCCATAGAAAAACGTCTCCAGGGGCATCGATTAAATCACACAAGCGATCCGCGATTTTGCTGATATTCTCATTCTTCAAATTATTTAAATCTATCTTAGTTTCCATAATTCCTAAAATTTAAAAATGTTCTATAATAGAGTAATATTCTTTGCAGCCTATAAGGAAGGCCCCAGGGGTACCCTGGAAGCCTTCACAGGCTTATTTTCCGTATTTGTCGTAATCGATAAAAATCTGTTTGATAACATCAAACTGGAATGAGAAGTACACCTGATCATAAATACATTCATTATTTGCGAAAAAGTGTACCTCAAACATTCTGCCTTCGTGCCAGATGTCCCAGTGGCAGTTTGCCAAATCAACAGCGGCAAAGATATTATCATATTCGGCACCGTCGCCAAAACTAACAGTTTCATTTTCCACGTTAACCTTAAAACCAAGTGCACGTAATATGATAGCTAATTTCTTTAATTCCTTCATAACCTCAATATTTTAAAGAGTCTATAATATAGTGATAAATCACACGTTCTATAATCGAGGTACCCTGGAGCCTCCAGGTGTACCCACAAACACTTTATGCAGCCTTATTCTGGTTTTCTTCGTCCATTTCTTTGTAGAGCTTCTTCTGGATATTGAAATAGCCGGTTTCTCCGTTGCTACAATGGTACGCTTGAAACATTTCACGTTCACAACCACAAGAAAAAGCATACTCCGCTTCAATTTTCAGGTCCTCTATAATAGAGTTTAATTTCTTAATGATATTCTTTGCCTGGAGGTGATCTAAACCGGCGTTCCCGGTCCAGTTGTCTTCGATAACGTACGACTCATCGAAATCCTCAAACAGATCATATTCAGGGCTTCCGGTCCAGTAATCTCCGGCAGAGTCTATAATAACTTTGCCCGAAAGATCCATACAAGCGCCTTCGTAATAACCTGAACGCACGAGCGCGTTTATTTTCAGTGAAATATCACAGCCTCCATAATGGATACCTTTTGTTTTGTATGCAATTACGCGCGCCTCGCCTTCGTACCCGTCGAAGTATTCCCAGCCCTTATTCTGAAGGCCTGAAACTATTTCATTTTCTTGGCAATCATAATCGAACTCCGTTTGGGACTCGTTGAACTCGCCGACAAGTTCTGGGTCCATCTCGTTTGCCTCGATGTCCTCCTGGGTGTAGTACTTATTCATACCCAATACAAAATAGCGTGAACAATTCTCATTATAAAAATTACCTGTAGCCATAACTCTAAAAATTTAAATGTTCTATAATATGTTTATTTGTTCCGTGATATTTTACACCCGCTATAATAGCGGTTATTATCACTTATTAGAAGGTGCAGGCGGGAATGATCCACCGTGAAGGCCTGTTTACCTTTGCACCTTGATATTAAAAGTTTAGAAAAAGAATATCTAACAGAAAGATAATACCAGACACACAGCCGCGGCAATTAGATTAATACCTATTAATTGCAGCCCGTTGGCCGTGACTCCTTCGCCGTCCGCTGCAAAATACGTTTTGGGTGCAAATAACCACACCCAGGCGCTTTTTGCGGCTGCAAAGGTACTTTTATAAAGGCGCACAAATAAAAGCGCAAACACTGCAAATAAAATGCTTACCAGGTCCGCCGTACTGGTACGGCGTGAAATATTGATACTATTATTCATAACCTTATATTTTTAAATGTTCTATAATTAGAAGGTGCCGGCGGGAATGATCCACCGCCAAGGCCTCAAACCTTTGCACCCTGAAAATATCATTATTAGATAGCCGCCAACACTGAAACGACCGCGTTAACCGTTTTAGCCTGGTCCATATTGGTAACAACTGGAGTATATTCCTGTATAAATTTCTTTTGTTCAGTACTCAGCGCCGCGAAGTTAGCTGCGAACGCCGCGCAAAAAGCCTCTGCTTTTTCATGCTCATCTTGTGCTATTGCCTGAATCTCCAGGCGCAAAGGTTCGCGCAAACTTTTGCGGAATTTTGCAGCCGCGCTTTTTAGCGCCGTTTCATACTCGAAAGTTTCCCAAGTCCTATTTAAATAAGATACGCGGGTATGCTCGTAATCTTTGCCGCCGCCAACGGCCCAAACATGATGGCAAAAGCCGTTTTTTGTTTTTGTTGTGTCACAATAAAAACGTATTACTTCAGCGTTAACGGTAAACTCAAAAGTTTTGCTGTTATATCTTTTTGTACTCATAATTTCTAAACTTTAAAATATTTCTATAATAGGGACCGCCGGAGCGGTCCCACTTATTACTTACTATCTGGATATTATAAACGGATCTCCTCCAGGTTTGCCAAATCAAAAATAGCAATTTGTTCATTAGCGCGGCCCGCCTCGATAGCCTTTTCTCGATCCTGATAAATCACTGTTGCATCATAATAATAAAGGCCGCGTTCTGAATCATACCAACCGCCAAACGCCAAGGTGCGGCCGTTCATCTCGTCGGAGTTCTGGAGATCCTCGATAACATTTGCAACCTTTGCCAGGCCTTCAGCGCCAAAGCTGTTTTGTGTCTGCTTCATTGCAACAGCGAAGCCGGTTGTTACGGGCTGCAAGTTTGCAGCGTTAACAGTAAAACCTTTCAGGTTCAAAGCTGCCAAAGCAGCTACACTTGAGATAACTAAATTCTTTTTCATAACTTTTAAATTTTAAATGTTTATATTATTTGTTTCTTGTTTACGTTTGCAAAGGTAATAAATTTATTTGTTCCGTGCAAATATTTTCCGCAAAAAAGTTTATATATTCCTTTATTTTTAACCTTTATATACAAATAAACTCCTTAAATTTACATATATTTGCAAATAAACTTATTTATTGTGTGTTTACCCTATTTAATTCTGGATCATTGCTATTATATTGTATACCTTATTATATATATAGAAAAAAAACGGTGCGCCTCCATCATCTAGTGGGCGCAGCTGCATATTGCAAGCCAGATCCAGGCAGGCGGGCAAGCGGGAGTCGTTTCAGGGCGGCGGGGGTCTCGCGGCTGAATGAAGGTTCTCGGGTTTTCCCAGAGATTGGGATTTCTCTAATTATCAATTATTTATCTTCTCCTCTCGGGCGGTAAAAACAAAAGGCTATCTCTCGTAAAACCTTAAATGCCAATAGTTTATAGGGGATTTA
>ERZ869991.851-NODE-851-length-10373-cov-5.074786_pt1 | contig 10373 bp, 3 predicted proteins | sample MGYA00520862_ERZ869991 | MGnify/ENA primary metagenome ERZ869991 (study PRJEB32232, sample SAMN07284978) | human gut metagenome | biome: human-associated habitat; material: feces | host: Homo sapiens | place: Tanzania | collected 2014-08-11 ...
CATCGGACCCTCAGCCTTTTATCAGACTGTAAGTTCCGATGCTCCATATCACAAACATACTAACACATAATCAAATCAAAAACTTATCTATCATAAGTCCTTTCAGAACCCGTCGGCAGCCGTCAGTTTCTGAACTGCAACCCAGTCCCGTTGGCATCGATAACGATAGGTTTCTCGCGAGAAACCTCCTCTGCAAGAATCTTCTTAGAGAGGTCGTTGAGCACCAGACGCTGGATAGCCCTCTTCACAGGACGAGCACCGAATTCCGGATCGTAGCCTGCATCAGCAAGATACTCGATGGCTGCATCCGTAACGTTCAGCGTGAAGCCCTGCGGCTCAAGCATCTTCTTCACGGCATTCATCTGAAGGGTAACAACCTGGGCAATCTCCTTCTTCGTCAGAGGCAAGAACATAATCGTCTCGTCGATACGGTTGAGGAATTCCGGACGGATCATCTTCTTCAGCATCTCCATAACCTTCAGCTTCGTGTCGCTCACGATAGCATCATGGTTCTGCGGATTGATCTTCTCGAACTCCTGCTGGATATACTGGCTGCCGAGGTTAGAGGTCATGATGATGATAGTATTCTTGAAGTTCACCGTCCTGCCCTTGTTGTCGGTCAGTCGTCCGTCGTCCAATACCTGAAGCAGGATGTTGAACACGTCCGGGTGAGCCTTCTCTATCTCATCAAACAAAACCACGGAATAAGGTTTACGCCTTACAGCCTCGGTGAGCTGTCCGCCCTCATCATAGCCGACGTATCCTGGAGGTGCTCCGATAAGACGTGACACGCTGAACTTCTCTTGATACTCACTCATATCGATACGTGTCATCATCGTCTCGTCGTTAAACAAGTATTCAGCAAGAGCCTTTGCCAACTCCGTCTTACCAACACCGGTTGTTCCCAGGAAGATAAACGAAGCGATAGGACGCTTAGGGTCTTGCAACCCTGCACGGCTGCGGCGCACGGCATCGCTCACGGCATTGATAGCCTCGTCTTGTCCGATAACCCTCTTGTGGAGTTCCTCTTCAAGATGTAGCAACTTTTCGCGTTCGCTCTGCAGCATACGCGTTACAGGAATTCCCGTCCAGCGGCTCACCACCTCGGCGATATCGTCGGCAGTAACCTCCTCGCGCACCATAGCCTCTGCGCCCTGCGTGTTCTTCAGCTGCGCCTGAATCTTCTTTATATCATCCTCCAGACCTTTCAAGCGGCTGTATCTAATCTCGGCAACACGCTCGTAGTTGCCTTCCCTCTCGGCGCGTTCAGCCTCGAGTTTCAGGTTCTCAATCTGCTGCTTGTCTTCCTGAATCTTGTTCACGAGAGCCTTCTCGCCCTCCCATTTTGCGCGATACTGCTTCTCCTGCTCCTTCAAGTCGGCAATCTCCTTGTCGAGCTGTTCAATCTTAGGCTGGTCGTTCTCACGCTTGATAGCCTCGCGCTCAATCTCGAGCTGTTTCAGCTTACGCGTAATCTCGTCCAGTTCCTCCGGTACGGAGTCGCGCTCCATACGGAGTTTAGCCGCAGCCTCGTCCATAAGGTCGATAGCCTTGTCAGGCAAGAAGCGGTCGCTGATGTATCTCTCGGAGAGTTTCACGGCAGCGATGCAGGCATCATCCTGAATACGCACCTTGTGGTGGTTCTCGTAGCGCTCCTTCAGTCCACGGAGGATAGAAATCGCACTCAACTCGTCCGGTTCGTCCACCATAACTGTCTGGAAACGACGTTCCAGAGCCTTATCCTTTTCAAAATACTTCTGATATTCATTGAGCGTGGTAGCACCGATAGCCCTCAGTTCGCCACGGGCCAAAGCCGGTTTCAAGATATTAGCCGCATCCATGGCACCCTCTCCGCCGCCGGCACCCACCAGCGTGTGAATCTCATCGATAAAGAGGATAATCCTGCCGTCGCTCTTAGTAACCTCGTTGATAACGCTCTTCAGTCGTTCCTCAAACTCGCCCTTGTATTTGGCGCCGGCAACCAGCGCACCCATATCCAGTGAGTAAAGCTGCTTGTCTTTCAGGTTCTCCGGTACGTCGCCGCGCACGATACGCTCGGCGAGTCCCTCCACGATAGCCGTCTTACCGGTACCCGGTTCACCAATCAGTATAGGGTTGTTCTTCGTACGGCGCGACAGAATCTGAAGCACACGACGAATCTCCTCGTCACGTCCAATCACCGGGTCGAGCTTGCCCTGACGAGCCTGTTCCACGAGGTTCTTGGCATATTTGTCAAGACTCTGGTAGTTCTCGTCGCCGCTCTGGCTCTGCACCTTCTGCCCTTGGCGCAACTCCTGGATAGCCTTCAGCATTTCATTCTCCGTGCATCCGGCATCCTTCAAGATACGGCTTGCAGTAGAATTTTCCGTGAGCAAAGCGAGAAGCACCGGCTCAACGCTGACGAACTCGTCGCCCATTTTCTGCGACAGGCTCATCGCCTTGTTCAACACGTTGTTCGTATCGTTAGAGAGATACGGCTGTCCGCCCTGCACCCTCGGCAGATGTTTAATCTCCTGATCGGCGAGCATCTCTATCTGACTGGCGTTGACGCCGAGCTTCTGGAAGATGAAGTTCGCCACGTCTTTAGCCTTCACCATGATGCCCTTGAGCAGGTGCACCGGTTCGATAGTCTGCTGTCCGCTCATCTGTGCGGTGTTGATTGCTTGTTGTACAACCTCCTGCGCTTTGATAGTAAACTTGTCGAATGTCATATTGTAGTCTCCTTTCTAATTATATTTTTCATTTTGTTACGCAAATTATTTTGCAAAGCGCATACCATAGTAGTTAATACGACAAAATGTCTTTCTTGGATGACAAAACGACACAAAATGTAATGATAAAAATTACAGCCAAGAACAAAAACGCGCATTTTTGTCATCTTTGTTATACGTTTATGCTTTTGCGTCATAACCAGATTGAATTTACTATAGTAAGCCACAATCATATTGAACTAAAATCGTTAAACCATAGAAAATAAATTGTTCAGCGACACTGAACAATTTTATTCAATTTCTACTTAGCGATTTTAGTCTGTTATATTTATTAATATGAGTAGACTCGATAACTAATACTATATTCATACAAACTTGACTTTTTTGATAAATACAAATACTTGATTAAGTGTAAGACTTGAATGTTTTATAAGAAGTTGCATTCTTGTGCTTCTGAAGTGTTAAATTGTAAGTTGTGGATGAAAAACATAGACAATATATAATATTCTGTCGTAATATTAATTTTTTTGATTAACTTTGCAGTAGAAGAATAACTATTATGAATTCCAAATAAAAACAATGAGTAAAAAAGCAGACAACAAAATGCTTGTCCGTGCCCTGATGGCAATAGCCTTTGTGTCTACTCCTACATTAGGGGGTGTGATGGCACAAAACGCTAAGCAGTTGCCGCCAGAGGTAAAGGCAAGGCGTGCCGTAGCGAAAAAAGCGGCAAAAAACAAAGTTCATGCTCCGCTGAGGGCTACCTCTAAAGGAGTGCAGCTTTATGGCTATGTGGGCGTGAGCGACGTGAATGATCCTGGTGTATACACCTTCAATACGTCAAACCCAGGCGGCATATCGCTTGTAAACGGTAATGTGAATAGTTATGGAGGTGCAACTTACGCACAAGGCTCATTCCTTACCACCTACTATTCAGAGTCAGACGATGGCAGCAAGATAACGATGCCTATAAAACTGTATGACTACAATACGGCAAGCTGGTCGCTGAATAGTGAGAAGCGCGGTTTTACATTTACGTCAATATCGTCTGATCTCGCCTTTGACCCCGAGACGCAGACATACTATGGAATATTCTCAGATGCAGACTATAGCGGAAAGTTTAACACACTGGGACGCTTCAAATACGGCAAACAGGATGGATATCCTTATACAATTTTCGATTGCGACTCCATTGGACAACTGCCTGAGAGGTTCATGGCCATTACCTTCAACCGCGACGGACAGCTGTACGGCTTCGGAAAAAGCGGAAATCTATATACCGTAAACAAATATAACGGAAAGGCTACGGTAGTAGGAGCGACCGATGTCTCCGTAGTGCCATTGTTCCAAAGTGCTACTTGCGACTATGCCACAGGTAAAATTTACTGGGCTGCAGCCAATGAATATTTTGCGTCAGACATTTATGAGGTGGATGCGCAGACGGCACAGAGCAGCAAAATTGCCGGTTTCGGATATGACGACGGTGATACTGAGACCTGTGACTATATCACGGGACTCTACATGAAACAAGACTTGACGCTCAACACCCTTCCCGACAGCGTTACGGAGATGAAGGTAAATCTCACATCGCTAACTCAGGGAACCGTAGATTTCAAGATGCCTACGAAGGATGTAAAAGGTACAAGCCTTTCTGGCAATCTCAAGTACACCGTGCGCATAAATGGAGAGCAGGCAACCGAAGGAACAGCAGCGCCAGGCGAGACTGTATCAGCTCCAGTAACATTGGCAAACAGCGGAAAGACACAGTTTGCCGTTACAGCCGCTATAGCTGCAAACGGCGACATCCCGGCAGCCGTGAGCGATCTTAACCGCGACAGCGTTTGGGTGGGCTACGGCAAACCGGCAACACCAGCCAGCATAAAGGCTGAGGTGAAAGACAATAGCGTGCAACTCTCATGGACAGCAGTAGACAAGACGGTAAACGGCGGTGTGTTCGACAAGAACAACGTGAAATACACCGTAAAGCGAAGCAAAAAAGGCGATGAGGCAAATGCCGTTACTGTGGCAGAGAATATTGCGACAACATCTTATACCGATATTATCAACTCCGAAGAGAAAGCCACATATATATATAAGGTAGCAGCCGTGAACGGTGACATGACCGGCGACTATGCAGAGAGCCAGGAGATAACCTACGGCTCCGCCATATCACTGCCATACACCAACAACCTCGATTCGGAGGAGAAAACCAAGGAGTTCAAGATCGTTGATGCCAACAACGACGGTACCACATGGACGTTTGATACATACTATGAGATGATGGCATACAGCGCAAACTCTGTAAATGCTGCCGACGATTGGCTCATTGCTCCGGCGATAAGTGCGAAGAAAGGTGCAGCATACAAGTTCACGTTTGATGCCCTCAACTCTTATCCTACGGAGCGTGTAGCACTGTCGGTAGGCTCTGCACCTACCGCCGAGGCAATGACAACGCAGGTTATTGAGCCGACAGACATAACATACAACCCACGTCGCCATACTCTTAGCGGAACATATCTCGCAAAAGAAGACGGTAAGCTCTATTTCGGAATACATGCCATGAGCGATGCCGATTTGAGCACCCTCTATGTTGGCAATGTCAACATTGTAGAGATTGCCCCTACGGCACCTGCCGTTCCTGCAGAATTCACAGTAACGCCTGGCGACAAGGGAGCCTCTGAAGCTACAGTAACGTTCAATGCCCCAACAACGACACTTGGCGGTGAACCGCTGACGGGAAACATGAAAGTAAACGTTTGTCGTGACGGCGTTACGCTGATAACATTTACGGATGTTGCTCCCGGTAAAGCATGCTCCTTTAAGGATGAAGGAGTGGAATCTGCCTTCCATACATATTCGGCTGTGGCTGTAAATGCTGCGGGCGAAGAAGGAATGGAAGTAACAAAGAAAGTCTACGTTGGTGTTGATGCTCCGGGAGCAGTAAGAAACCTCCGGGCATACGAAGATCCGAATACCGAGGGACTGATACATGTAACATGGGATGCACCGGAAGGAATCCACGGCGGATACATCAACCCGGAGGAACTGACATATTATGTATCGGCTGGTACAGACCCAGACGACAAGTATCTTGGTAATGTGAATCATTATGAGGAGCAGCTCGAAACCAATGGCAAACAGGTTTACACCGCATATAGCGTATATGCTACCAACATTGCCGGCGGCGGACGAGATTACTGGACTACATATTCGGCAATAGCCGGTCCTTCGATAGTTGCCCCATTGGTAGAATCATTCAAGGGTACAACGATGAAGAGCGGTCCGTGGGTGACCAATCCTACAAAGGGCACCGTAGGCGAGGCATATTGCTATGCCATGACGGAGTCACCGGTAACCATCGCACAGGATAATGATGGTGGTATGCAGTCGTTCTCCGCCGTAGCTTTAGGAAAGGCTGTAAGAAGTGAGTCACCGAAGGTAGACATCAGCAAGATGCAGAACCCGGTATTGAACTTCTGGGCTTATATGAACGGACAAGGCGACAAACTCACGGTTAGCGTGCAGAAAGACTATGGTGAGTTTGTTAATGCTCTCAGCATCTCAACCGACAAATATACTGAAGGCTGGCATCGCTTCAGCGTAGACCTTGTCCCATATAAAGAAAGTAAGTATGTGCGCATCGGCTTCGAAGGCGAGGCAGTGAAGACACTCGATAACTTCCTTGCTTACGACAATGTGGCTATCGTTGAGAAAGCCGACAACGACATCATGGCACGCACCTTTACAGCTCCAGAGAAACTGATGTCAGGCAATGCTGCTGAAATGGAATTCACATACCGCAACAATTCAGAAGCAGCAGTAAGCGGCAATGATTATTCGCTTGTTCTGTATAAGAACGACAAGGAAGTGAGCCGTATGCAGGGTGAAGACATCAACGGTGATACAGAGAATACCGTAACGTTCGGTGACAATATAACGGTGTTTGATCCGGAGAATACTCAGTATTATGCCGCTGTGGAATACTCAGCCGACAAGTTTGCTGCCAACAATGCCTCGGAGAAGGCAAGTGTAAAGGTTGTTTATCCTGACTATCCTGCAGCTACAGCATTGACGGGAACTGCAGAAGGAAATGCCGTGAAACTCTCGTGGACAGCACCAGATATGAGCAAGGTTGGTATGGAGACAACAACAGACGATTTTGACTCTTATAAGGCATTTGCCATTACTGGCTATGGCGACTGGACAACATACGACTGCGACAAGCAGAATACCATCAAAATAACCCTCAGCGACAGTTTCGAACCGTTGGAATACGAGAATGCCGGCAAACCTATGGCGTTCCAGGTATTCAATGTAGAGCAGGCTGGCATTCCGTTCAAGAGTTGGGATCCACATTCCGGCAACCAGATGCTTGTAAGTTTCGCATGTGCTTCAAACGACGGTGGTGAAACGAAAAAGCAGAACGACGACTGGCTCGTTTCGCCAGAACTCAATGGCGATGCACAGACAGTAACCTTCTATGCAAAAGCAGGTCTCGCATCAGCTGTTCCAGAGCAGATGGAGGTTCTCTATTCTACTACCGACAAGGCAATAGACAGTTTCCAGAAGATTGGCGAGACTATTGATGTGAATAATGTTAATGGCTGGGATGAGTACAGGATTGACGTACCGGAAGGAACAAAATACTTCGCTATCCGTTGCGTGTCAAACAACAAGTTTGCCCTGCTCGTTGACGACATATCGTATGTGGCAAAGGGTGCTGTAGCAGAGCAACTCGAACTGAAGGGTTACAATGTGTACCGCGACTTCGTGAAACTCAACACGAAACCTGTTACCGGAGAAACATATTCAGATGAGAGTGTGGTCAACAAAACTACATACGGTTATCTCGTAACGGCAGTTTACGACAAGGGAGAATCTGTTCCTTCAAATCTCGCTGAAGTAGCTTATGTTTCAGGCATAGCAAGTGTTGCAGCCGGTAATGCTGCAGTGGCAGGAACCGAGGGATACATCCTTGTGGCAGGAGCCGAGGGTAAGAACGTAAGGGTATACACCGTAGACGGCAGCTTGAAGACTCAGTTCACGGCAAATGCCACGGAGCGTATCGCTGTACTGCCAGGCATGTATATCGTCAAGGTAGACAATCTCACATACAAGGTTTTGGTTAAATAAAAATTTATATTATTTCTATATGGCAATAAAGAGAATATCCTTATCCGCCATAGCACTTACGACGCTGGGTCTGGGCTGTGCTTCTATGGCACATGCCCAGGCTCAGCCTGTTGTTTACGGCAGCGTGGTGTTTGGACATGGATGGGAAGATATGGAGAAAGCTCCATATGGCATATACAGTATGCCGGCAAACGATGGTTCTGCAATAGCTCCCGTGAAGCTCGACGATAAGCTGACGGCTTTCGGAGGCGGAGTATATGTTGACGGACGTTATTATATGGTAGACTACACACCATACAATTATGACGGAACGGTAAGTTTCCGCATATATGATGTGGAGAACGGATGGAAACTGTTAAGCGAGAAAAGACTGACAACATACAGTAGTGTGGCATCGGATCTTGCCTATGATCCAGTGGGTGACAAAATATATGGATGCTTTAGGGTAGATCCTAAAGATAACAAGTATTTCTTTGGAACGCTCAATACCGTAACAGGCTTCTCTTCGAAAATCGCCGATTTGAAGGAAGAGCTTATTGCCCTTGCTTCTACACGCGACGGCAAACTCTATGGCGTAGGTCTCTATGGTATGCTCTACAGCATCGACAAGCAGACAGGGTCGTTGACGGAGATAGGACAAACGGGCAAAACCGTGAAATATGCACAGAGTGCCACTTTTGATTATCCGTCTGGCAGAATGCTTTGGGCAATGACTCCACACTATACTGATGAGAGTCCGGAGCTGTGTGAGCTTGACCTGGCTACGGGAAAGGCGACGACACTCGCCACGATCCCCGACAGATACCAGTTTACCGGTATCTTCACTAAGGGATCTTATGCCGTAGACGATGCTCCGGCATCTCCGCAGAAGCCTGCAGTAGAGTTCAGCCAGGCTTCGTTGACGGGAAATGTTGTTTTCACTATGCCTACGACAACTATGTCTGGAGCAAAACTGAGTGGCAATTTGGATTATCAGGTGAAAATCGACGGGGAACCGCTCTTCAACGGCAGTTCAACGACAGGCGCCGCAGTGTCGGAACCTGCTACGGTAGAACGCGGTATGCATACTCTGAAAATTACAGCAAGCAACTCTGCAGGGAGGAGTCCATTCGTGTATTGTGATTTCTGGGCTGGTAACGACGTGGTAACGCCGCTGTCGCCAAAGGCAGAGAAAAACGGCGACAAGGTGAGCGTTGCATGGACTGCACCGCAGCAGGGCGACCACGGCGGATATTTCAATCCGCAGGCAGTAACTTATACAGTTACACGTCAGCCGGGCAGTAAGGAAGTGTACACAGGTACGTCAACTTCATTTGAAGATAATGTGGCAGACATTCAGTATGGCAATTATTACTATGAGGTGAGGGCAAGTCATGCCGGGGAGTACGGCGCAACGGCAAAGACCAACACCTTGCAGCTTGGCACATCGCTGCAATTGCCGTACGACCAAGCCTTCGACAGTGAGGACGAGGTGTCGAGCCTGATGGCAGATGATGTCAATGGCGACGACAATACATGGTCGTTCTTCGGCGACTGCATGATGTACACAATAAGCGAGTCGGGACTTGATGCCGACGACTGGCTTATTACTCCGGCGTTTAGCATGAGCAAGGACAAGGTTTATTATGTGTCGCTTGAAGCTATGGCAGACCTGGGCTGCAAGGAAAGATTTGAGGTGGCTGCCGGAAACTTCCCGAAGGGAAAGTCGCTGACGCAGCAGATTATTCCGGTTACAGAGGTTTCAACCGATGAGCCCAAGACATTCAGCGGTACATTCATCCCTGCAGAAGACGGGGCTTGCTACATCGGAATTCATGCATGCAGCACGTATGCTGATGGTAGTTCCCTGTATATCGACAACTTGCATGTTGAGGAACTTGGTTCGACAAAAGCTCCGGCTGCCGTGTTTGACGTTAAGGCAACTGCCGAAGGCGCTGAGCACAAGGTTAAAATCTCTTTTGCGGCTCCGTTTGCTGATATGGCAGGCAATGAACTTACTGGCAATATAAGCAAGATTACCGTGACACGCTTGTCCGACAATGCCGTAGTTAAGACATTCCGTGATGTTACTCCAGGTGCTTTGAAGTCATTTGAGGATACACCGCAGATTGACGGCATGGTGGAATACCGTATCGTGGCGGAGAATGAATACGGTAGCGGTGCTCCAGTATCAGTGGAGACATACGTTGGATATGATATCCCGGCTGCCGTGACAGGCGGAAAGGTTACAGCTACCGACGACGGAAAGGTTGTTGCCACCTGGAATGCACCAGTTGTAGGCACACATGGAGGAACAATCGACATGACGAGTCTGAAATACAATATTGGCAACGTAAACGGCAGCTCGTTGCGCAGTGCTGTGGTTACGGAACCTTCTTTCAGCGAACAGCTCACAATGAAGGAAGGCGAACAGCGTCTCGCCTGGTACACCATTACTCCGGAAACGGCACAGGGTAAGGGCGTTGAGGCATCAACCGACACAGTATTTGTAGGAAAGCCATACACCATACCGTATGCTGAGTCGTTTGC
>ERZ869991.852-NODE-852-length-10370-cov-4.339745_pt1 | contig 10370 bp, 6 predicted proteins | sample MGYA00520862_ERZ869991 | MGnify/ENA primary metagenome ERZ869991 (study PRJEB32232, sample SAMN07284978) | human gut metagenome | biome: human-associated habitat; material: feces | host: Homo sapiens | place: Tanzania | collected 2014-08-11 ...
GGTCGAGGTAATGCAGGCTGCGGTCCTCCACCTCTTCCTTCACGTTCAGGATGCCCAGACGGTTGGCGATGGGGGCATACACCTCCATGGTCTCGCGGGCCTTATCGCGGCGCTTCTGCTCCGGCCATGCATCGCCGGTGCGCATATTGTGCAGCCGGTCGCACAGCTTGATGATCATCACGCGCACATCGCGGCTCATAGCCAGCAGCATCTTGCGCAGGTTCTCGGCCTGCAGTTCCTCAATATTGGAGAACTGGATCTTGGTCAGCTTGGTCACGCCGTCCACCAGCAGCGCCACTTCCTCGCCAAAGGCGGCTTTCAGGTCGTCCAGCGTGGCGGGGGTATCCTCCACTACGTCATGCAGCAGGGCGGCGGCGATGCTCTCGGAGTCCATGCCCAGATCCAGCACCAGCCGGGCGACTGCCAGCGGGTGGCAGATATAGGGCTCGCCGCTGCGGCGGCACACGCCGTTATGGGCGTTATTGGCCAGCTCGTAGGCTTTTTGGATCATCTCCATATTGTAGGCCTTGCCGCTGGCCTGAATGGCCTCGCACAGCTTTTCCCACGTTACGATCTCCGGGCGCACCTCAGAGGGCAGTGCTCCCTCCGGTGCGTCTGCCAGCAGCGCCGTAGCGGCTACGGTGGCGGTCTCCTGCACCGGCTGGTGCAGATGGGTCTTGGCAGAGTAGCCGTCCTCGTCCCGTACCGGAGCCGGGACCGGGGCAGTATTTTTCTTTCCCTCAGGCATTTATAGTTCCTCCAGACATTTCAGGATGGGGGCATCGGCAAGGTTCTTTTTGCCTGCTGTCGGCACCAGCTCCCAGAACTTTGCCCCGCCTTTTTCCGCTGCGGTGATCAGCCCCACCTGTTCCAAGGCGGCAACTGCCACCAGCGTTTTGCCGGTCTGCTCCTCGCCCAGCTTTGCGCACAGGGGCTGCAGGTCCTCGGCGTGCCAGCGGCGGGACTGCAGTTCCCGGTACACGGCAATGATATCCGTGCGGGCGGGGGCGATCTGTTTCTTTTGTTCTTCGGTCAGGGGGGTGCCCCGGCGCAGTGCCTGCACCAGTGCAGCCTGCCGCGCCAGCTCTGCGCCCAGCCCTGCCGGGTGCAGGTCGATGATGCGGCCGGAGAGCTGCGCGCCCCGGGCGGACTCGTAGACCGAAAGGTTCAGTGCCGCGTCCACCACATCGCCCAGCGCGTAGGGCAGCTGCTCGGCGGGCATCCCGAACCAGACGGCGTACAGGCAGCTATTGCCCTGCCGCAGCCGCAGGCGGCTGTGCCGCCCCTCCGATACCGGGTATACGCCGTCCACCACAGCGCTTTGCAGCAGAAACACCGGGGTGGGGTTCTCCGCTCCGTAGGGCGCCAGCTGCTCCAGATGGCGCACGCTTTCCACCGTGATGCGGTCCAGATGGATGGTCACGTCACAGGTAAGGGGCGGGGTGTGCAGCACCGGGCATTCCCGGGCAGCCCACTCGTTCAGGCGGCGGCGCAGCTGGGGCAGGTTTTCTTCCCGGACGGAAAGTCCCGCCGCCATGGCGTGACCGCCGTAGCGCACCAGAAGGTCGGCACAGGAGCCGATGCAGGCGTGCAGGTTAAAGCCCTGCACGCTGCGTCCGCTGCCCTTGCCCTCGCCGTGCTCATCAATGGTGACCACGATGACCGGGCGTCCGGTGCGCTCCACCAGCCGGGACGCCACGATGCCGATGACGCCGGGGTGCCAGTCCCGTCCCCACAGCAGCATGATGCGGTCGTCCAAGCGCTCGGGCTGCTGTTCCAATAACTCCTCGGCAGCTTTGAAGATCTGCTGCTCGGTCTCCTGCCGGTGGGCGTTGATCTCGTTCAGTTTGTGCGCCAGTTCCTCGGCTCTGTCCGGGTCCTCGCAGAGCACCAGCTGCAAAGCGGTGACGGCGTTATCCATGCGGCCTGCCGCGTTGATGCGGGGCGCGATGGCGTAGCTGATATTCTCGGCGGTGATGGGCTTGCCCGCAAGGCCGACTTCCTCTAAAAGCGCCCCAAAGCCGGGGCGGTCGGTCTGCTGCAGCTGCCGCAGACCGGCTTTGACAAGGGTGCGGTTCTCCCCTACCAGCGGCATCACGTCTGCCACCGTGCCCACGGCGGCAAGGTCGCCGCAATAATCCAGCATTTCCTCCGGCGGACAGCCGTCCAGCGCGGCGCAGAGCTTGAAGGCTACGCCCGCACCGCACAGACCCTTGAAGGGGCTGTGGTCGTCCTCCCGGCGGGGGTCCACCACGGCCACCGCCTTGGGCAAAGTCTCCGGCGGCAGATGGTGGTCGGTGATGATCAGATCCATGCCCAGCGAAGCCGCAAACTCGGCTTCCTCCACGGCAGAGATGCCGTTATCCACCGTCACGATGAGGGTGCAGCCCTTGTTGTGCATGGACTGGATGGCGTTTTTGGACAGGCCGTAGCCGTCCCCCTCGCGGCTGGGCAGCATACACTTGACGGTCGCGCCCATGCCCTTGAGGTGCTGATACAGCAGGGCGGTGGCGGTCACGCCGTCCACATCGTAATCGCCGAACACTGCAATGGTCTCGCCGTTGTCGATGGCCTGCCAGATGCGCTGACAGGCGGCGTCCATATCGGTCAGCAGCGCGGGGTCGGAAAGCTCCTCCTCCCCTGCCAGCAAGGTCAGCGCTTCGGCGGGGTCGGTGATGCCCCGGGCGGCAAGGATGCCCGCCAGCAGGGCGTTTTCCTTCTGTTGGGCAGCCAGCACGGCCTTATATTTTTCGTCTGACCACGGCGCTTCGTCCATGGCCTGCTCTTCCAGCTGTGCCGCTGCCTGCTCGGCAATGGCGGCGGTCAGCTCCCGCACAGCGGTGCGGTCCAGCGGTTTTTGTTCCCAAGCGCGGTAGGTCATTCAAATTCCCTCCCGGTCAGGCCGTCGTTGGCCAGCATTCCCTGCAAAGCGGCGATCTCGGAAGAAATATCCATGGCTACGTCCGAAAGCAGATTGTTATACAAGTTCTCATACGCCTGATTCAAGGTATGCAGGATGCCCGCGATATCCCGGCGGATGGTCTCGGCGTTTTCGCCCTGCTGCCCCTGCACATCGTTGTAGGTGTGCAGCAGCTTGAGGGTGGTGGGGATATAATATTCCGCAAAACGGCGTGTCTTGGGCTGGCTTTCCGGGTGTGCTTCCAGCCAGTCGCAGATGGCGGTAGTGGTCTTGTACATCGCCGCCAGCTCTTCCCGTGCCTGCGCGTCCTGCATGAGCTGCTGCTCTTTTTCCAGCACGGCTGCAAAACGGCGAGCGGTGTCCAGATTGAGCGGAACGTCGCCAGTTTCCGCCTTTTCCGGCTGCGGCTGCGGCTGCGGCTGCACGGCGGCAGCGGCGGCTTTCTCCTTGGCGGCACGGTAGTCCTCTGCCGTCAGGTAGAGCGTCTCGGTCTCATCGTCCAGCCATGCATTCAGCCAGCCCTTATGGATGTAGCTGCGCAGCTTTTTCAGTGCTTTTTTCTTGGTCTGGTGGGTCAGGTCTGCCAGCATCTCCACCGAAAGCCCCTTTTGCGTGTTCAGCTTTTCGGCTGCATCTGCCAACGTCCCCAGCTTTTTGGAGGCCGACAGCCGGGAGGCACCGCAGGCCGTCATCCAGCCAAAGCCCGCCGTGGCAAGGGCCAGCACGCTGCCGACGATGCCCAGCGCATTGTAGGCGGTGTTCATAACGTAGTCCGTGCCCGTCATCAGAATGCCGCCGCCCTCAGCAGTCGACACCACAACATCGCCCAGAGCCGTCGGCGAAATAACGCCCAGCCCGATGAGGCAGCCCAGCGTTCCCAGCCCAAAGATCACGGCGAACGTGATGCCCACAGCCAGCAGGGTGCAGCCTGCGCTGTACCGTTTTTTGGCGCTGATACGGATGCTTTCCACCGGGGTAGGCTCCGGCTTTGCAAAGATCTGCCGGAACCAGCCGGGCATCCCGGCGGCATCTTCCGCGCGGAAGGGCTGCCCGGCACTGCCGCTGGCAGAATTACCCTGTCCCCGGAAGGCTTTTGCCGCCTCCCCGATGCCGTAGTTGGCTGCATGGACGGCTGCCTTGCCCACATCCCACGCCCGGTCACCGATGTCCATGCCCCTGCCCTCAAAGCCGTGGGCAAAGGCATCGGTCATGGTGTCGCCAAAGGCGCGCAGCTGGTCTTCCAGCTCCTGCTGTACCTGCCGGCCTTCGTTATTTCGGTTATCGTTTTCACGATCGTACATCAAAATTTTCTCACCCTTCTGCCGGTGCATACCGGCTGATGATGGCGCGGGCCACCCGCAGGCCATCCACGGCGGCGCTCATAATGCCGCCCGCATATCCCGCACCCTCGCCGCAGGGGTAAAGCCCTGCCAGCTGGGTGCACACAAGATCTTCTTCCCGCTTGAGCCGCACCGGGCTGCTGGTGCGGGTCTCAAGGCCGGTGAGGATGGCGTCCGGCGCAGTGTAGCCCGCGATCTTGCGCTCGTAGGCGCGCAGACCCGCCCGCAGGGTGTCCGCCAATTCCCCGGGCAGCAGTGCGCCCAGGTTTGCGGCAGTCACGCCGCGGTCGTAGGTGGGCTGTACGCTGCCGATATGCAGCTGCCCGCGCCCTTCCAGAAAGCTTTGCACGTTCTCTGCCGGGGCGGCGTAAGCCCCGGCGGCACGGCCAGCGGCGTAGGCCTTTGCTTCCAGCTCCCGCTGAAAAGCGATGGCGCGGCGGGGGTCGTTGGCAAAATCTGCCCCGCCTACGCTGACCACCACCGCCGCGTTGGCGTTTTTGCCGCTGCGGGCGTGGTAGCTCATGCCGTTGGTCACAACGCGCTCTTCCTCACTGGCGGAAGCCACCACCTGACCGCCGGGGCACATACAGAAGGTGTACACGCACCGGTCACCAACGTGCTGGGAGAGCTGGTACTCGCCCCGGGGCAGCGCCGGATGCCCGGCGGCTTCGTGGTACAGGCTTTTTTCGATCTCGCTTTGCAGGTGCTCGGCGCGGAAACCCACGCTGAAAGGCTTGCACTCCAGCACAAGGCCGCTGTCCATCAGCATACTGAAGGTATCCCGTGCCGAGTGTCCCACTGCAAACACCAGCGTCTCGCAGGCAAAGCTGCCATTTGTAGTAGTGATGCCCACCAGCTGACCGTTTTTGCGCTCCAGCCCGGTAAGGGCAGTGTTGAAGTGCACCTCGCCGCCCAGAGACTCGATCTCTTTGCGGATGGAGGTGATGACGCCCCGCAGCAGGTCGGTGCCCACATGGGGCTTCTGCTTCCAGGCGATCTCCGCCGGGGCACCGTGCTGCAAAAACACCTCGGTGACAAAATCACACAGTTCATCCCCGATGCGGGTGGTCAGCTTGCCATCCGAGAAAGTGCCCGCGCCGCCCTCGCCGAACTGGATGTTGGCGTTGGGGTCCAGCTGACCGGTGGCGGAAAAGTGCTCCACCGCCTGCACACGGGCATCCAGCGCAGGGCCGCGTTCCAGCACGATGGGGCGGTAGCCCTGCCGTGCCAGCAGCAGGGCGGCAAACAGCCCCGCCGGGCCCAGTCCGCACACCACAGGGCGGTGCGCAAGCGGCTGGGTGCCGGGTTGCAGGGTAAAGTCTGCCCGGCGGTGCAGGGCGGCGTCCGGGCAGCGCGCCGCAAGGGCGGCTTCCTCCCCGGGCTGCCTGAGGGTGACCGCCACGGTATACACCAGCTTGGGCTGGCCGTGGCGGGCATCCACCGAAAGCTTTGCCACGCCGGTGTGCTCTACCTTGCTGCGGGGCACCCGCAGGGTGTGCAGCGCCTTTTCAAATGCCTGCGGCTCCCCTGCGGAGAGGGGCAGACGGATGTTGCGAACCAGAATCATTTGTTGTGTTATCCTTTTACTTTAGTTGCTTTCAATGCGGCACTGCAGCACATAGCTGCCCAGTGCAAAGATCTTGCCGTTGGAGGGCACATACAGCCGACAGGCAATGTTCTGCTGGCCGGTAGCCACGGCAAAGTCCTCGGCGTCGATCTCAATGACCACCTGCTCGGGGGTCAAAGTCTCCATAGCGCCCTTGGGGCCGCAGAGGATGACGTTCATCAGCCGCTCGGTCTCCACCGTCAGCTGATAAGTAGCGGGCAGGTTGACCACCTGCACGCAGCTGGCGGGCAGGTTCATGGTCTTGGTCTCCAGCCCGGAGCAGTCAAAGCTGACCGTGATGGTGGAGATATTGTCCAGCAGATAGATATCTGTCGGCAGCTCAATGGGCATCTCGTACACCTTGTTCAGGCTGAAGGTGGAAAGGTCGATGGTGCCGATGGACAAGGTGGACAGCGCATCGATCTTTTCTGCCGGGCCTGCCACCTTGAGCTGCTTGCAGCTGAGGGCGTAGTTCAGCACCGAGTTATCAAACCCGCGCGGCGCGTTGATAAAGTTCACCTTCACCGGCAGGGTCGCCATCTTGTACACCTGCAGCGTCACGTCCACATTGCTCTCCTCCAGCGTGGTGTACTGGAACTTGACCTCCTTGCCGCCGCTGGTGTAGAAGCGCAGGGGGGTGTTCAGCGTGACCGACTCGGTCAGCTCGCTGCTGTAAGATGCTTCAGCGGTGCAGGTAGCCACCTTGCTCAGCTCGCTGCTGGGGCCGGACAGGGTGACAGTCTCCTTGGAGACCTCGGTGCTGTAAAGGATATAGCCATCCGCAATGCGCAGATAGTTGGTGGTAACGGTAACGGGCAGGGTCTTTTCCTCCACCACGTCAAACACCACGTCCACCGTGTTGTCGCTGCCTTCCATGGTCACGGTCACGCCGTTGAGCAGGCCGTTTGCACCGCGCACCAGCAGCCGCAGGGTCTTTTCGCCGCTGTCGCGCACGCTGGACCAGTCCGGGTAGACCACAAAATCCGAGGCCGTCAGCCCGCCGATGGTGTAGCCATCGCCGGAAAGCTTCAGGTTCACGGTCTTATCCTCGGCGCTGACGATGCTCAGGCCCCGGGAGGTATAGGCAGCGGAATCGTAGGTGTAATCCACCGGCACATTGTAAATGGTGTTGGTGGTGCCGGGCTGGACGATGATGGTGACCACCATCCATGCAACGATGGCGCCCAGCACGGACAGTGCCAGCCGGATGCGGCGGTCATCCAGAAGATTCTTCTTTTTGCGGACGGCAGGCTTTGCGCCGTTCGTCTTGTTCGGCTGGTTGCTCATTGCTGCTCGTCCTCCCCCTTCTGGCTGATCCAGTTCCACAGCTTTTTCGCCTGCTCCACCCAGCTGTCGGCGGTGTTCTTTTCCACCGTAGACTCCTTGGGGATCATCTCATCGATCAGGCGGGTATACAGGCTCTGGCGGTCAAAATGACGGATCAGCACACCATTTTTTGCCATGGAGATGATGCCGGTCTCCTCACTGACCACGATGGCAATGGCATCGGAGTTTTCCGCAATGCCAAGGCAGGCGCGGTGGCGGGTGCCCATATCCTTGCCCAGATCCAGATTGTTGGAAAGGGGCAGCACGCAGCCCGCCGCCTTGATGCGGCCGTTTTCGATGATGGCGGCACCGTCATGCAGGGGGGTGCCCTCGTAGAAGATGGTGCCCAGCACCTCCAGATTGACCGCGCTGTTCACCGGGGTGCCGGTGCGCACGATCTCGGAAAGATTGGTGTGGCGCTCCAGCACGATGAGGGCGCCGGTCTTGGTCTCAGAAAAGCGCTCGGCTGCATCGCAGATGGCAATGATGGCACTGCGCCATGCGCCCTTGAGGCTGGGGTCGTTGTAGCGGCCTTTGACATTGAACAGCTTGGCGGCCCACTGGTCGGTTTGACCCATGCGCTCCAGCGCACGGCGGATCTCCGGCTGGAACAGCACCACAAGGGTGAGCAGACCGACCTGCAGCAGCGAGTTGAGCAGCCATGTAACGGTGCGCATATTCAGGGTGTTGGCCACCAGATACACGACCATGACCAGCAGCGCACCCTTGGCCAGCTGCCCGGCGCGGGTGCGGTTGATGATGCCCAGCAGCTGGTAGATCAGGAACGCGATGATGATGATATCCAGCAGATCGACAATTTTAAAGGTCTGAAAATTGGCGATGATCGCATTCAGTGTCATGAGAGTGTGTGCCCCCTTACACTGCTTCGATCAGGGCAACAGCGTGGGCGGCAATGCCCAGCCCCTCGCCGGTAAAGCCCAGATGTTCCTCAGTGGTAGCCTTCACGCTCACAGCGTCCACCGGCAGGCCAAAGGCGTCGGCCAGATTCCGGCGCATGGCCGGGATGTGCGGTGCCAGCTTGGGCCGCTGACACAGCAGCGTTGCGTCGATATTTTCAATGCGGAAGCCATGCTCCTTTAAAATTTCAGCCACACGGCGGGCCAGCTTCAGACTGTCTGCGCCGGAGTAGGCAGGGTCATTGTCCGGGAAATGCTGGCCGATATCGCCCAGCGCCGCCGCGCCCAGCACCGCATCCATCACTGCATGGGCCAGCACATCGGCGTCCGAGTGGCCCAGCAGGCCCTTTTCAAAGGGCACTTCCACGCCGCCCAGGATCAGCTTGCGGCCTTCCACCAGACGGTGCACGTCATAACCATGTCCAATGCGCATTTTATGTTCCTCTTTCTGTTCCGGGCGGGGCAGGTCCTCGCGGGTGGTGATCTTCAGATTCGCGTAATCGCCCTGCGTCAGCTGGACGGGGCGGCCCGTCAGCTCGAACAGGCTGCAATCGTCAGTGACGAGCCGGGCTTTTTCTTCGTCCAGCTCTTCCAGCGCGGCCAGATACGCCGTGCGGTCAAAGCACTGCGGCGTCTGCACCGCATACAGGGTGCTACGGTCAGGGGTGGCATGTACAAAGCAGCTCTCCGGCACCGTCTTGCCGCTGCCCTGCACCGCCGCCTTGATGGTATCCTTCACCGGCACGGCAGGCGCTGCGGCACCGCATCGGGCTGCAGCTTCCAGCACGGCAGTGATGACCTGCTGGCTGACGAAAGGCCGGGCCGCGTCATGCACAGCCACAAGCGCACCGGAAGCAGCCAGCACACCGTTTTTTGCACTCTCTGCGCGGGTAGCACCGCCCGCCACAACGCATACAGGCTTTGCGCAGTCTGCGGCCTGCTGCTGGGCAAAGGCACGGTTACTGCCTGCCACCAGAATGATCTCGTCCACCAGCGGACACTGCGCAAATGCGCGGATGCTGCGGTGCAGCACCGTCTCCCCGCCCAGATCAAAGCTGAGCTTATCAAAACCCATGCGCGTGGAGGAGCCTGCCGCCACCAATACCGCCGATACTTTCTTTTCCAATCTCTTCACCTGCCTGATCCCTATAATAAGCCATATTTTATTATAGCGTATAACTTCTCAAACTGCAACCGATAATCTGCAGCAAAAATGCCCCTCCGCGCAAGGCAGAGGGGCACAAATAAGAACTTGTAAAATTTACTTCAGGATCGGCTCGATTGCAGCAGCCAGAGCATCTTTCTGTGCCTGTGCTTCTGCCAGATCCTTGCCCAGCGTGGTGAAGTAGGTCTTGATCTTCGGCTCGGTGCCGGAGGGACGCACCACCACGGTAGCGCCGTTTTCCAGCGTGTAGATCAGCACGTTGGCAGCGGGCAGGCCGGTCTCTTCCGGCTTCTTGTAGTCGGTCACCTTGACCACCTTGTGGCCGGCCAGCTCCACAGGGGGCTGGTCACGCAGCTTCTGCATGATGGAAGCCATCTTCTCCATGCCGGTCAGGCCGGGGAACTCGAAGCTGTCCACCTTGTTCAGGTAGCGGCCGTACTGAGCATAGATCTCTTCCAGACGCTGCTTGATGGAGGAACCGATGCTGCGGTAGTAAGCGGCCATCTCGCAGATGAGCATGGAGCCGATGACGGCATCCTTATCGCGGACGTAGGGGCCTGCCAGATAGCCGTAGCTCTCCTCAAAGCCGAAGATGAAGCGGTCGACCTCACCGGCAGCTTCGAGGTTTGCGATCTGGTCGCCGATCCACTTGAAGCCGGTCAGCACATTGCGCATCTCCACGCCGTAGTGCTTTGCCACAGCGTCTGCCAGCGGGGTGGACACGATGGACTTGACCGCCACAGGGTTCTTGGGCATGGTGCCCTTCTCGATGCGGCCTGCGCAGATGTAGTCCAGCAGCAGAACGCCCATCTCGTTGCCGGATACCAGCTCATAGCTGCCGTCCGGGCACTTCATGGCAATGCCCACGCGGTCGGCGTCGGGGTCGGTAGCCAGCATCAGGTCGGCACCGGTCTTGGTGGCCAGCTCCAGACCCAGCTTCAGGGCCTCGAAGATCTCGGGGTTGGGGTAGGAGCAGGTGGTGAAGTAGCCGTTGGGATACTCCTGCTCGGGCACGATGGTGATATCGGTGATGCCCATATCGTTCAGCACGTGGGTGACCGGCACCAGACCGGAGCCGTTCAGCGGGCTGTACACC
>ERZ869991.856-NODE-856-length-10338-cov-16.119189_pt1 | contig 10338 bp, 9 predicted proteins | sample MGYA00520862_ERZ869991 | MGnify/ENA primary metagenome ERZ869991 (study PRJEB32232, sample SAMN07284978) | human gut metagenome | biome: human-associated habitat; material: feces | host: Homo sapiens | place: Tanzania | collected 2014-08-11 ...
GCTTCCTGCCAAGATACAATGGATACTCATCCAACAACGACATTCGACGAGGCTACGGTTTGGGGCTCAAAGGCTACTGCCAACGCTTTTGTGAATGCCACATACGACAATGTAATCAACATGTTCACAGGAAGCTCTTCCTGTGTAGGATGGGAATCCCGCACTCCTAACGGAGTAAGATGCTCTCAGGTAGGTGAGGGTATTGATGGCATTGCCACAGAGCTTGGCATCGACAGAACTTCTGATTTCGGTATCAGCCGCTTTAGTTTGCTCCGTCGCTGCAACCTGATTATCGAGAAGGCTCAGGCTTCAACAGCTATGACAGATGGTGATAAGGCTGAAATCGTGGCAAAGGGCCGCTTCCTCCGTGGTCTCGTGTTCTATGATTTGACCCGCAAGATGGGACGCTTCGTTCCTATCATGTCTGTCATCCAGTCCGACCAGGAAGAAAAGGCAAAAGTACCTATGACCTCAAGCGTAGAGGAAAGCTACAAGCTGGTAGTTGAGGATTTGGAGGCAGCCATCCCTAACATGCCTGTTGAGGCACAGCCAGGTGAGCCTACCAAGTATGCAGCCGAGTTGCTGTTGAGCCGTGCCTGCCTGCAGGCATACGCTTACACCAAGAAGGCAGAATACCTTGACAAGGTGATTACCTACGCTTCTGATGTTACTCAGAACTGTTCTCTCTCAGACAATTACGGTGGTCTGTTCAACGAGACAGACGAAACCAATGCTGAGATTCTCTGGGGTTACTATCGATTGAAGGCTAAAACCAAGATTGGTGACTATGAGGAGCTGATCCGCACCTATCCTAACATCGCACAGGACGACTGCATCAACTCTATGAGCCCTATCCTCTTCAAGAATCCTAACGGACGCACCTATGAAGGCTGGGCTATCTACTTCCCAACACAGGACTTGGTTGACCAGTATCTCGTAACAGATGAGAAGACTGGCGAGGCTCTTCCTTGGAACGAGACATCACAGTATAAGGAGAATGTTGAGTCTATCGACCCTAGCACCGTAACAGAAGCAGGTCAGCTCGACGCCTACAACCAGAAGAATGGTAATGCACGCCGCATGCCTACTCCTCAGGACTTCCAGCAGCTCAACACTGCTTACCCAACCAACCTGCACTACGGCAAGTTGAAGGCAGACGCAACACGCAACATTTCTGAACTGATGTATACCGGACGTGACGCACGCTTCGCATCATCTATCGCTTATGACGGCTGTTCATGGATTGGCGAGACTGTAGAGACCAACCTTGGCGGTAACTGCTCTATGGGTGTACGCGACAAGGAAGACGGCGGCTGGTACAACACCACAACCGGTTACTACTGGCGCAAGTCAAACATCGAGAATCCAGAGCCACGTGCCTACTTCGACTGTATGGTACAGCTCCACTACGTGATGTGCCGCACTGGCGAGGCTTACATGAACCTGGCAGAGGCATATCTCCTGAAGCACGATGTAACTAACGCCGTTAAGGCTCTCAACGCCACACGAGTTAAGCACGGTAAGATTGCTCCTTCAACAGCAACTACAGAGGAAGCTGCATGGGCAGACTACATCCGTGAGCGCCGCGTGGAAATGGCCAACGAGAATGGCGACATCTACTTCAGCTATCTGCGCTGGGGTAAGTATGGTGGCTATGCTAACCACGGACGTGAGGCAGGCGACATCATCTACGATCTCGACCGCCCAGTATATAAGATGGAAATCTCTCGCGACCGCAGCCAGGTGCTCGTCAACCAGCTTACATTGCTCGGTAGTGCACAGCGCCAGTTTACCACCAAGCGTTATCTGTTCCCAATTTCTCAGAGCTTCCTTGACAAGCGCGAGGCATACGATCTCGACCACAAGCAGAACGAGGGCTGGTAATCAGCAAGCAGAAGCAGATATAAATTCATATTTATAAATCATAAATAAACGTTGAAAATATGAAATTCATTAAAATCATACTTGCCATGCTCGTCATGGCACTCAGTTTCAATTCGTGTCTTGAGAGCAATCTCGAAGACCTTCCAACTTTCGATGGCAATGACATCACTGCCGGATATGCCTGGTACCGCTATGTTGGCGAAGACAAGATCAATGTAAGCGGACAGCCTCAGGTTATCCAGAAGCAGTTGCAGAAGACTGCAGAGGCTATCAATGCCGAGGCTGCTACCTGCAACCTGACATTTGCCGTACCTACCAACTTCTCTGACAAGGAGAAGAGCAACGTGAATCTCAACAACATCGTTGTGGCAGTACAGATTTCATCTGCAGCCGTAATGACTCCTGTTGAAGGTTCTCCAGCATTGGGTGTTCCAGCCGACTGGACTACTCCACACAAGTATGCCGTAAAGGCTGCCAATGGAGAGACCAAGATTTGGACCATTACATGTACATTAACAAAATAATTTAAGTCACGCAAAGGGGGGACACCATGAGCGGATGGTGTACCCCCTTTTTAACTAGGGGCTTCAACTTACTATTAGTATGAATAAAAACAATTTATTAAAGCTGGCACTTACTCTTATAATGCCACTATCTATGTGTATGGGGAGTTGGGCACAAGCTGTCATCTTTCCCCAGAAAAAGCAACCGGGTGTAGCTAAAATCACCCAGAAGTCGAACAGCTATCAGCTGGCCAACAAGGTATTGAAGGCCTCTTTCATCAATACTGGGGGCAAGCTCTACTTCAACGGCTGTTCTGAGCTGGGACTGCAGCCTGACACAGAATTATTCAAAGTTCTTCTGGGCGACGGCAGCACCGTTTCAGCATCAGGGATGAAGCTTGAAGACGTAAAGATAGTAAATCTCGGAGAGGACCCATCTGCAGCAACAGCGTCTCTCCGTTATGCAGGCAAGGCTCTGGAAGCCCGTTTTACCTACGGCGACCTCTCTATCACATGGCGTGCCGTATTGAGAGACGGCTCTCACTACCTGCGCACAGAAATGGATATCAAGGCAACCCGAGACCAGTCTATGAAAGGTATCGTAGCCATGAACTACCTGGTAGCCAAGAACAGTGCCTACACCGCTCCAGAAGTGGTGGGTAACACCCGTGGTGCCATTCTGGCAAGCAACCATATCTTTGCCGGACTGGAAACCCCAATGGGTCTGAATTCCTGCAAGGATGAAGGCAATGCTACCCACATAGAAGGCTTATGGAGAAGAAACACCACTTTAAAGGCTGGAAAAACATGGAACATCAGTTCCGTAGTGGGCTTGGTTGCGCCTAACCAGTTGCGCCGCTCTTTCCTGGCTTACAGTGAGCGTGAAAGAGCTGTGGCATGGCGACCTTACCCTGTATATATTTCATGGTATGAGTTGAACATCGACCGCAACAATGCACCAGCTCCTTCTTACAAAGGAAACATGACCGTAGAACAGTGTGCCGACGTGGTAAGTCACTGGAAGACACATTTCTATGATAAATATCAGATGGCTCCAAAGGCCTTCGTTTGGGATGACGGTTGGGACCAGTATGGAACCTGGACCTTCAATCCTAACTTCCCTAACGGATTCGATGAGCCAGCCAACGAGGCTAAGCAGATGGGCACAGGTATCGGTGCCTGGCTGGGTCCTGTGGGCGGCTATGGACAGTCAGGCGAGTATCGCCGTGCCTACTGGCGTTCTAAGGGTGGCATGCAGCTGAGCAACGAAGATTACTACAACTTCTTCATCCGTTGCTGCACCAACATGATCGACCGTTACGACTTCCGCTTCTTCAAGTTTGATGGTATCAGTGCCCAGGCTTCAGCCATCGGTCCTGACGAAGGAACCAGAGGCGAGGAGAATGCCGAGGCCATCATCAGCATCGAGCGTGCCGTACGCCAGAAGCGTCCAGACATCTTCCTCAACACTACTGTAGGAACCTGGGCTTCCCCATTCTGGTTCCACTTCACAGATGCAGTATGGCGCCAGGAGGGTGATTACGGTGAGGCAGGTGACCAGGGCACCGACCGTGAGCGCTGGATTACCTATCGCGACCGCCTGGTATATCAGAACTTCATTCAGAGATCACCAGTGTGCCCTATCAACACATTGATGACTCACGGATTCATCCTGAGCCGTTGGGGTGCCGTTTCCAAGAACATGGATTACGACGGAATCGTTCGTGAAATGCGCTGTGCCTTTGCCTGTGGTTCGGGCATGGTTGAGCTGTATAACGACTACAAGCTGATGGACGAAATCAAGGACAACCAGGGCAACGCAGGAGCGTTGTGGAAAGACTTGGCAGAGTGCATCAAGTGGCAGCAGGAACAGGCCGACGTATTGCCAGATGCCCACTGGGTTGGTGGCAATCCATGGGATGGCAAGAAGGCAAATGTATATGGCTGGGCTGCATGGAACGGCAAGAAGAGTGTGCTCACCTTGCGTAACCCTTCTACCAGTGCACAGAGCTTCACCACAACCCTGAGAGAGGCGTTGGAGATACCTTCTTATGTTCGTGGAAAGATTACTTTGACCCATGCCTTCAGCCAGGCTGAATTGCAGGGTATGCCTATCAACAAGCCTATCGACATTGATACTCCTCTGACATTGAATCTGCCAGGTTCATCAGTGTTCATCTATAATGGCCGTTGATGGTAAATAGATATAGAGTTGATTAGTTAGTAAGTAAGATAAAGTTTAATCAATTGCGAATGCACGTTTACATTTTTACATAAGCTGATGTATTAAAATGCGATGCATGTAAACGTGAAATTACTGCCCTTCTGCTGTGAAGCAGAGGGGCAGATTTTTTTGTACAGATAACAGTCAGAATATCAATCCAACAACAGGCCATTTTTAATCAGCTGCTGATGCAGTTTCTCCATCAGCTCTTCATGGTCGTAGGTCTTTGCGAGTTTCTCAGCCTCTTCAAGAATATATAAATCAAGAATATCCTTGAAGGTGACAGTGAAAGGAGAACCATCCGGTCCATAGTTCTCAATATCCTGTTCGCGCTGTACATCCAACAGCTTGATAACCTGCCGGAATCGCTCTTTTTGCGTAGGAAACTGCTCGAGATAGGCACAACCTATCTTATTCATGCCACCGGTAAACATTTCATGACCATTCTTAAGGTTTCTAAGACAATATTTTGTAACACCGTAGTCACGCATCAAACTAGCGCCAGTGAGACGCTTCTTACCTTTCACTTCCTCATCAAAAAAATCTTTGAAAAATTTACACACTTTAACCATCGGTACATTTCCTTCGTTTTGATTTGTTGCCATAATTTAAAATATTTAATTTTGTTTATAAAATATAGATGTTTCTATTCAAGTTTAGTAAGTAAATTCCACACGCCCTTGCATGGCATGTTTGAATCACTTATCATTGCTCTTCTGTTTATTATCTACTCACAAAGGTACACTTTCCCTACCAAAATATGGACACTTTTAGCACTCATTCTTTTGCAAACAACTACAAACAGGACTTAATTTTCCTTAAAACAAGGCATTTTTTGGGCCAATTTGTGCTAGTGGACAACATGAAACTATTGTGAAACCCGCTGGAAATGCCTACATTTGCAACCGAATTCAAACCCGAATGACCGCTGATTCGAGAGTGTGATGTGAACCCTAAGGTCCTGAACTTTTGTATATACAGCGTGTTATAAAGGTAAACGAAATGAATATCAGGGTTTTAGATAGAGGTTTTTAGTATCGAAAAACTAGTTTTTTGAGACCAAGCCTTCACATCACAGCCTTGCATTCACAGAAAAATGGCCGACCGAAGAGGCAAAAATCTCCAGCCGACTACGAAATAATTAACAAACTAAACCATCTGACGTATGCAACAAACTCAGAACGACGCCGTGATGCCGTCACTATTCGCATCACTCAAGAGTACCGAGAGCATGCCTCTCGCCAGTAGAGAAGACCTGGAGCGACTTATCACAAAAGACTCCATGGTAAGTTCATTAACCATGGCCTATCGCAAGAGAATGGCCATCAGCAAGAGCTATGCAGATGAGCTCAAGCCTCTAGGCCCTGCCATCTCTGCCTCACTGCAGTATGACGGCAGAGGCAGAAGCCTGGAGAACGTGAAGGCAGAGACCCGAATGATTGCCCTGGACTATGACATCCATGATGCCTCGGCTGAACAGATCGAAAGCATGTTCAATGCTGCATGCCAGTCGGCCTATGCCCTCGCCGTCTACCACACCATCAGCGGACAGGGTATCCGCATCATCGTGGGATACGACAGAGCCGAGAACTGCGACCTCACCATCGTGGAACTCTTCAACGCCATGATCAGAAAGGCCATCGGCTTCTACAACACCCTGCTCGACTGGGAGGCTGACCAGCAGGCCACCGACATCGGCAGACTCTGCGGTCTTGCCCACGACCCTGCTGCCTACTTCAACTGGAATGCTATCCCCCTGAAGCTCACTCCCGGCGAACTGAAGGATACCCAGGAACGCATCAAGAACGAGAAGAAGAAAAACAAGGGCGGCAGACCTAAGAGCAGCAAGACCCGCAAGAAGAAAGCCGGTTACACCCCTAGCATCGAGGAGGCGGCTCCCCACATCAAGGTGATGATTGAAAGCTGGGGCAGAAGATTCGAGGAGCACCAGCACAACGAGTATGTTACCAGCTTTGCCTACTGCTGCCTGAAATACGGCATCGAGGAGGAGAAGGCGCTGCAGTATGCCACCTCCGAGTTCTCGCAGCAGTATGCCGACACGGCAAGCGTGGTGAGAAGTGTGTACAAGAACCATGGCGAACTTGCCGGCAAATGGCACTTCTACTCCAAGGGCGAGGGCTATCCGGCTCAGGCCACGCTGAAGCTCATCAGACAGTGGCTCGACCAGAACTACGAGTTCGTTCACAACATGGTTACCGGCAAGTATCAGGTGATGAGCCGCATGGTGAAGGCTGGCAAGTACCTGAAGTATACCGATGTGAGCGACGACATCCTGCACTCCATCTGGATGGAGATGGACCTGGTGGGCATCCATACCAGTGTGCAGAAACTGGAGGACATCGTGACCAGCGACTACAGCCAGCCGTTCAATCCGCTGGACCACTATCTGCGCAGTCTGCCGAAGTGGGATGGCAAGACGGATTACATCAGGGAGTTTGCCATGCGAATCACGGTGGAAGACCGCCCCGAGTATTGCCACACCCAGGAGGAGTTTGTGGAATATTTCCGAAAGTGGTTTGTGTCGATGGTGGTGGCATGGGTGAATCCTCACTTCGTGAACCAGTCGATGCTGATTCTGGTGGGCAAGGGCGGCATCTACAAGACCACCATTCTGGGCGCCCTACTCCCTCCATGCCTCAAGGCTTACTATCTGAACGACAGTACCAGCAACTATCTGGACAAGGATGCCATGGAGGCTCAGGCTTCCAAGGCAAGTGTGAACCTGGATGAGTTTGAGGCGATATTCGGCAGAAACCTGAGTGCCTTCAAGAGCAACATGACCAAGGAGGTGTTCTCCTTCCGTCGCCCTTATGACAAGTACCGCTCTGAGCTGGAGCACCGTGCTTCGCTCTGCGGAACGAGCAATCAGCAGCACATCATCACCGATGTGGAGAACCGCCGTTTCTCGCCATGGATTGTAACCAAGATTGTGAGCCCTAGAGAGAAGGCTATCAACTACGAGGGTCTCTACTCTCAGGCTGTGGCTCTGGGTCAGAGTGTATCGAAGGACAAGCCCCGAGAGGACGGCTGGGTATACTGGCAGACTTTCGAGGATGTGGAGAAGATGCGTAAGCACAATCGCCTCTTCATGGTTTCCAACTTTGCAGAGGAGCAGATATTGCGTTTTTTCCGTATCCCGGATGAGTCAACAGAGCCCAGGTTCATCAAGTCGGTTACCACAGCAGAGATCATGGAAAAGATCTGCACCAACCCTGCCTTGCGCCAGAACATGTCGAACCAGAGTATCGGCAGCATCATGGCGAGACTTGGTTTCAAGAGTGAACACCGACGTACGGGAAATTTCTGGCTCGTGGTGGAAAAGAGCGGTGCGGAAGTGGCGATGTATTCGAACTACAATCCGAACTACCCTAACCCGTGATTCTATCTAAGTCACTGGGGATTCTATCTAAGTCACTGGGGATTCTATCTAAGTCACTGAGATTTCTATCTTAGTCATTTCTGAACCCGAAACAAGTTAGAGAGTATGCCAAATCAATATAGCAAGAGAGCCATCGCTCATCTCTACTTCCCTGATGCCAAACCTGAGAGTGCCGAAAAGCACTTGATGGTTTGGATCAAGCAATGCAAGGGACTCATGGAACAGCTTCAGGCAGATGGTTACAACAGTAGAAGCTGGGGATTTACTCCGAGGCAAAAGGAGCTAATTTTTGAATATTTGGGAGATCCGTAAGGGTTTCCCAAACTTTTTTTTAGTTTTTTCGATTTTTTTTTGCTTATCTTCGCGAATCTTCGCGAATCTTCAGAGTGAGTCGAAAAAAAGCCGTATCTTTGCATCGTAATTCAGAAGGAGATGCATCAACTGGAGAGTTACTAAAACTAAATTAACTAACAATTTTAACGCGAAAGGGAAAAAGTATGATTCAGGTAGTATTGAAACAGAACAAGAACAAGAAGATGCCGAATGCGTATGGTTTGTACTACGCATATCCAGTGGTTAACGAGACTTATGATCTCGACAAGTTGGCAGAGCACATGTCGTCACACAACACCCCATTCTCAAAGGGTGCCATCAAGGGTATGCTTACCGACGCCGTGAACTGCATCAGAGAGTTGAACCTGCAGGGCATTGCAGTGAAGATCAACGACCTGGCGATCTTCAGCTTGGGCATCAAGAACAAGATGGGTGCCAAGAGCATTGGCGAGTGGTCGGCTGCCAAGAACATTGCCGGAGTGAAGTCGAGAGCCCGCGCCACGGGTAACCTGATTTCTGCCAGCTTGAACCTCGATGCCACTATCAAGAGAGTGGACAAGGGAGTGATTGTTGTTGATGGCAGTGGAACCGATGGCGGAGGTTCGAACGGCGGAGGCAATACTCCATCGGGAGGTTCATCAACGGGTGATAACACTTCGGGAGGATCATCAACGGGCGATAACACTTCGGGAGGAACCGGCAAGGACGATTCAGGCACCTCTGGCGGCGACAGCGGGTCTAACGGCGACAACGAGCACATTGTATTGTAACCAGGGTATTGTAAACTCGGCATTGTAACAACAAAAAAAGGAAAGGGATAACAAATGAAGAGAGAGACTATTAAGAAATTGATTAATTTTACCATCACGGTATTAACTGCCATCATCAGCGCCTTCTGTGTACAGAGTTGCAAGGGCCTGTAAATGATGTGAGATGGCTTGAGAAAGGCCTTGAGTGAAAGGCTTGAGAGAAAAAGAACACTAAGTTGAACCATTAAAAAAAGAAGAAGAAAATGAAATGTAAGAGAACTATCAATTTGATTGTAGTGCATTGCAGCGCTACCCGTGTGAATCAGAACTTCAGCATTGAGGATCTGGAGGCGTGCCACAAGGCTCGTGGCTTCGCAGAGATTGGTTACCACTATTACATCACCAAGGACGGCACCCTGTATCCTTGCCGTCATGAGGACAAGGTGGGTGCTCATGCCCGTCACTACAACCAGCATAGCATTGGTATCTGCTACGAGGGTGGCTTGGACAAGAATGGTCATCCTGCGGATACGCGCACCGAGGCGCAGAAGATTACGCTGGAGGAGCTGCTGTATTCTCTGGCTCAGGATTATCCGGATGCCACCATCCTGGGCCACCGCGATTTGCCTGGTGTCAAGAAGGAGTGTCCATGTTTTGATACCAAGGCATGGCTCAAGGAAATTGATTTTCATCTGTAGAAGATAGTATCATCATAGGTAAAAAAAATGAGGGTGTGTCATGGACTTATGACACACCCTCATTTTCGTTTCTTCATCGTTTTTCTTCATCGGATTACGCTGAGTTAACGGAACATTCTTGCTTCACGGATTACGCACGGAATTTAAACAGATTTGGCCTTACGGCCATTGGGCTAGCGCCATAATCATTCTATATCCTCCATTCAAAATTGAACTTTTGATTTTTTTTCTCAGGAACTTTTCCGTTCTTGATAGCTTCGATAGAGTCATGTACGGCTTTACGGATGGCTTTTGCGTATTCACCTTTGGCCACAGCCTTTGGTGCATTCATTCCTAGCATCATGTTATACCTCCTATTTTTTAATTGTTTATACTGAAGTTTCGCAAGTAGCATTCTACCGTCCCCGAAGGGGGCGAATGTGAATAACCGCGGGTGGAATGCCCGAAGGGAATGGAACCTGCGGATAGTTACAGATACTCTCTTATCGTCCCCGAAGGGGGCGAACAGGAGCAAGACTGGATGTGGTTCGCCCCCTTTGGGGACGCT
>ERZ869991.860-NODE-860-length-10305-cov-5.004791_pt1 | contig 10305 bp, 6 predicted proteins | sample MGYA00520862_ERZ869991 | MGnify/ENA primary metagenome ERZ869991 (study PRJEB32232, sample SAMN07284978) | human gut metagenome | biome: human-associated habitat; material: feces | host: Homo sapiens | place: Tanzania | collected 2014-08-11 ...
GTATGTCGTGGGTGACTACCGAGCCTGCTCCGATGACCACATTGTCGCCTAAGGTCACTCCCATCAGCACGACGGCACTTCCGCCTATCCAGACATTGTTGCCTATGGTGATAGGTTTTGCTATGCCTAACCTCTCTTTGCGCCCTGCCGCGTCCATCGGATGTGCAACGGCATACAGTCCCACATTCGGACCCAGCCAGGTGTTGTTGCCGATAGTTACCGGTGCCATGTCGAGTATGGTAACATTATAGTTGGTCAGGAAGTCATCCCCCACATGGATGTTGCAGCCCAAGTCGCAGTTGAATCCAGGCTTGATGCTGAGATTCTTTCCCGCTGAGCCAAAAAGCTGGCGCAATAGTTGGTCACGCTTCTCGTCTTCTGTCACAGGAAGAGCGTTGAACTGCTGGCAGATGGTTGCCGCACGCTTATGGATGGCGGCAATCTCCGCATCTTCCATGAAGTAACAGTCGCCATTGCGCATTTTCTCTAATTCTGTCATAGTTATCAATCAATTTTGATTTTACTTGAACGAACGCTCATATATGCCCAGATAGTCCTCATCGCTCAATGGCAATGGGTCTGCCGTAATGTCACCACCCAATACCTCACGGATGCGAGCCGGCCATTTCTTGATTTCCTCCCGTGTAACACCTTCGTCGCTCATCTTCAAGTCGTCGCAATCGATGCTGGCAAGCAGTTGGTCGAGGGCATTAACAAAGTCCTTTCCACTTTGCGGATTCTCCACTCCCATGGCACGCGCCATCTTCTTCATCGGTTCCTCTGCCGCCTTGCGCTCGGCGAAGAAGTCGAAGTATTCGTGGCAAATCATAATCAGTCCGGCACCATGCGCAAGATTGCTGTGATAAGAGCCCATCACATGCTCCATCGTGTGCTGCGACGTGCAGAGCATGTAGTAACCAGCGAGCGAGTTGGCAAGCGCCATGTTGGAACGTGCCTCCCGGTCGTTGCCGTCCTTATACGCCTTGGGCAGGTTGTGGGCAATCAGTTCGATGGCCTTCAGCGCAAACATCTCTCCCATAGGATGCTCGTTCTTGTTGATTACGCTCTCGGCAGCATGGAAGAAAGCATCCATGCCTTGGTAAGCCGTGAACTTAGGAGGTACGCTCATCATCAGGTTGCTGTCTACCACGGAGATTGTCGGGAACATGGAGATGTCGAACACGCCAGTTTTCTCCTCCAACTCGTCGTTGCTGATAACGGAGAACATGTCCACCTCCGACCCCGTACCGGCATTGGTAGTGATGGCAATGAGGGGCTTTGACGGATTACGGAAAGGCTTGTGCCCACCCTTGGCAGAGAAGGCATAGTCCCAAAGGTCACCCTCGTTGACCATCATCAAGGCGATACACTTGGCAGCATCCATCACCGAACCGCCACCCAGCGCTACGACAAAGTCACAGTTCTCAGCTTTAGCCTTGGCTGCTCCGTCCATCACGTTCTTTCGGGTAGGATTAGGACGAACCTCATCGAAGAGAACGTGCTCCACTCCAGCAAGGTCGAGTTCTTTCTCTGTGGCAGCAAGATAGCCAAACTTCTTGGTACTCTGACCGTTGCTTGTCACAACAAGAGCCTTGCGGCCCGGCATCTGTTCGAGGTGAAGGTTCTGGAGCTGTCCTGCTCCAAACAATACCTTGGTAGGCATGAAGAATTGAAAATTGTACATAGTGTTATCGTTTTTAAAATTATACCTTGTTGTTTTGTCGTTTCGATTACGACACTTTGTTTCCTTTTGTCGGTGCAAAGTTAGGGAGCATTCTTCAAACTTCAGTTTGCTGAAAAGTCAAATCCACTTTTCTGAAAAGTTTTCCAAAGCAATTCGTCTGATAACTTTTCAAAAAAGTCAGACAAGCCTTTAAGCAAAGTTAAAAGTGGCTTTTCAGCAAAGTGAGTTTAAGTTATATGTTGTAATTTTGCAGCGGAATAAAAATGGCAACAGAATAAAAAACAGGAGAATATGTTACAGGCAGGAGTACAACTATACAATTACATGGAGACATTCTATTGCTGCACGGTGAGCAGCAAGCAGGAGTTTGAGTCTGTCGTATCAGAGCACATGCTGGTGTACGTCATCAGCGGTGAGCTCGACGTGCTTTACCACGACCGTCGCAGAAAGCTGCAACGCGGACAGGCCTATCTCATACGGAAGAACTTCAAGGCACACAAAATAGAATATCCGTCAAAAGACGGCACACCATTCAAGGGACTGTTTTTGCAGCTCAAGGCTCCCATGCTGAAGAAAGCCATGCGCGAGATGGCTCTGCAGAAAAACGAGTGCAAGCCATACAGCAGCAGGTCGCCATACGTCATGCTGCCCGACAATCCTCTGATTACGGGAATGTTCAAGTCGCTTGAGGTATATTTCGACACGCAATGCTATCCGTCCCAGCTGCTGATGGAGACAAAAATCAAGGAAGTGATTTTCACGCTCATCGAAATCATGCCCGAACTGAAGTCGGTGCTCTTCGACATGACCGACCCTTGGAAGATAGACCTGCGGCAGTATATGAGCGAGAACTATGCCAACGACATGGACTTGAAGGATTTTGCCCACTACACGGGGCGCAGTCTGTCGGCGTTCAAGAAGGAATTCGAGGACATCTTCCACATCTCGCCCGGCCGCTGGATAGTGAAGCGCCGCTTGGAAGAGGCGAAGCGGCTTATTGAGGACGAGGGGGAGAAACCGCTGGACGTGTACATGAAAGTGGGCTTCAAGAATTTAAGCCACTTCTCGACGGCGTTCAAACGCCAGTTTGGCTTCACCCCATCGTCGGTGGCAATATAAACTGCCGTTCAGCCTTTTTCAAAAGACATTTTTGCAAAACAGCATCGGATGTTTTGTAGGTTTTCGTCTAAAAGTCGTCAAGGAGATTCCTTATGAAATAAATTCTATCACTCTAAATATCGGATAAGCCAAATTTATATCTTCTGTTGCTTCTTGGGGGAAACAACGAGCGACGACACGATGCTCACGACAAGTACGCCGATGATAAACACGAGCGACGACACGGCATCTATCTCAAAATATTTGTGGATGAGCATCTTCACTCCGATAAACACGAGCAAGACGCAGACGCCGAGCTTCAGGTAGCGGAAGCGGTCGGCTATCGCTGCCAGGAGGAAGAACATGGCGCGCAGACCGAGGATGGCGAAGATGTTTGAGAAGAACACCACATAAGGGTCGAGCGACACGGAGAACACTGCCGGGATGCTGTCGAAGGCGAAGATAAGGTCGCTGAATTCTATTACGAGCACCGTTACGAGCAGCGGCGTTACCATTAGTTTGCCGGCACGACGGATAAAGAACTTGTCGCCCTCAAACTGAGTATGCACCCTACCCGTCTTTGACAAAAGCCTTACCACGGGATGCTTCTCCACATTCATCTCTTCCTTCTTGTTGCGGTTTAGATACATCTTCACGCCGCTATATACGAGCACCGCTCCGAAGACGAGCAGTATCCAGTCGAACCGGCTGATGATGGCGGCTCCGAGGAAGATGAAGATGAAGCGCAACACGATGGCGCCGAGGATTCCCCAGTTCAACACATGCTGGTATTCGTTCTTCCCCACCCCGAAGGATGTGAATATCATCATCATCACGAAGAGGTTGTCTACCGACAGGGTTTTCTCTATCAGATAACCGGAGATATAAGATATTGTCATATAGTGGCGATACTGCTGCAGGCTCGCCTCGAAGTCGTCGGGGTTGAGTTTCAAATGGGCGGCATAGCGAGAGGCTACGGCCTGAAGGTCGGAAAAGTTGTCTATCCCGTGAACCATATCGCCATGGAACCACAGGAACACGGAGAACAGCAGGGCGAGGGCTATCCAAACGGCAGTCCACGTGCCTGCTTCCTTTATTGACACCACATGGGCTTTCTTGTCGATTACAAACATGTCGAGGAGCAGTATTGCGGCAATGAACACCACGAATCCTCCGAGAAATAGCATTTCTGATAAATCCATATATAATACTTGTTTTATTTACGCAAGTGCAAAATTAATTATCATTTGTTACAAAACGGTTACAACCGCCACGGCATTTGCATTTTTTATGATGTTTTCTGATCAACCTTATTTGAAAAGCATCGTAACCAGCGGTATGGTGATGATTGAAAATACGGTTGTAATGAATGTTATCTCGGTCATCAGAGCCGGATTTCTGCCGTATTTCATGCAGAACATTGTGCCGAACGAAGCCACGGGCATTGCTATCACCACCGTGTTTATGTCATTTACCACTTCGTCAACGCCGCACACCTTGAACAGGAAATACAGCGACAGCGGTATGACAACAAGTCGTATCACCGACGACACATACACCTTCGTACTGCCGATTATTTCCTTTATCGGCAGGCGCGCCATCGATGAACCTATCACCATCAGGGCGGCAGGCACCGTGATGTTGCCCACCATCGTCACCGGGCGCGCTATCAGTTCGGGCGTGTGGATATTGAATGCCACAAGGAGGGCGGCAACAAAGGCTGCTATCATTGCCGGCGAGAAGAGCACCTTGGGATTGAGCTGCCGTATGCTGTATTCTCCTTTCACGAGCATCACGCCGGCGGTGAAGATAAAGAAGGTGTTTGGCATGTTCAGCAGGGCGGCATAGAATATGGCATGCGGCCCGAATATCGACGACACTATAGGGTAGCCGATGAAACCAACGTTGGCAAACATCAGTGCGAAGCCTATCATACCCTGGTCGTCGCGGTTTTTGGTGATGAGCCGCGGAACGAGGAAGCCGAATATCAGTAGAATGAAATACGTGAGAAAGCCTACGCCGAGCAGCGGCATGATGAGCGAGCGGTCGGGCAAGGAATCGCCCATTACGGATGAGAGGATGAGTGCCGGACAGGTGAGGTCGATGACTATTGCCGACAGCTTCTGGTCGAACTTGTCGCCCATATATCCCAACTTACACAATACATAGCCTACGATTACGATGATGAAGAGTATCACCATCACTTCAAGATTTTCCATTATCCTTTTGCTTTTACCTATTATAAAATGCAAAAATAGTGCAAATTAATTACAAGACAAAAGAAATACGTTTTTTTATTATGATTTTCTATAGATATAGAATAGTAAGTCAACGTGGATTATGGATAAGTAATAACTGAGTCAACTTGTATTAACAATAATGCTAAAAGTGGTCAACTAAAATCGTTAAACCACAAACTAAAATCGTTAAGCCACAAATAAAAAATATTCAACACTGATAAACAATTATTCAACACTGATAAATAAATGTTCATCACTGATAAACGATTATTCAACACTGATGAATATTTTTTTAAACATAAACAACCATATAATCCATCACTATCACATTTACCTTATTATACTTTCCGCTTCCGTTTTTCTATAACCAAAAGACGGAAGCGGAAAAGATAAAATCAAAAAAAATATGAGTATAAGTCAAAACCTATCAGAAGTTCACGCCGAAGTTGAGCGTGAGGCATCCGTTATGGGATGTATCAAACTCGTCGTGGCAGATATTGGCAAGACCGATATCATAGGTCAGATCGAAGTAGAACATGTCGTAGGCTGCACCGCAACCCAAACGGAGTCCGCCGTCGAAGCGCTTGAAGCGGTCGCTGGAGAAGGAGCTCTCCGACTCGCGCAGTCCGTAGTTCTTTATCTTTCCCCCTACTCCACAGGCGAGGTATCCGCCGGCAAACGGTTGCACGGAGAAGTGGTTGTCTATTGCATAAGCATATTTCACGGTTATCGGCACCTCCAGATAGTTTAGGTCGTAGGTCATCTTCTTGCCGTTCTGGAGTTTTTTCTTTCCTCCCTTTTCGGTATAATAGAGTCCTGTTTCAAGGAAGAGCGGTGCGCGGTCTGACAGGGCGATGCCTGCCACTGCACCGATATTGAGTCCCGTCTGCGAATCGCCGCCGTCGAGGGTTTCATCGTCGGAATTTACGGTTGAGAACGCCGGACCGATGCGCAGTCCGTAGTAGTTTTCGCCGCTTGCATACATATTTCCGCCGTGTCTGCCGGAATAGTCCAGATGTCCCGTGCGCTCGTTATAATATCTACTGTTGCGGTAAGCCTGTGCCTGTGCGGCAGAGCCTGCAAGCATGAGTGCCGCTAATGTTATAAAGAAAAACTTTTTCATAATCCCGTTGTTTTTAAAATTAATATCCTTGTTTTTGTGTGGCAAAGTTATCGATATTTCCGCTTGCCTTCGGGGGAATATCCCTAAAATGCCGTGGGGATTTCCATATTTCAACGGATATTCTTATTCAAGTTTCTGATTTATAATCTTCCATCTCTTCTCCCTCTTAATGAAAGAAGAGGAGACGGCAAGCATGCAAACGTTTGCACTTGATGGTTGCATTTTTTTATTACATGCATGGAACAACGAACAACTTTAAGCATTACATTTGCAAAAAATATCAAACAAGCCTAAAAAGCATAAACAAAAAGCATACTCTAAAACCACTCTTTGTGGTCTCTATACATATTTATATATGCAATAAATTGACTAACAATTTTAATAACATAAAAATTACTAATGATGAAGCAGGTTAAATTCAGTAATGCCCTGAGGACTGCTGCCTTGACTGGCGGATTGTTCCTTACGGCAAGTGCCTTCGGACAGCAAGTCATCGTAAAGGGACACGTGAAGGACTCTACTGGCGAACCGGTTATCGGAGCTACGGTGCGGGTTGAAGGCACCGACGGCGGAACGGTAACGGATTTCGACGGTAACTTCTCTATTAAGGCTGACGCCAAGTCTGTAATCAAAATCTCCTACATCGGCTACGAAACAGCTACGGCCAAAGCAGGACAAAACATCAACATCATCCTGAAGGAAGAGGCTGACAACAAACTGAACGAGGTTGTCGTTATCGGTTACGGCCGCGCAAAGAAGAACGACCTCACCGGTTCGGTTACGGCAATGAAGCCGGATGAACTCTCGAAGGGTATCACTAACAACGCATCGGATATGCTCGTTGGTAAGGTGGCAGGTGTTGATGTGCAGACTACCGGCGGTGCTCCGGGTGCCGGCGCACAGATCCGTATCCGTGGCGGTGCTTCGCTCTCGGCAAGCAACGACCCTCTGTATGTTATCGACGGACTGCCTATCGACAATAACACGGCTACTGGTATGAGTAACATTCTTGCCAACATCAACCCTAACGACATCGAGAGCTTCACCGTTCTGAAAGATGCTTCGGCTACGGCAATCTATGGTTCGCGTGCCAGCAACGGTGTAATCCTCATCACCACAAAGAAGGGACGCGCCGGACAGAAGGCCAAGTTCTCTTACAATGGCGACATTACCGTATCTACCGTTTACAAGAAATACGACGTTCTCAATGCTGCCGAATTCCGCGATATCGTGGAGAAGACGGGCAACGATGTAAGTCTCTTGGGCAATGCCGACACTGACTGGCAGGACGAAATTCTGCGCACCTCGGTTTCTACAAACCACAGCATCAGCGTTACAGGCGGTCTGAAGAACATGCCTTACCGCTTGAGCGCCGGATACAACATCGGCAACGGTATTATCAATACGAGTTGGATGCGACGCTTCAACGCAAGCGTGAACCTTGCTCCTACTTTCTTCGACAAGCACTTGACTTTCAATATCACGGCAAAGTATATGTATGAGAAGAACCGCTATGCCGACAGTGGCGCCATCGGTTCGGCTCTTGCCATGGACCCTACACGCCCGGTACACATGGATGGCGATGATTACAAATTCGTAGGCGGATACTATCAGTCACTGCAGGATGCCACATTCAGCGACCCGGCATGGACCAAGACTTCTTATTCGCAAACTCCACAAAACCCTGTGGCCCAGCTTAACAACAAGTACTGTTTGGCTCATGCCAACGATTACACGGGCAACATAGAGATGGACTACAAGATTCACGGATTCGAGGATCTGCACATCCATGCAAGTCTCGGTGCACAATACACTGACTCAAGACAGAAGACTACAGTTACGCGCACGTCTTACAGCAACAACTATTACGGTTGGCTCGACAATATGGGGTACTGGAAATACAACATCGTGGGTAATGCCTATGCCGAATATGCCCACAAGTTCGGTGTTCACGACATCGACATCATGGGCGGCGCTGAGCAGAGCCACTACCACCGTACGGGAACAGGCACATACGGACAGGGCACTGACCCTGTGACCGGAGCTGCATACAACCCTAAATTCAGAAGTGAGGAATGTTGGGCTACACATAACTCACTCGTTTCTTACTTCGGCAGACTGAACTACAATCTGCTCGACAGATATCTTATTACGGCTACGTTCCGTGCCGACGGTTCTTCACGCTTTGCCAAAGGACACAAATGGGGATATTTCCCTTCAGCAGCATTGGCTTGGAAAATCAACAATGAACCGTTCATGAAGAACGTGAAATGGCTCAACGACCTGAAACTGCGTGTGGGCTGGGGCAAGACCGGACAGCAGAACGGTATCGACGACTTCCTGTATATGCCACTATATGTACGCGGCGACCAGTATGCACAATATCCACTCGGCGACACATATTATTATACTACTCGCCCGAACAAATACAACGAGAATCTTACTTGGGAGAAGACTACTACGTATAACGCCGGCATTGACTTCGCTGCTCTCAACAACCGCTTCTCTTTCAGCATCGACGGATATGTACGCAAGACCACGGATTTGCTCTCTGAGGTGTCTGTCGTTTCGGGTGTAACGTTCGGCGACAAACTGATGCAGAATATCGGATCTCTGAAAAACTACGGACTTGAACTTGCATTCGACGTTAAGCCTGTCGTAACCAAGGACTTCACATGGGATCTTACCTACAACGTAGGTTGGAACAAGAATAAGATTACTGAACTGAAAGCCGGTGCACAAGACTGGGTATGGGTTACCACAACTGAGGCGGCTCGCGGAAACGGAACTCGCCTGCAACGCAACAAAGTGGGCGAACCTGTAAACTCATTCTATGTTTACCAACAGGTTTACGACGAGAACGGCAAACCTATCGAGGGCGTATACGTAGACCGCAACGGCGACGGACAAATCAACGACGAAGACCGCTACTACTACAAGAGTCCGGCAGCCGACGTCTTGATGGGACTCACATCCAAGTTCATCTACAAACGCTGGGATTTGAGCTTCTCACTGAGAGCTTCGCTCGGCAACTATGTTTACTATTCTAACCTCGCCGACAAGGCTCAGGTTTCACAGACGGGTATCTACAACCACGGAGCATTCGTAAATACCACTCCGGAGAATGTGGCTCTCGGATTTACAGGAAAGACAAACATCTCAAACAACTTGAGCGACTACTTCGTGAGAAATGCTTCGTTCCTGAAGTGTTCTAACATCACACTGGGATACACATTCCCGGCTCTGCTCAAATATGCAGGACAGGATTACTTCTCAGGTCGTGTTTACTTCACGGCACAGAATCCGTTTATCATCACAAAATACAAGGGTCTTGACCCTGAGGTGGCAAACGGAGTGGACAAGGATCCGTATCCACGTCCAATGAGCTTCCAGCTTGGTGTAAACTTCAACTTCTAAGTTCTATTTTTCGAGTAGATAAATAAAGAATAATTTTTTAAGACACTACAACTATGAAATATATTTGTATCAAGACTATGGCTCTGGCTATGCTCACTTTGGGGGCTGTGTCATGTGCTGACGATTTGAACATCTCGTCTATCGACCCGCATTCTTCACAGAGCTATAATGTTCAGGAACTGCTTGCCAAACAGTACGCCACACTCGGACTGACCGGACAGAAAGGTCCTAATGGAAAGGCCGACGTTACTGACAAAGAGGACGAGAGCGGATTCTACCGCACAGTGTTCAACCTTCAGGAACTTAACACGGATGAAATTCTATGGGCTTGGCAGGAAAATACCGATATGGCACCTATCACCAACTTTGCATGGAACAGCAGTTCTGAACGTGCCAACTGGTGCTACCAGCGACTTGCCTACAACATCACTCTTTATAATCAGTTCATCCATGAACAGACTGGAAAGGTGGACGCTGATGTCATTGCAGAAGTGCGGTTCTTGCGCGCCCTGATGTACACAAACTTTCTGGACCTCTACCATAAAGCACCATTCAAGGTGGAATACAACTCCAAACTGCCTGTCGAGAAGGTGGGCAAGGATCTGTATGAGTGGATTGACAAGGAACTCACGGAAATTGAACCGCAGCTGAAGGAAATCGGAACTTACAACAACCGACAGAACTTCGGACGTGCCGACCGCGGCGCTGCCTATGCCTTGCATGCAAGGCTGGCTCTAAACTCG
>ERZ869991.866-NODE-866-length-10246-cov-4.769299_pt1 | contig 10246 bp, 8 predicted proteins | sample MGYA00520862_ERZ869991 | MGnify/ENA primary metagenome ERZ869991 (study PRJEB32232, sample SAMN07284978) | human gut metagenome | biome: human-associated habitat; material: feces | host: Homo sapiens | place: Tanzania | collected 2014-08-11 ...
CAGTCATGACGTCCTACGATCGTTATTTGTGGTGCAAAGCTGCTCATCATAAGGCATATCGCCGTATGGGCGCCCATTTGGCTACTTATGAAGGGCAAAAAGGTGTCCATTTTGCAGTTTGGGCTCCCAATGCTGAGCGTGTTTCTGTTATTTGTGATTTGAATAAATGGACTCCAGATGTCAACCCTTTGATTCTCAATAACGACACGGGTGTTTGGCAAGGTTTCATCCCAGGCTTAAAAGAGGGCGATTGCTATAAATATGCCATTAAGCCTCACCAGGACATTATCCTTGAAAAAGCGGATCCTTACGCTTTTGCCACTGAAGTTAGGCGTCCGGGAAGCGAATGGGGGAAAGCTTCAGTTATTTGGGACATAGGTAAGTATAAATGGAAAGACACCGAGTGGATGGCCGATAGAGCCAAGGGTTCCATTCGCCGTCAGGCCATGAATATTTATGAATGCAATTTGGCTTCTTGGCGTCGTAAAAATGGCACCGAATACCTTACTTACGAAGAAGCTGCTCAAGAATTAGTTCCTTATCTTAAAGAGATGGGTTATACTCATGTGGAATTTATGCCCTTAACTGAGTATCCTTATGACGGATCTTGGGGCTATCAGTCCACTGGCTATTTTGCTCCCACCAGTCGTTTTGGCACTCCAGAACAGCTTATGCACCTTATTGACGAGCTGCATTGTAATGGAATAGGTGTCATTTTAGATTGGGTACCTGCTCATTTCCCTAAGGATGCTTTCAGCTTAGCTCGTTTTGATGGTAGCTGCCTTTATGAGCATGAAGATCCTCGTCAGGGTTGCCATCCGCAGTGGGGAACTTACATTTTCAACTACGGACGCAATGAGGTACGCAATTTCCTTATTTCTTCCGGTCTATTTTGGTTAGAGTGCTATCATGTAGACGGTATCAGAGTAGATGCCGTAGCTTCTATGCTTTATCTTGACTATGGTAAGCAGAGCGGCGGTTGGGTGCCCAATAAATACGGCGGTCATGAAAACTTAGAGGCAGTATCTTTCTTGCGCGACTTTAACAGCGCTGTTATTAAAGAATGCCCCGGTTGCTTCACTTGTGCCGAAGAATCAACCTCTTGGGCTCATGTGACTGGTCCTGTCGACGAAGGTGGATTAGGATTCACTTTCAAATGGAATATGGGCTGGATGCACGATACCCTTAAGTTTATGTCTGACGATCCTATTTATCGTCGTTATAGCTACAATAAACTTACTTTTGGTATGCTCTACCAATATTCTGAAGATTTTATTTTGCCTTTCTCGCATGATGAAGTCGTTTACGGCAAGCGTTCTCTTTTGAACAAGATGCCGGGAGACGAATGGCAAAGCTACGCCAATTTGCGTACTTTGTATGGCTACATGATTGGTTATCCTGGCAAGAAGCTCAGCTTTATGGGCAATGAATTTGCCCAATGGAATGAGTGGAATTTTAACCAATCTTTAGATTGGCACTTAATTGCTGAGAAGCCACATAAGCAAATGCAAGATTGGTGTCAAGCTATAAACCGCTTCTATAAAGAGCATCCTGAGCTTTGGGAATTAGATAATAGTCCGGGTGGATTTACTTGGTTACAGTGTGACGATCCCACTAATAGTGTAGCTGTTTTTGTGCGCTATCCTTTGGGTAGAGGTAGTGTAGTCATGGTTGCTTGTAACTTCACTCCCGTGCCGCGCCGCAATTACCGCATCGGTTTACCTGTGGAAGTAGAAGGCAAGTGGAAGTTAGAACTCAACTCAGATGATCCTCAATACGGAGGAAGTGGCTACAAAGTAGATCAAGAATTATCTGCTCAGCCGGTGCCTTTCGGTTCTCATCAGCTCTCTTTGGAGCTCACTTTAGCTCCTTTAGCTTGCATGTTCTATACAGCCAAAACTCTCAACGCTGTAGAACAGGTAAAAGATGAAAATACTAAAGAAAAGTCCGCAATTAAGTCGGAAATTGTTTCCGAGTCTGAGCCTGAAGATGATCGTTTCAGAGATAAACGCTCTAAGATAAAATTTGATCATCCTCTTTCTTAGAAAGTAATAGCTATTCAACAGCTTCGGATTCAGCCCTTAAGGAGGTTATACCGGTTTGAGGGCTGAATTGCTTGCACATAAAAATCAAACAGGCAAGGCTTCCGATATTCTTGTTTTGAGGCGGGAACGTTTTATACAAGGACTTTTGGGGGTCTTGATTTTTGTTCATGGAATACCATTTAGCTAATCGTATGAATTTCGTGTCCGCGTCTGAGGTACGCGAGATACTTAAAATTACCGAGCGCCCCGACGTTCTTTCTTTTGCCGGCGGCCTTCCCGCTCCCGAACTTTTTCCTCATGAAGAGCTTGCCAAACATGCTGCGGCTCTCCTTCACGAAGAAGGGGTACGCACTCTTCAGTATGCTCCTACCGAAGGTTATGTTCCACTTAGAGAGTGGATTAAAGAACGGCTCAATCAGTACTGGGGAATGCACGTAGAAGGATTGGATAATATTCTTATTACCAGTGGTTCTCAGTCTGGTCTGGATCTTGCTTCCAAACTTTTAATAGATCAGGATGATGTTGTCTGGACTGAAGCACCTACTTATATGGCGGCTTTGGCTGCTTTTCGTATGTGCGGAGCCAAGTTTGAGGAAATGCAATGCGACGACAATGGTGTGATCATTGAAGGTTTAGAAGAGAGGCTTAAAGTTCGCAAGCCCAAGTGCGTATATGTCATTACCAATTTTCAAAACCCTTCAGGCCGTACCTGGAGTATGGAGAGAAGGCGTCTCTTTATGGAGCTTATGACAAAATATGAAGTTCCTGTTATTGAAGACAACGCCTATTACGAGGTTTGTTTTGATAATTTGGAACATTGCTCCCTCTCTCACTTTGATACTAAGGGCCTGGTAATCAATTTAGGTAGCTTTTCCAAGGTGCTTTGTCCTGGTTTGCGCGTTGCTTGGCTTACCGGCGAAAAAGAATTGGTACGCAAAATGGTTATTCTAAAGCAAGCGACCGATTTGCAAACTCCTTTGCTGAATCAGATGCTTATTTATCGTTATTTGCTGAATAATGATTTTAATGAGCGTCTGCGTCTAATAGGTAATACTTATAAAGAGCGCTGTTTGGCAATGATTAGTGAATTGGAGGCGCATGCTCCACAGGAAGTACGCTTCACTAGACCGGGTGGTGGTATGTTTGTGTGGTTGAAATTGCCTGAAGATATCGATTCTCACAAACTTTTAACGCGTTGTTTAGCCCATAATGTAGCTTTTGTTCCGGGAGATGCTTTCTATTCGGTTACAAAAAGGCATAACATGGCTAGAATCAACTTTTCCAATCTGCCTGTAGAGACTATCAGGTATGGAGTGCGCATCCTTTGCGAGGCCATAAAAGAAGAGATGGCTGCTGTTAGAAACTGTCGCTAGTTTGTTAGGCAAAAAGCAAGCTGTCTTGTATACTTAAGGCAGCTTCTTTTATTTTGCAAAGCAATTCTTTGTTTACTTTTGTTTGTGGAGTGTTCGATGCAGAAAAAAACAATAATTATTGCTTGTTCGGCAGCAGTAGCTTTACTTTTAGCATTTCTGGCTTTCTATTATGGATACTGGAAAAATACTCCCATTTATTCTTTGACTTTAGTAAAAACTGCTATTGAAAATCATGATTGGCAAGCTTTTGAGGCTAGAGTCGATTTAGACAGTGTTCTTAAGTATGCTTACGACGATGCCACCGATTCGCTAATTGAACAGCAGTTAGGTAAAAATAATTTGCTCTCGCTGGTCAAAGGTCAGGCTTTTCTTAAAAATGCTGCCGATTTAGTAAAAAATGATGCTATAGAAATAGCTAAAAACAGAATTAGACGCTACGTAAGCGGAGAAGACAGCGATGACGGCGGTTTGGTAGATCGCTCCGGTTTTAAAAGCATAGATTTTTCGTTTTTTGATAGTTTAGGCTTCGGTGCGGCTGTTGTAGAATATACAGTTGTAGAAAACAAAGCTGCTGTCATGGGAGTGCGTCTCTATCCTCGTGGCTTTACCAACGAATTTGTAATGCAATTAGAAATGCAAAACGAAAATGGTGTTTGGCGCCTTAAGCGTATAAAAAATCTCAAAGAATTGCTTGATAAATTGCAAGAAGATCGCTCGGCAGCTTAGTCTTGCTCACACATTCTTAATTCTTCTCAGCTAGCGGATGTCGTTTGTCTTGAGGTTGTCATTTACAAAAGTTGCTACCAATTTCTGCAAATCATTGTAGGTAAGCAAGCCTTCTACACTCTTTAGCAAGTTGCCGTCTGAATCTAAAAACCAATAAGAGGGTATAGACCTGAGGCCTAATTTTTTGTATAGCTCTTGATCTCCTAAAGCCATTTCAAAATTTAGCTTTTCCTTTTTAATAAAATTTTGAGCTGTAGGCAAAGGAGTATCATAAACTAGGCAAACAATGCGCAAATTAGAGCCGTAGCGCAAAGCAATTTTCTTTAAAGCTTCAGTTTGTGTTGTATGTCCATCAAACCAAGTGGGCGACCAAAGAGTGATTATAGTGAGATGTTGATGAGTTTTGGGAGCAAAACTCATTTCTGCTTGAGAGTTAAGATCTTTAGCCGTCAGCAAGGCCAAGGGCTTGCCAGTCGATCGCAAAGAAGGAATGGCTTCGCTTGTTGCTTCCGTTTCTGCTTGGTTTACGTCAGTTTCACTTGGTGAAGAAGCACAACCAAATAATAAGAGTGCCAAAGTGCAAGCTCCAAGGCCCAGATATTTTTTAAGATTTGCCATTCCGTCTCTCCGCTTTTTATCTAGAAAGATAAATTAGAGCTGTTGCTCTGGTACGCCAATTTCTAAATGAGGGTTCACTGTAAGTGTTTTAAAGCTTTTTAAAGTAACGCGTCCCGGAGGACTGCTTTTGGGCTTTTTCACTTGTTTTACATCGCAATAGCTTACATCAACTTTAGTGGAGTTGCGTACACGACAATTGCGAGCGGCAATTATTGCAGCTGCTTCCAAAACATCGGGAGTGACTTTGCGTCCGGCCGTTTTGATCACTACGTGAGCTCCCGGAGATCCTTGAGAGTGCATCCAAATATCTCCAGCAGCAGCCATTTTGAAAGTAATTTGATCATTTTGTTTGGGATTGCGCCCAGCCAAGATGACAAAATTTTTATAAGTAAATTTTTTAGGGCCTAAAGGGCCTGTTTGTATAGAACGGGTCTTTTTTATTTCTGCCGAAGAGGCGCCTTTTTTAGATTCACTCCATTGACGTCGTATATCTTCCAATTCTTGAGCTTCGGAAGCGCTTTCGGCAAAATAAAGCAATTCATCTAAAAAATCTATTTCTTCCTGAGCTCGTTGAATAGGTTCCTGAACGGAAGTAACCGCTCTTTTTAAACGATGGTATTCTTTAAAATAGGCTTGAGCGTTGTCGCTAGCCGACATTAGAGGATTGAGAGCAACAACAATTTTCCCTTCCCGGCGCTCGATACTTAACTTGCCACGTTTACTTTGCTTAGTTTCTTTACCGTTTTTTGAAGGATGGGAAACTTGGCTTTCATGTCCTAGCTCAGCCAAAATATGCACAGCTTCTGCAGGCAATTCTTCGCTATTATCCGCCAAAATCAGACTGTCGGCGTGAGGCTCAATTTTATCTAAATTGGCCAAAATTAATTCTCCGGCCAAACGTTTTAAAGGACTGAATTTAGTACTTTCCAAAGCGTCTAGACGTTTTTGTAAAGCAGATTGGGTTTTTTCTTTGGCCTTGAGAAGCATACGCTGAACAATTTGGCGTTTATTGTCAATACCTGGAGCTGAAGTGTGAATATCTAGGGCTTTAAGCATAGAGGGAAAAGCTTGCTCATTAGGATCGTCTAAAGACCAAGGAGAAAGCTTGCCTTTGGAACTTAAAACCGGAGAAAAAGTTTCTTCGTCAAGCAGCATTTGCCATTGATCTAATCCTATGGCCAAATTATTGATATTATCTTGACTAATTAACTCATTTTCCGAAAGTCCGGCTATTTTGCATATGTAGGCCGTTTGTTGTGGAGAAAGGCCGAAGAGAGCAGAACGCAGAGCTTTTTGCGCTTCTTGGCCGATAAAAGGCAACAGTAGCTCATGCACTTCTTTAAAAGAGACTAGGGAAGCGTCAGGCTTACTGGGAGCAGCTGGTTCTTTGTAGAGCTTGCCTGCTTGCTGGGCGTCAGATTTGGTATCTTTTACCAACATGCCCATAATTTTGCCACTTTCATTGAGCAAATATAAATTGTTGCTGCGCCCATACATTTCTAAGAGCAAAATTTTATCGTCTATTTTAAACTTGATAATTTTCTCTAAGCCATTCTGTTCAATAGCATCTATTTTTTTGCCTTGCAAATATTTGCGTAACAGCATAACAAAACCGGTTGGGGCTTCCGCTGGCGGCAGTTTGGCTTCGGTTAATCCCAAACCAGCATTATCTTGCTCTAAACGAAAGATCAATTTATGAGTAACGCCAGGCTTGCGCACTTGCATAACTACATCTAGACGGGTAATCTGAGAGATCTTTTGTATAACTCCGCCTGTAACTAAAGGAGTAAGCTCCTTGACGATTGCTTTTAAAGATACTGCATCTAAATTCATAAATTTAAAAATAAAATTTCCTTGTGTTTTTTCGTTTTTTCTATGTTATCGGTCTAAGAGCCTTCGTTTCTTTTAGGAGAAAAAAATAGACAAGTTCAAGCATAGTATATTTTGACCTTATAAAAGGCGATTTTTTTTAGGCAGAGAATTGGCCAGCCAAGCTTTGGCCTTTTAGCTTTTTTGGAAATGGTTGGTGGTCTTATTATGGAAAAAAACAAACGTCAGGGATTACTTTTAATTGTCTCCGGGCCTTCAGGAGCAGGCAAAGGTACTGTGGTGAGTCGCCTTTTAGAGAAACGTTCCGATTGTATCCTCTCTGTATCTTGTACGACTCGTCAGCCCCGTGTTGGAGAAATTGACGGAGTAAATTATCATTTTATTTCTCTGGAAACATTTAATGAATGGGTCAACCAAAATAAATTTTTAGAATGGGACAACCATTTCAGCGCCTGTTACGGAACTCCCAAAGAATTTGTTGAGCAAAAACGTCGTGAAGGTAAGCATGTCATTTTAGAAATTGACGTTAAAGGTGGAGCAGAAGTTATGCGTCAAGCTCCAGATTGTGTAAGTATTTTCTTGGCTCCGCCATCTTGGGAAGTACTGGAAGAAAGATTGCGCGGACGCGGTACTGAGTCTTCTGAGCAATTGGCCGGCCGTCTCCTTCGAGCTCGTACCGAAATGAAAAATATGGATAAGTACAAATATACGGTGATAAATGAAGATATTGACGAAGCGGTCGAAAGTTTTAATGCCATAATTGAAGCTGAAATGGCCCTTACTTCTAGAGTAGATCTGGACTTAGGTATTTAATTCCCAGTAAGTTTTAAAATAATTTATGAAGCTCACTTTTTATAGCTATTGCCCTTGGGCATAGGGGAAAGTGAGTTTTTTTATGTGAACGCAGTAAGCAAAAACTTAAGTTTTTATAAAAAATTTTCAAAGGCGGAAATTATTTGTTTCTACTTATATTTAAGTCGCTATAGTAAGAAAGTGATAAAGTAAAGCCCTATTATTGGGGGAGCCGTGAGGAGGCAAATATTATGAAGAAGTTTTTCTTGAAGACCACTTTGTCTGTGTGTAGTGTAGCTTTATTGCTTGGTATGACTAGTTACAGTTGGGCTGACAGTTCAGCTAAATGTCAAGGCCAAGCTTGCCAAACTAAAGCTTGCGTTACTTGCCCTAAAGATAAAGATGGTAAGTGCTGTAAAGCTAAGAAAAAATGTGGCCCACGCCGTCATGGCAAGAAATGCTGTAAGATATCCAACAGAATTGCCAAAGAGTTGCAACTGACTGAAGAACAGCGCACTAAAGCTGCTCCCAGCTTGCAGAAATTTGACAGCGCTATGCTCAAAGTACAACAGAGTAAGCGAGGCAATTTTGAAAAAGTGCTGACTTCTGAGCAGCGTGAGCAATTGCAACAATATGAGCAAAAGACGTTGGGCCCGGAGGATGGTTTCCATGAGGGCCGCCAAGATAGAATGGCTCGTCCTTACAGAGCTGAGCGCCCGACCCCCATTAAGCTTAGCCAAGAGCAAAAAGACACCTTAGCTAAGTACAGACAGCAAGAGCAGCAAGATCGAGAAAAAGCCTTAGCTACCTTAAAAGCCGATTTGCGTCCCATTCTTACTGCGGAGCAACAAAGTAAACTTGAGGCTTTTAAGATGAAAGATTGTGTAGGCGCTCCTAAGTGTGGTCCTAAAGGTGGACATAAAGGCGGCCCTCGCGGTGGACATCATGGTATGAAACCGGGCCCCGGCCCTGAGCATTTTATGGGTGAATTGCCTCCTTTCGTAATGGAGCAATTGCAACTTTCTGAAGCTCAAGACAAGCAAATAAAAGATATTTGCGAGAAATATCGCCAGAGTCGCCAGAAACGCTTTGAAGATATGCGCAAGACTGATAAGAGTGAAGCAGAACTGATGCAAAAAGAGATCTCTTCTGTTTTGACCGCCGAGCAAAGAGCCAAGCTCACCGAGATCGAGAAGCAGCGTCCCCAGCCTCAGGATCGTCCTTGCCGTGAATGCTGTCAGAAAAAATAGTTTTATCTAAGGCCAAACTTCTATTTTAGGTCTAACGAATAATTAGTGAGCCCCCTCAATTTTGCTCCAATTAAGCAACCTTGAGGGGGCGTTCTTATAATAAGCTATAACTAGAAAAAGGGTAGGAAGCCAAATTTTGAGAAGCTGGCCAGTTCAGAGACAAATAATAAGTATGGGCTGATAAGACAATGGCCGAAGTGAATAATCCCAATAGTTTTTTCCCAGCAGAATTACCACATTTTAGCGATTCTGAATTGAAGACATATCTTGATGAACATACGGTAAAGCTTCTTCGCGGTGTAGAACCTCCTCGAGCCACTTTGCGTCAATTGAAGTGTGGCTTAGCTTCCAAAGACTTTTTAGATTGTCACGAAATATATCGTGCTACTTTAGGACACTGGCTTTTGCATAGAGAGTTCAATATTTATAAGCGTTTGGAAGGCATTGATGGTATCGTTCAGCATGTTTCTATGCCTCATAAAAGAGTGTTGTGCATGGATTATTTACAAGGTGGTCGCGATCTTAAGGCTGTCGCGCCTGGTGAATTACCACATAGTGCTCTAGAACAGCTTTGCAACCTTATCGAAAAGATTCATTCTCGCGGTGTTATTCATTTTGATATTGGCCATGATAGCAACGGAGACTACGGAAGAGAGACCAACATTCTCTGGAAAGATAATAAAATATATATTATCGATTTTGCGGGCTCTATTTGTGGTTTGCCCAAGCCTCTTTTTGAATTATTGGCTGTCCATGATCGTATGGCTATAGTTAAAGTTATTCGTAAATTTTTTCCCCAAGAAAAGATCGATCCCCATTGGTTGCCAACTCCAAACCAAACTAAATGGCTGCGTTTCTTGCGTAAGCTTTAAAAAATACAAGCGAACAGAACCGCTAAAAAGAGATACTGTTCGCTTTTGTATCTGTTTGGAAAGCGAAATACTTTGGCAATGCAAAATTAGATGCGATGCATATAAGAAAAAAGTTCTGAGCGCTGCATCCTAATACTTACGCCCAATTTATGGCCCTCTTCTTTAATTTTACTGCGCAGCACCGCTAAATCAGGACTGTTGGTTATGCGATAATCTGCATAAATAAGAGCTGAGAAGCCCTCGTCGGTATGGTTAAAACGTTCAATATCGGCTACTTCTATGGCATTTTCTTCTAACATAGCAGTTATTTTGGCAATAAGTTCTGCCTGATCATGTTGATCGATCTGTTTGGCTTGGGAAACTTCCGTACTATTGCCGACACGACGGTGATCGTAAGCCGCAATTATAAGTCTGCATACCGATCCTGGAACTAACTCTTGAATATGTAAAGGTTCGTTATCAGAAATTGCGACCTGGTTCTTGATAGTCATATTTAGCTTATTTATGCTCCAACATTGTGAAAATATATTTCGTTTAAAACTGACGCCCCTCACTCCATAGTCTAGAGACAGTGGAGGCTCTTTCTGGTTCTGGTTTCTTATCAAACACCAGGCGCAGATAAATTAGCGTCGTTTACGCTATTTTCGCGGGGAGCAGGTTCGCCGCCTCAATTTTTATACCTTTATCTTAGATAAAGACAACTTTAGGCTAAAAACTGGTAAAAAGGAGTAAAGGTCTAT
>ERZ869991.869-NODE-869-length-10228-cov-3.845631_pt1 | contig 10228 bp, 8 predicted proteins | sample MGYA00520862_ERZ869991 | MGnify/ENA primary metagenome ERZ869991 (study PRJEB32232, sample SAMN07284978) | human gut metagenome | biome: human-associated habitat; material: feces | host: Homo sapiens | place: Tanzania | collected 2014-08-11 ...
CAGCTGCTATGGCGGCACGGATGCACCCTTCTATCAGGGCTGGTGCTTCGACTTTGAAAGCGGGAACCAGCTCACCGCCACCCAGCTGCTGCAGCGCATGGGGGCAGACCCCGCCGCGCTGGAAGAAGCGCTGTACCGTGACGTGAAGCGCCGGGATGAGCTGGACCGGCAGACCGCCTGTGAGCGGGGGCTGCTGCCTCCCGACAGCCTGAAAGAGGGAAACACCGCATGGTGGGCCACGCTGGATGAACTGCCGTTCTCGTTTGACGAAGCGGGGAACATTTCCTTTGTGGTCAGCCGGTTCAGCGCGTCCGAGGGAGCGTTTGTGAACGATGCCCCGGTCATCCCGCTGGACGCGCAGCCGCTGCCGCAGGACTGGGAGCAGCAGGTGCTGGCGGAGTGGATGGCAGTCACTGCGGTGTCGCAGGGTGAAAGCTATGCCCCCGCCGACCGCAACGAAAGCTATACCCTGCGGCTGGAAAAGGCCGAGATCACCGGCACGGTGACCGTCTCCTTCATCCGGGAAACATACGTCAGCCCGCAGATCCAGTCCGCTGCCGAGACCCGCACCGGAGAGCTGAATGCCGGCGCTGTGACCGGCTGGGACGGGGAAAAAAGTCAGGGCTGGAACCTGACATGCCTCAGCGAGGACGGCAGAAGCCGCTGGACCATCTCCATGATGGAGGACCGCTCGCTGCGGATGCAGTCCACCGGCCCCAAAAAGGGCAGTGAGGTCTGGTACGTTTTTCAGCGCACCGAGGCGTGGGACGACATCGGCTACACCGCCATCCCCCGCAGGCTGTGGGGCACTTACCGCGCCGGAGACGAGGCCGCAAAGGGCATCCGCTGGATGACCTTCCTGCCGGACGGCAGCTGCTGCATGAGCGTGGAATGGGACGGGTGGAACGGCATTCTGACCGGCACCGCCGAGGGAACACAGGGCCGCACCGAGGACGGTACCGAGCTGTACTTCACGCTGACCGACCAGAACGGCAGACCCTGCGAGTTCTGGGCCATTCTGCTGAACGATGACGGCAGCCCCAGCGGCTGCAGCCTGAAATACCGCGCCGGAGAAGTGCTGTTTGACCGGGACACGCGTCCCATTTACTGGAAAAACGACTCCCCGGATCTAACCCTTGTACCGTGACCGAAACCGAACGCAATGCGATGACAAAGCGTTGTCGCTTACAACAAACAAATAACAGGAGGAAATTACTATGGGTCTTATCAAAGCAGGTATGGGCGCACTGGGCGGAACTCTTGCAGACCAGTGGAAGGAATTTTTCTACTGCGATTCTCTGGACAAGGATGTGCTGATGGTCAAGGGCCAGAAGCGCACCTCCCGCCGCAGCTCCAACAACGGCGAGGACAACATCATCACCAATGGCAGCGGCATCGCCGTGGCAGACGGACAGTGCATGCTCATCGTGGAGCAGGGCCGCGTGGTGGAGGTGTGCGCCGAGCCGGGCGAGTTCACCTTCGATGCTTCTACCGAGCCCAGCGTTTTCACCGGCAACTTCGGCGACAGTCTGGCGGAAACCTTCCAGACCGTAGCCAAGCGCTTTACTTACGGCGGCGACACCGGCAAGGACCAGCGGGTGTACTACATCAACACCAAGGAGCTGGGCGAGATCCTGTACGGCACCGCCACCCCCATCCCCTTCCGGGTGGTGGTCAGCGAGGAGCGGGGCTACAAGCTCTCGGTGAACCTGCGGTGCAACGGCAGCTTCACCTGCCGCATCTGCGACCCGCTGCTGTTCTACACCAACGTGTGCAGCAACGTCTCCACCCAGTATGACGCATCCGAGATCGCACCCCGGCTGAAGAGCGAGCTGATGAACGCCCTGCAGCCTGCCCTTGCCACCCTTTCGGCCAACAAGGTGCAGTATTACGAGATCCCCGCCCACACGCTGGAGATCTCGGACGCCCTCAACGAGCAGCTGTCCAACGTCTGGCGCAAGAAGCGGGGCATTGAGGTGTTCTCCTTCAACATCAACTCTCTGTCCATCCCGGAGGAACAGCAGAAGAAGATCACCGAGTGGGAAGAGAACGCCATGACCACCGATCCCACCACCGCTGCCGCCCGTCTGGTGGGCGGTCAGATCGACGCCATGAAGACCGCCGCCGGAAACACCGCCGGTGCCATGACCGGCTTTATGGGCATGGGCATGGCAGCCGGTGCAAACGGCATGAACGCCCAGAATCTGTTCGCCATGGGTCAGCAGCCCGCAGCGCCCCAGCAGCAGCCTTCTGCCGCTGGCAGCTGGCAGTGCAGCTGCGGCGCTACCGTTACCGGCAAGTTCTGCCCGGAATGCGGCAGCAAAAAGCCGGAGCCGAAGCCCGCTGCGGACAGCTGGACCTGCAGCTGCGGGGCCACCGTCACCGGCAAATTCTGCCCGGAGTGCGGCAAGCCCCGCCCGGCGGCAGCAGAAGGCTGGACTTGCAGCTGCGGTGCAGTGAACAAGGGCAAGTTCTGCTCCGAGTGCGGCAAACCCAAGCCCGCCGGCACGCCCAAGTATAAGTGCGACAAATGCGGTTGGGAACCGGCCGACCCCGCACACCCGCCCAAGTTCTGCCCGGAGTGCGGCGACCTCTTTGACGATAACGACCGGACCTGACAAATACAGAGCAATGAAAGGAGCATACCATGATGGGATTCTTTTCCAACCTGTTCGCAAAACAAAACTGCGCTATCTGTGGTAAGGAGTGCGGCACCATGCACCGCTCCAAGCTCCGGGATGGACAGTTCCTCTGCGATGACTGCGGCAACAAGTGCTCCAAATACATCCGGCTCAGCGAGCTGACGCTGGACGAAGCCAAGGAGCACATGGAGTACATGGCCCGGATGAAGCGGGTGTTCGATGAGGTGTTCGACAAGACCGAGTTCCGGGTCAACGCATACCCCTCCACCCCGACGCAAATGGGGCTGGTGTTCTGCGATGAGCTTGGAATGCTGTACATCGACGACCGCACCGGCGGCCGGGGCAAGATGCCGGAGCTGATCCGCTACGACCAGATCGCCAGCTATGAGGAGTATCTGGACGAGACCCCCGCCAAGGAGCCGGGCCAGAAACCCACCCTCAACGGCGGCGGCCTGAAGCTGAAGCTGGTGCAGCCCCGCGGCATCACCGAGGCCCAGACCCAGCGGGGCATGCGCCCCCACCCCTACATCAAGCAGGAGCTGGTCATCTGCTTCAGCAAGCGGGACCGGCGGGAGATCGGCTATGCCCACATCGCACGGCAGCATCTGGACCACATCTTCGGGGTCCACGATAATGAGACCAGCATGTTCGGCCGCCGGATGTCCAAGGCCGAGGAGCGGGAGCTGAAGGGCCAGATGGGCATGATCAGTGCCATGGGTGCCGTGGCATCCGCCGCCATGAAGGGCGGGCAGCTCTCTGAGCAGGAAAAGGCCCGCTTTGTGGAGAACATCAATCTGGCAAACGACGCCCAGACCGGCGGCATGGCATTGTACAGCCGCCGTGCTGACGAAGCCTTTGCAAAAGTGCAGTGACCCCAAAAGGAGGAACGGATATGAGAAAGATCCAGCGCAGAGATTTCCTCAAGGCCATGGGCCTTGCCACCGCCACCCTCGGGCTGACCGCCTGCGGCGGCTCCGGTGCTGCCAGCGCTTCCAGCGTTTCCAGCACCCCGGCTTCCAGCAGCAGTGCCCCGGCAGCTTCGGCACAGACGGAAGCAGCAGAGGACAAAGCCGTCCCTGCAGGGCCCCCTGTGACCCAGTTCCAGACCGGGGAACTGACCATCGGCGACTACACCTTCAAGGCACAGTACATTCCCTTTGACGTCCGCCGCGAGGTATGCGGTGCCTATCATTTGATCAAAGCGGACAGCTACCGGGGCAATTACTTCTTCAGCTTCTACAACGAGGACGATGAAGAGCAGTCTGCCAAAATCTTCGAGTATGCCATCAAGGACGACCGACTGACCCCGGTGGAAGAGTACAACATTGACGGCAGCAACGCCCTCAGCATCGACCGCAATGGCATCCTGTACGCCATGGACCACTTTGATGTCTACTGCTACGATCTGAACAGCAGCGACCCGGAGGAGCCCAGCGACGCACTGGACTACTCGGGCAGCTGCTATTCCTCCAAGGACCGGGATCTGACCGTGATCTACTGGCCCTTCGCACCGGTGCTGGTGCAGGACGGCGAGTACACCGAGCTGACGCTGGAGGGCGATAACGAGATCGGCCCCTTCTGCAGCATGTCCTCCCTGAACCTCAGCGGGGACGAGCTGCTGACGGTGGGCGAGCTGGAATCCAGCGGCGATGATTACTTTGCTGCCTTTGATCTGGACGGCAATGAGCTGGCCCGCAGCTCGCAGCCGGTGGGCAGCTTTAACGCCGTGATGATGAAGCGCCCCAACGGCTATCTGCTGGACACGGGCTATATGTGGGAGCTGTACGCGCCGGACGGCACTTTTTTGGAAAAGTCCCTTCCCGTGGGCGAGCACGAGACCCTGTGCCAGCTGTGCGGCAACTTCTGCACCTTTGACGTCTTTTTGCCGCTGGAAGAAAACGCTTTCCTTGCAGTGGGCCACTACGGCAAAGCCAGCGAGCCGGACGAGCCGGTGGTGTTCCGCATCACTACGGATTTCTGAGCCGACCGCTTCGGCGGGAAGACCAACGCAAAAACAGCGGGGCCGGGGAAGAGCCCCCGGCCCCCTTTGAAACAACAGGAGGAAACGCTATGGCAGGAATGCTGGAATACAAGTGCCCCTGCTGCGATGGCGCCATCCAATTTGACAGCGCCACCCAGAAGATGAAATGCCCCTACTGCGACACCGAGTTTGAGGTGGATACGCTCAAGGGCTACGACGAGGAACTGAAGGACGAAAAGCCCAGCGAGATGGAGTGGGCGACCCCCGGCGGCAGCTGGGCAGAAGGGGAGACCGCCGGTCTGCATACTTACAGCTGCAAGAGCTGCGGCGGCGAGATCGTGGGCGACGACACCATGGCGGCGTCCGCCTGCCCCTTCTGCGGCAACCCCATCGTCCTCACCGGACAGTTTGCCGGGACGCTGCGGCCCGACCTCATCATCCCCTTCAAGCTGGACAAAAAGGCCGCCAAGGCAAAGCTGCAGGAACATCTCAAGGGCAAGACCCTGCTGCCCCGGGTGTTCCGCAGCCAGAACCACATCGACGAGATCAAGGGCGTGTATGTGCCCTTCTGGCTCTTTGACAGCGACGCCGACGCTCAGCTGCGGTTCACCGCCACCCGGACCCGCTGCTGGTCGGACAGCAAATACGACTATACCGAGACCAACTACTACTCCGTCCGGCGGGACGGCACGCTGGGCTTTGACGCAGTGCCGGTGGACGGCTCGTCCAAGATCGAGGACGACCTGATGGAGTCCATCGAGCCCTTCGCCATGCAGGACGCCATCCCCTTCCAGACCGCCTATCTGGCCGGCTATGTGGCAGACAAATACGATGTGAGCGCCGAGGACAGCATCGAGCGGGCCAACAAGCGCATCCGCCGCTCCACTGAGGAGACGTTCCAGCAGACCGTTACCGGCTACGATTCGGTCAAGGTGGAAAACAGCAGCATCCAGCTGCACGGCGGCAAGGCAAAGTACGCGCTGTTCCCGGTCTGGCTGCTGAGCACCAGCTGGCGGGGCGAAAACTACCTGTTTGCCATGAACGGTCAGACCGGCAAATTCGTGGGCGACCTGCCCGTGGACAAGGGCGCTGCCCGCAAGTGGATGCTGGGCCTTACGGCTGCCCTTTCCGCCGCGTCCTACGGCGTGATGTGGCTGCTGTGGCTGGCACGGATCCTGTAAAGGAGGGACGAACGATGAAAAAGACTTCCAACCGACTGCACTCCCTCTTTGCGGCGCTGGCAGCACTGATTCTTGCGGCGGCGCTGGCTGTTCCGGCCTTTGCGGTGGAGGGCGGCTTTGCCGACCTGTACTACCGCATGTTCGACGACGCTGAGGTGCTGACCGAGGACGAGGACAACGAGCTGGAGGACGCACTGGAAGAGCTGAGCCTGCGCCAGAGCTTCGATGTGACCATTGCCACCATCGAGTCGATGGAAAGCGTTGGTGCCGACAGCATGGAGCAGTTTGCCGATGATCTGTATGACTACTGCCAGTACGGCTACGGCCCCGATATGGACGGCGTGCTGCTGCTGGTGAGCGTAGGCGACCGCAAGTGGCACATCTCCACCTGCGGCTACGGCATCACCGCCTTTACGGATGCCGGCATCCAGTACCTTGGCCAGCAGATGACCCCCTTCATGGCCGATGGAGACTACGCCGGTGCATTCCGCACCTTTGTCCAGTGGTCGGACACCTACATTGACGCTGCCCGGGCAGGCCACCCCTATGACGTGAATAACCTGCCCCGGGAGCCGCTGTCTCTCATGTACCTGTTCCTTGCGCTGGGCATCGGCCTTGTGCTGGCATGGGTCGTCGTCAGCGTGATGAAAAGCCAGCTGCGCAGCGTGGCGTTCCAGGAGAACGCCGCCAGCTATGTGCGGGAGGGCAGCATGAACCTGACCAACAGCCGGGAGCTGTTCCTGTACCGGGATGTGCAGCGCACGAAGCATGTGGAGGCAAAGGACTCCGACAGCTCCGGCGGCAGTTCCACCCACACCTCTTCCAGCGGCACCACCCACGGCGGTGGAGGCGGCTCGTTCTGAAAGGAGCATGTTTATGAACCCTTATCTCTCGGAAAAAGCCCGGGGTGAGATTCCCCGTGTCCTCAAATGGCTGCGGAACGCAGGGCTTGCCTTCTGCGTGTTCTGCTCTTTTGGCGGGTTGTATACCCTCTGCCTGGACCTGCAGGCCAAGGACACCTCCCACGTGGGAGGCTATGTGCTCTGGATCGTGGTGGGCGCTGTGCCCCTGGCGCTGTTTGCCCGCGGGGAGGCCCGCTGCTACCACGCAAGGACCATTGCCCGGCGGTTGGAGAACTACTCCGGGCCGGAAGTGCCTTTGCGGTGGCTGTACAACAGCGTTGGTATGGACGCAAAGGACATTGCATGGTATTTTGAAAAAGGATATTTTGCAAACCTCACGCTGGATCTGAACAAAAAGATGATCCGCAAGCGGATAGTGCCCCGCAGCGATCTGAAACGGGGCTGAGGAAACAGAAAGGAGTATTTTCATGGGACTTTTTGATAAGATGAAGCAGGCCGCTTCCGCCGCCGGTGGAAACCAGACCGTCACCTTTACCTTTCAGGAACTGCCGGAAAGCCTTGCCCAGATGCAGGCGCTGCCGGAAGCAAGCCTTGACACCCCCTTCAAGACCGCAGCCCTCACCGTCTGTGCGCTGTGCGCCTACGGTGCCGACAAGAACATCGGAAAGGAGATGCTCAACTGGCTGCGCGGCCCCCGTCCGCTGAACGGGCAGGACATCTCCTTTTTGAACGACCGCTTCCGGGACGGCAAAAGCTACATCCCCTTCTCCTACTTTGTGGGTGCATCGCCGGAAAACGGCTATACCCCCCGCCAGCCCTTCACCCTGCTGGTGGGCAGCAACCACACCTCCAACACCGAGGAGGGCTACTGCAAGCTGTTCATCCCCTGCGGCGGTGCCGACGACCCCCGCCCCATCAAGCTGCGCCGCAAGGGCAACGGACAGTGGTTTCTGTGGGAGCAGTACCTGCTGACCGGCATCCGCGTCCCGGCGTCTGCCGACCCGTGGGCGTAAGATGAAGGGCCTGACTATGAAGCTGTTTACCGCCCTGCTGGCGCTGACCCTGAGCCTTGCGGGCTGCGGGCCGGTGGACGGCGACCCCATCCGTTCCGGTGCGGCAGCTTCGGACAGCGCTCCCCGGCCGGACGCTGTGACCGTGGCGCAGCTGCGGCAGCAGGCCGAACAGAATGGCAGCCTTGCCGCAGTGCTCTATCTGGGCAGCGTCCCGGAGCGCACCACCGATGTGCACGCCGTGCTGGACAGCTTACCGGAACAGCCGTGGCAGTTTGTTGCGGACATCCCGGCAGACCGCTGGGTCGCAGCGCCGGGCGGCGGGCGCGAGCTGTACTGCATCTTTGCCGTGCGCAGGGAGGATACGCTTTTTGTCTACGAAAAGCAGGACCCCCAGTACCCGCACCAGACGGGCCGGGAGCTGTATTGCGGGCGGGATGGCCAGCCCATTCTGCTGCTGTGCAACGGCACCCCTGACACCCCCGACATCACGGCGGTGGTCTACTGCGCCACCGGCCGCGCGCTGGACTGGTCGCCCCGGCTTTCCGCCGGGACCGGCAGCCCGGAGCCGGTGGAGGGCGTAGATGATTTTTCCCAACACCCAACGCCCGGCGCTGCCCCCTGAGGTGCGCCCCGGCAGGGCATGAGAAAGGAGAACTTATGAAAAACCTGAAACTTTTGGCAGCCCTGCTGGCGCTGACCATCGGCCTTGCAGGCTGCGGCGGGTCGTCCAAGGGCGGCAGCGCGTCCAGCTCCAAGCCCGAAAAAATGCTGGACGGAGACAACATGACCGCATCGCCCTCCGCCAAACAGGAGTACACCGAGCCGGAGGACGTGACCTACATGCGCCTTCTGGCAGGGGAGGACGAATACCGCGCCTGTGTGCTGTATCTGGGCGGCTCCTATGAGGTGACCACCGATGTGCAGAAGGTGCTGGACAGCCAGACCGATCTGCGGGATCTGTGGGGCTTCGTCTATGACATCCCGCAGGATCACTGGGTCGTGGCACCGGACGGCGGGTGCGATCTGTACTGCATCTTCCCGCAGGACCCGGATGCCACCCTGTTCGTCTACGAGACGAGCCTGACAGACGATGCCGAAAACCCGCTCCAGCGCGGCAAACAGCTCTATTACAGTGAGGACGGCCAGCCCATCCTGCTGCTGTGCAACATCAGCGACATCGTCCCCAACACCGAGGTGGAGCTGTACCCCAGCACCGGCGAAGAGCTGGTATTCAGCCCCTTCCTTTCCGGCGAGAACGGCCATGTGGTGGAAGCCGAGGGCGTGTGCGATTTTACCATCTACCCGGAAGGGGACGACTGGGAGACCGACACCAGCCCCTGGTCGCTGGAGGGCAACTGGCTGGAGACCGGCCGCGACACCGACGAGGGCTATTTTGACACCGACCCCGCAGACGCCGACCGGATGTGCTTTTTGCCCGTGGACGGCGAGACCGAGGGCGACCAGCTGCCCTTCACCGCCAGCTACATCACCCCCTACCCGGAGCTGAACGTGGAGGAAGCCGACCTGTTCTATCAGGAGGGCACCCCGGAGGTACCCTTCCGCTCCAATCAGGAGTGGTATGCCACCTTTACCGGAGAGGACGGCTCCCGCTACGCCGTCACGCTGGAGGACGAGGACACCCTTGCCCTGAAGTTCTATCTGGACGGCGGGGAGAGCTACCTGAGCCTTGTCAACACTGTCTACTTTGCACGGCAAGAGGCCATGGGCTGACCGGCGCGCACCCCAACACCGGGAGGAATGCACCATGAAACAAACCAAAACGATCACCATCCTCCACTCCAATGATCTGCACGGAGACTTTCTGGCAGAGCAGGTGGACGAAAAACTGGTGGGCGGCGTTTCCATGCTGTCCGGCTACATCGAAAAGGTGAGGGCAGAGGAGCCCAACACCATCTACGCCATTGCAGGGGATATGTTCCGGGGCTCGGTCATTGATTCCGAATACAAGGGGCTTTCCACCATCGAGATCATGAACGCCCTTGCCCCGGACATCGTCACCATCGGCAACCACGAGGTGGATTACGGCATCGCCCACCTGCTGTTCATCGAAAAATGCGCCCGGTTCCCCATCATCAACGCCAACCTCTACATCAAAAACACCCCCACCCGGCTGTTTACCCCCTACAAGATCCTGCGGGTGGACGGCATGAACATCCTGTTCATCGGCATCATCACGCAGGACGTGATCAACCAGACCAAATCCGAATCGCTGGTAGGCTCCTTTGTGGACACCGCCGCCGCTGCCGCCGAGGTGGGCAAGATCTGCAACGCCCACAACAGCATCGATATTGATTTCACCGTGCTGCTGACCCACATCGGCTTTGAGGAGGATAAGCATCTGGCGCGCCAGCTGGACCCGGCGTGGGGGGTGGACCTGATCATCGGCGGGCACAGCCACACCCTGCCGGAGCACGCGGTGGAGGAAAACGGCGTGGTCATTGCGCAGGCGGGCACCGGCACCGACCAGATCGGCCGCTTTGATATCATCGTGGACACCGACAACAACTGCATCGATTCCTACACATGG
>ERZ869991.870-NODE-870-length-10222-cov-8.860818_pt1 | contig 10222 bp, 7 predicted proteins | sample MGYA00520862_ERZ869991 | MGnify/ENA primary metagenome ERZ869991 (study PRJEB32232, sample SAMN07284978) | human gut metagenome | biome: human-associated habitat; material: feces | host: Homo sapiens | place: Tanzania | collected 2014-08-11 ...
AAGGTTAATAGATTGTTTAGGTTAGTAGTAATAGATTTAGGTTTTTAGTTATTAGGTTTTAAGGTAGATTGTTTAACCGATAATTGAGAAAGTCGTGAGACTATTTTGATTAGATTTTTTAAGTTAAACATATTGCATGCCACAGCTCGGTGAGAGTTGTGGTATGTTTTTTTATGCCCCTTTCTCCCCCTTCCGTTCCTCTTTTCCGATTTCCTCGAAAAAAACATGCCTTTTTATTTTGTTTTGTCTCCGATTTGTGCTATCTTTGCAGTATCAATCAATATACGCAGCTTTTTGCGGTATCAAAAATATACGCAGATGAGAGTACTCATAGTAAATACAAGTGAAAAGACAGGCGGAGCGGCTGTAGCTGCCAACCGCCTGATGGATGCCCTTAACAACAATGGCGTTAAGGCAAAGATGTTGGTACGCGATAAGGAGACTGAGGACATCACCGTGGTCAGTCTGCCCCGTTCGCTCAAGTTGCAGTGGAACTTCCTGTGGGAGCGCTGGTGCGTGTTCTGGCATCTTCATTTCTCCCGTCAGCGCCTCTGGGAGGTAGACATGGCAACATCGGGTACCGATATCACCAGGCTCCGCGAGTTTCAGGAGGCTGATGTCATCCATCTCTCCTGGATCAACCAGGGCATGCTCTCACTCAAGAACATCCGCAAGATTATCCGCAGCGGCAAACCGGTGGTATGGACCATGCACGATCTCTGGCCAGCTACCGGCATCTGCCATTATGCCCGTGGCTGCAACCGCTATGCCTCCGCCTGCGGCAACTGTCCGCTTCTCCCCAATAAAGGCAGCAAGAACGACCTCTCAGCAAAGATATTCCGCCGCAAGAAGGAACTCTACCATCGCGGCGCCATCTCCTTCGTCACCTGTAGCCGTTGGCTCGAACGGCAGGCTAAGGGCAGCGGTCTCTTTGTAGGGCAGCGCATCACCAACATCCCGAATCCGATAGATACCCACGTGTTCTGTCCGCAGGATCAGGCAGAGGCGCGTCTGCGTGCCGGTCTGCCAGCCGACAAGCATATCATCCTCTTCGTATCCCAGCGCGTAACCGACGAGCGCAAGGGCATGCGTTATTTCATCGAAGCCATCGACCGGCTGGTAGCGCGCTATCCCGAGATGAAGGAGAATACCGCCATCGCCATTCTGGGCGGCCATTCCGAGGAAGTAAACCTCACCCTTCCGTCTTATTCGCTCGGCTATGTCAGCGATGAGAAGCAGATTGTGGCAATCTACAATTCGGCAGATGCCTTCGTGCTGCCATCGCTCGAAGATAACCTCCCTAACACCATCATGGAGTCGATGGCGTGCGGCGTGCCGAGCATCGGTTTCAGGGTAGGAGGAATACCGGAGATGATAGACCATCAGCAGAACGGCTACGTAGCCAACTACCGCGATACCGAAGACCTGGCGAGTGGCATCCACTGGGTACTCGAAGAGGCCAACAGGGCGGCTCTGAAGCAGGCATGTCTGCAGAAGGTAGCACAGAACTATTCGCAGCATGCCGTAGCATTGAAATATATTGAAGTTTATAACGAGGCGATGGCCTACAAAAACTATAAGTTATGATTAAGTTCACCGTCGTAACCTGTACGTACAATGCCGAGAAGGAGTTGCAGCGTACCCTCGACAGCGTGCAGCGCCAGACCTACTGCAGCATCGAGCATATCATCATGGACGGCGGTTCCCGCGACCGCACCCTCCAGCTGGTCAAGGCATACCAGCATCGCAATGCAGTAGGCGAGAGTTCGCACGAAATCGTGGTCGTATCAGAGCCCGACAAGGGACTTTATGATGCCATGAACAAGAGCATCGACCGTGCTACGGGCGATTACCTGGTGTTTATGAATGCCGGCGACACCTTTCCTACCGACGATACGCTGGAGTATGTAGAAGGCTGCGTAGGCGAGGGAGAAGTATTGCCCGGCGTACTTTACGGCGATACCGACATCGTAAACGAGATGGGCTATTTTCTGCGTCACCGCCGCCTGGCCCCACCTAAGAAACTCACATGGCGTTCATTCATCTGGGGCATGCTGGTATGTCACCAGTCGTTTTATGCCCGCACAGACATAGCCCGTGAGATTCATTACGATTTGCACTACCGTTATTCGGCAGATGTAGACTGGTGCATCCGCATCATGCGGGAGTCTGCTCGCCGCAAGTTACCGTTGCGCAATGTCCATGCCGTCCTCACCTATTTCCTGGATGGTGGCATGACCACGCAGAACCACAAAGCCTCCCTGAAAGAGCGTTTCCAGGTGATGCGCACCCATTACGGCCTTCTTCCCACCCTGGCAGTTCATGCCTGGTTCGTGATAAGAGGGGCTGTAAAAAGGTAAAAAAGTAAAAAGGTAAAAAGGGGCTTTAAAAGGTAAAAAGGTAAAAAAAGCCTTTCCCCCTTTGCGCCCCCGTTCCCAGCGATTCCATCGCTGGTCCCTCAAGTCTTGAAAAATAGCCCCTGGTGTTTTTGCATCAGGGGCTTTTAACTTTACGGGGGACCAGCGATGGAATCGCTGGGAACGGGGGCGAACGGGGACGAACGGGGGGTAGCTCTTTTTACCTTTTTACTTTTTTACCTTTAAAGCCCCTTCAGGTCGGCGATGATGGCCTGGGTGTAGGCTCTTATCTGAGATGCTGACAGATCGCTGATATGCTCGGGAGCGAGGGCGGCGATGTGCTGGCGGCTCTCCATCTCTATCATCGTGGCGATAGGGAGAAGCTTGTGGGCTGTCTTGCCGATGGCTTCTATTGATAACTCGCCTTCTGTTGCCTGCTGGAGGTTCTGGAGATGGGATGACAACTCCTGTTTTACGGTGCTGAGTATCTCGGCTTCTGCCTCCGGATCGCCTTCTGCAAAGGTCAGAAGGGGTGCAAAGCGGGAATTCTTATTGGTTTTCTCTGCTATATCCTCTGCTGCTGATGCTGCATCCTCTAATCCGAGGATTTCTTTCAGTTTCTCTGTGCTGAACGGCTTGAAGAGGCAATCGTCGAAACCGGCTTCTTTCAACTCTCTGATGATGCTGGCATCGTGGGCGGTCATGGCTACTACCTTCATGTGGCTGTGGTTGATGTGCTGAATCATCCTGATGCCGTTCATCTCGGGCATTTCGATGTCCATCATCATCAGCGCTGGATGCTCGTTGTGGAGCACGGTGAGCGCTTCGGCTACATGCAGACAGGCAAAGACTTGCCAGCTGTTGCCTATCAGCTTCTTCAGCATCTCCTGGAGCAGTCGGAGCTGCAATGGGTCGTCGTCGAGCAGCAGTATCTTGTGGTTTCCGAAATGAGGCTTGGCTGGGGTGAGCGGCTTCTGCTCTTCTGTCTGTTCTGCTGCAGGAGCGGTGCCTAAGGCTAGCGGAATGGTGACGGTGAAGGTGCTGCCCTTGCCCTTGACGGATTCCAGACGCAGAGTGCCCTGGAGCAGATTGACCAGTTCCTGCGTGATGTTCAATCCGAGACCGGTGCCCTCGATGCCCTGGGCACTCTTCAGACGGGTGAACGCCTGGAACACCTTCTGGCGCTCTTCGGGGGGCATGCCCTTGCCGGTATCACTGACCGAGAAGGTGAGGAGGTGCTGGGGACTGATGGCTGCCTGGATGGTGACGCTGCCCTCATCGGTATACTTGATGGCATTGCTCACCAGGTTGTTGAGTATCTGACGGATACGGAAGGCATCGGCACGGTAGTAGGTCTGCGGACTGCTGATGCCATCGAGCTCCAGATGCAGTTCCAATCCCTTTTCCTGGCTCAGGATCTGCATCTCTCCGGCACACTGGCGGAACATGTCGGCAGGCGAGAAATCTACCGGGTTCAGCTTCATCAGTCCGTTTTCCAACTGGTGATAATCGAGCAGGGCGGCAACGAGTCGGGAGAGATGGGTGGCAGAACCCTTGATGCTGTTGAGGCAGGAGATGCCCTGCGGGTTGTCGACATAATCTTTCATCAGGTCGATGAAGCCCGAGATGCTGGCAGCCGGAGCCTTGATATCGTGGGTGATGGTGAGGAGCAGGCGTTCGCGCTGGTTCATGATGCGCTTGATTTCCTCGTTGGCCTCTTCGAGATTCTCGCGGTAGATGCGTTCCTTTTGGGTATCGCGGTAGATGTAATAGACGAGGATGACGGCGGCTGCGATGGCTACGACGGCAAGCAGACCTATCTGCCAGAGCAGATTCTGGCGCGCCTGCATCGCCTGGTTGATAGCCTGCTGCATCGACTGACGTTCGCGCTGGTGGATATCGTTGAGCTGCTGGGAGGAGCGCAGGGCGAGGCGGGCATTGGTTATCTGCAGGTCTCTCACCTCGCGGTTGATGGCTTCGTGGTTATCGCGCGTAGACTGCTTCTCCTTGCGGTCAATCTGTTTTAGGATATTGGCTACGTTTTCGGCTACGTTGACCGGGGTAGAGAGGGTATCGGTGATAGCCTGGTTGCTGTCGCGCCTGATGCTGAGGGTTTCGGCATGCTCCTTCTTGAAGGCATCGGCAAGACGGCGGAAGAAGCCCTTGCGGGTTTTCATCACCTCTACGGTGGTGTTCTTTGCCACATGGGTCTTGGGTGCCTTGGAATGCACGACAACGGAATCTTCGCCACTGTTGAGGCTGTTCATCTTCTCGTGCAGATAGTTGTGGGATGACTTGCCCTGCATGGCGCGGGTAAGCTGCTGCAGATTGGTCTGTTCCTCCTTGAGCAGATGAGACATGGTGCTGTCGGCTGCCTGTCGCTTTTCGATATAGTCGCGGGTAGCCTGGTTGATAGCGAGCACGGCTGTGGTGTTGCGATATACCAACCCTATCGCCAGAATCAGTACGATGGCGACGATGATGTAACCCAGGGCTACCTTGAAAGGAACGTTTGTTTTCTGCATCTTCTAATCTTTTTGAGTTTTGAGTCTTTTTGCTTGTGCGTGCAAAGATAATCAAAAATGCGATATAAACCAACGAAAACAGGAGATAAATGCCAAAATCTGGTCATCTATCTCCTGTTTCATTGAAAGCGACGCGTAATTACTATTTTCTGAAGGTGGATTTACTCTGCTACGGTTGAATCCACTGTTGCTGCTGGTGCCTCAACAGGTGTTGCTGTTGTGTCGGCTGGAGCTACTGTGTCTACTGGTTCTGAACCTGCAACGTTTACCATTCTGTTACCTGCAAATACATTGCTAACTGATACCATTGCTACTGCTGCGATAACTGCAAATACTAACTTTTTCATAATTTTTTTGTTTTTTAATTGTGAATATTATTGTTTATTAATTCTCTTGCTGAAACTCATTTGCGAGTTCGCTAAATAATATCACAATAGGCGTGCCAGAAAATGGTGAATTTGGTTAAGTATCTGATAATCAGATGAGATTGCGTTTTGTGCCAAAATTGGGATGTGGGGAAAGTGGGGAAAAGGTGTAGAAAAATTCCCCAATATAGTGTGGAATATATTGGGGAATCGGGGTGTGGCATGTTTACTCCATGCCGTATTTCTTCATTTTGTTGTAGAGTGTCTTGCGGTCGATGGCAAGCAGTTGGGCAGCCTTGCTCTTGTTGCCGTGGGTGGCTCTCAGGGCAGCGGCGATGCTTTCCTGTTCCGACTGTTCGCTGTGCAGCTGCATATTGAGCGGTCGGGCGGTGGAGGTCTGTGCCATCGTCTTCTCCAGTTCCTGTGCACCGATATACTTGCCACGGGCGAGCAGGGTGGCGCGCTTCATCACATTGTTCAGTTCGCGCAGGTTGCCCGGCCAGTCGTATGAGGCAATGATTTCGGAGGCTTTGGCATCCAGTCCGAGCACATTCTTGCCCAGTTCCTGGTTGGCATGCTTGATGAAGAGGTTGGCAAAGAGGAAGATATCGGCACCTCTGTCCTTGAGGGCAGGCATGTAGATGGTAAACTCGTTGATGCGGTGATAGAGATCCTCTCTGAACTTTCCTTCGGCTACCGCCTGCGCCAGATTCTCGTTGGTGGCACAGATGAGTCGGATATCCACATCAATCTCCTGCGTGCTGCCCAGCGGACGGATTTTCCTCTCCTGCAAGGCTCTGAGGAGCTGCACCTGTACTTCGTAGTTGAGGTTTCCCATCTCATCGAGGAAAACCGTACCGCCGTTAGCAATCTCGAAGGCACCCTTCTTATCCTGTTCGGCTCCGGTAAAGGCACCCTTCTTATATCCGAAGAATTCAGATGCCGCCACCTCCTTAGGGATGGCACCGCAGTCGATGGCATAGAAAGGCTTGTCCTTGCGCAGACTCTGTTCATGGATGCTGCGCGCCACATATTCCTTTCCGGTGCCGCTGGCTCCGAGAATGAGTACCGACATCGGGGTAGGGGCAACGAGCGAAACGAACTCGTAGAGCTGTTTGGAAGCCTCGCTTTCACCTTTTATATATCTAGGCACCTTCGTAGCATCCTGCTGCTCTTCTTCGGGCGCATCCTGTACGGATTCCGCACGCTGAGGGGCAGAGACCGCAGAAGCAGCCGACTGGATAGCCTCACGGATTTTCTCTAAGAGGATTTCGGGATGGAAGGGTTTAGCCACGTAATCGGTAGCACCCGATTTCATGGCACATACGGCATTCTGAACCTCTGCATAGCTAGTCATTACGATAAAAGGCAGGTGGGCATCGGACTTTCTGATATGCTGGAGCAATACCAGTCCGTCATGGTCGGGCAGGCGCAGGTCGGAAAGAACCAGATGGAATGCATCTTCTGCCGCCATCGCCTTGATGGCAGCGCCTACGGATGTTACCCTTTCCACATCGAATCCTTTCTTTTTGAGCCAAGTCTGTATCATGGTTCCGAATGCCAAATCGTCTTCTACAATCAATATCCTCTTCATGATGTTCTGTTTTATCCTCTTCTGAAATATCGTTATATATAACTTTGTGCAAAGGTACGGAAAAGTTGTATGGAAAGCTATTTAATTCACATTATTTAGCAATAAAACCGACTAAAAATCTACAAACGCGGTTCTATTATCTTATTTTTAGTGAAAAGAACAATTGTTTTCGGATAAAAGCATGCTAGTTGCTTTATTTTTTGTATCTTTGCATCCATGTTAAAACAAGATTTAGAGTCATGAATCCGATAGTACAAACCATCATATTGTCAGCTTCGGCGGTGCGCATGTTGCCGCATATCGCTCTGTATCTGCTCCATAAGAAGGAGATAGATGCCGACCTGCTGAAGGTGCAGGACAGGAAGCCTACGGTGCTCAACCTGATTAAGGCATGCACCCGCGAAAGGAGTTTCCGCAATCTGTTTTATTACCGCATGGGCGAATACCGTTCGGTTTTCATCAGCTGGCTGTTGCCTCCTGAGCGTACGATGACCATCTGGTGTCCGCATATCGGGAAGGGTGCGCATCTGGAGCACAGTTATGCCACCTATCTCAACGCAGAAAGCATAGGTGATGACTTCTACTGTCTGCAGATGGTGACGCTGGGCAACGGCAAGGGCGGCAGGCCCACCATCGGAAATGACGTGAAGATTTATACCGGAGCAACGGTCTTCGGCGGCATCCATATCGGCAACCACGTAACGATAGGAGCCGGTGCCGTGGTATTCCAGGATATTCCCGACGGGGCTACCGTGGTAGGGAATCCGGGAAGAATCATTCAGAAATAATCAATTTAAAGATAGAAAATATGAACTATGCATTGATCATAGCCGGAGGTTCTGGCAATAGAATGGGACAGGACATCCCAAAGCAGTTTATGCATGTAGACAACTGTCCTATCATCATCCATACGATGATGGCTTTTCAGAAGCATCCTGATATCCAGGGTATCGCTGTGGTATGTCTGGCAGGCTGGGAAACGGTGCTGCAGTCGTATGCCAACCAGTTCTGCATTACCAAACTGAAATGGATATTCCCTGGCGGCAATAACGGTCAGGAGTCTATCCACAATGGTATCTATGGCTTGAAAGAAGCGGGATGCGGTGATGACGACCTGGTGCTGGTGCATGATGCCGTGCGCCCACTCTTGTCGCAAGACATCATCTCATCCAATATCGCCATCTGCCAGAAGTATGGCTATGCCATTACGGGTATCAAATGTAGAGAGGCTATCCTGGAGAGCGAAGATGGTTTTACGACCAACACCAGTATTCCGCGCGACAAGCTGATCCGTACGCAGACTCCCCAGACCTTCCGTTTGGGCAATCTGATAGCTGCCCACGAAGAGGCAAAGGAGAAGGGCATCACCAATTCGGTGGCATCTTGTACGCTGATGGCAGAACTGGGAGGCAGACAGATGCATATCGTGCCTGGTTCGGAGAAGAACATCAAGATAACCACCGTTGAGGATCTGGAGATACTGAAGGCTCTGATGAAGGTTCAGCCTGAGGCTTGGTTAAAATAAACTGTTATGATAGGAAATTCACCATATAAGGAAGATATTGCGCGCCTTTTCAGGGAAGGTCTGGATTTGGAGCGCCTGCATGGCAAGACCATTCTTGTGGCTGGGGCTACAGGACTGGTAGGAGGCTGTGTGGTTGATGTGCTGATGCAGAATCCTGTCCGGTGCTACAAGGTGATAGCTGCCGGCAGAAACAAGGAACGTGCCCGACAGAAGTTTGCCGCCTATTGGGGGGATGAGTCTTTCTTCTTTGCAGAGATTGACGTTACCCAGCCTGTTACCAAGAGCATGGATAGGATGATAGGGGAGCCGGTATATGATGAGTTGGCTGAGGGTGCGGATTACATCATCGATGCAGCCAGCAATGCGAGTCCTAACTTCTTCAGTCAGCATCCTGTAGAGGTGATGAAGGCGAATATCAACGGCGTGTCGAACCTGCTGGAATATGGATTGAGTCACCGCATGAAGCGCATGGTTTATATCTCTTCGGGCGAAATCTATGGTGAGGGCGACGGTTCCGAATTTAGCGAGAAGAGCAGCGGATATGTGGATTGTGCCTCGGTGCGTGCCTGCTATCCATCTTCCAAGCGTGCTGCCGAGACGCTCTGCATGGCATACGGAGCAGAGTATGATGCCGATGTGGTGATAGCCCGATTGAGTCATACCTATGGTCCGGGCTTTACGGAGAGTGACAATAGGGTTTATGCCCAGTTTATCCGCAATGTTCTGAAGGGTGAGGATATCGTCCTGAAGAGCAAGGGTGAGGCTTTCCGTTCCTGGCTCTATGTGGTAGATGCCGCCCACGCCATCTTGCGCCTCCTGCTGGATGGCGAGAGGGCAAATGCCTATAATGTGGCTCATTCAGAATCGAATATCTCCATCCGCCAACTGGCAGAGCTGATAGCCCGGAAAGCGGACAGGAAGGTGGTGTTTGATATTCCTGAGGCGGATGCGCAGCAGGGCAATACCACGCCTATCACCAAGGCTACCTTCAATACGGATAAACTCAAGGCTTTAGGCTGGAAACCGCTCTTTGATGTAGAAGAAGGTTTCGGACATACCTTGCAGGAAGTGAGGGAAGACTAAAGTTTTCTTTTAATCTCATCCCATGTTTCCCGCTTTTCCATGTTCAGATAGTAGCGCAGGTGCTTTTCTACTCTCTGCTCTACTGGCGGGAACTTCATATAGTCGCCAAAGAAGTGGCGCAGATAGGTATCTGCCTGTTCCGGCAGCAAGACGGTGGTATCCTCGAATGGGAATTCCTTTCCCTTGCCCAGCCATTCCTTCGGGAAAATCTCTTTATAATGGTAGGAACCCGTATTCACCAATACGTTCTTCGCCTTATCGAAGTCATACAGGTGACTCATCTCGTCCATCTGCTGAATGAGGCGGTGGCGCATCTTGCTCCGGCAGAAGAAGGCGAGCGTCTTGATGGCAAAGCGGCCCCAGGTCTCTTTGTGCAGGAGCAGGGAAATGTAATCGATGAAAGTATTGTGGGTGGTTACGGCGTTCAGACGGTTGATGGTCTTGGAATATTTGCGATACAGCGCCTTTGCCGTTTCCAGGTCATCGTCGGTAGCATCAAGAGGGAAGATATCTACGTAAAGTCCGATGATGCAGGGACGCTCCTTCTCCTCGATAAGGGTGGTTTCGCGATTCACGAGTTTGGAGAAATACAGAGGGTATGACTCGTTGTTGTAGGGAGTTACAACCTCGTATTTGCCAAAGTCTTCGTGCTTGGCGATTTCGAGCAGACGGTCGTAGTCGGGGCGTGGCATCAGTACGTCGATGTCATCGTCCCAGGGAATCATTCCGTGGTGACGGGCGGCTCCGATGGCGGTGCCGGCACAACAGTAATA
>ERZ869991.871-NODE-871-length-10220-cov-3.536626_pt1 | contig 10220 bp, 10 predicted proteins | sample MGYA00520862_ERZ869991 | MGnify/ENA primary metagenome ERZ869991 (study PRJEB32232, sample SAMN07284978) | human gut metagenome | biome: human-associated habitat; material: feces | host: Homo sapiens | place: Tanzania | collected 2014-08-11 ...
GTCTTTATCTAAAAAAACGCCTCAAAATTCGAGCTTTCACAATTATCATATAGATAATTAGCAGCCCCTCAAATTAGTCAATCAGTTACATGAGTGTGGCAGTTGCTTTTATAGCCGCCTGTTCATGTTGCAATACTCGTTTTGCGTAAGCTAATGAAAGAGTAAAGATTGTGTCTAATGATATAAAAAAGGGCTTTTTAGAGACTATGGAGTCTGGCATTATGAATGCGGACATTCCTGAAGTTGAAAAGTCTAAGTTAATTAAGAATTTTCTGCTGTTGAAAGACCAAAAAATCAACATTATGATTACCGGCGCTACTGGTTGCGGTAAGAGTTCGACGATCAACGCACTTTTTGACACCGAAGTTGCTAAAGTTGGTGTTGGTGTTGATCCTGAAACTATGAGTATCCAGAAGTACGAGTTGGATAATCTGATTCTTTGGGATAGTCCTGGCTTGGGAGACGGCAAAGAAGCGGATACCAATCATGCTAGGAATATCATTAAAAAGTTAAATGAGCTAGATGAAAATGGAAAGCTGCTTATAGACTTGGTGTTGGTTATTTTAGATGGCAGCTCACGCGATCTGGGCACTTCGTATGACTTAATTAACAATGTGATTATCCCTAATTTAGGCGACGACAAAGAAAATCGCATTTTGGTGGCCATAAATCAGGCTGATGTAGCTATGAAAGGTAGATACTGGGATTACGAAAAGAATGAGCCGGAGCCGCCTTTGGTTAAATTCCTTGATGATAAAGTTAAGTCTGTGCAAAGGCGTATTAAAGAAGGAACAGGCGTCAATGTGGAGCCTATCTATTACAGCGCCGGCTTTAAAGAAGAGGGAGAAGCTCAAGGTCAACCTTACAATTTGACCAAGCTACTTTACTATATTATTAAGTGCACTCCTAAAGAAAAGCGTTTGGTTGTTGTTAATAATGTTAACCGCAATCAATATAACTGGAGTTGTAACGATAGTTCCAAATATTCCGAAGGTATTGCTTCTTCGGTTGTAGAGACCGTACGCGATTGTGGAAGCAGAGGTATAGACATAGGCGAAAGCATTGGCTCCAATTTTGGCGAGGTTGGCCGCGTAGTAGGCGGTGTTGTTGGAGGAGCTGTCGGAGCAGTATGTGGCGTCGCTAAGAGTGTAGTTACTACTTTCTTTAGTGGCTGGTGGTGATTGCTATATTACTACCGCTACTTGCCAAGAGTATGGCAAGAGTGACAATTGCTATGAATTGACAATGTTCCGTTCCTTCCGTGATACCTGGCTTAGAAAGCAGCCTGATGGTGAGCAATTAATTAAGCGCTATTACGCTACAGCTCCGGCTCTTGTTGAGTTAGTCAATAAACAGCCTAACCGCCGCGCTATTTATCGCCATTTAAATGAAGCTTATCTTTCCAAATGTTTGCGATACATTGAAGATGGCGAAAATGTTAAGTGCAAAGAGCTTTACGCTGATATGGTTGAATTTTTATACGGTGAGAAACAAAAATGGCAAAATTAGATTTTTTCTCTTATAGAGTAGATGCAATAAAAAGAAACTTGCGTTATGCAAACATTAAACCGCTTGATGTAATGATTACGGGAGCTACTGGCGCCGGGAAGTCTACTACTTTAAATACCATCTTTCAGACAAATTTAGCTAAAGCTGGCGATGGTGTAGATCCTGAAACTATGGAAGTTACTGGATATAAGTTAAATGATGTTTTCCGCCTTTGGGATACTCCAGGATTAGGTGATGGAGTAGATATTGATAAGAAACATGGGGAAAAAATATTAGACTTACTACATCATGGTAGTTTTTATGATGAAACTCGTCTTATCGCTTTTATCGATATGTGCCTTGTTATTGTTGATGGCTCCAATCGCGACATGGGTACTACCTATAAATTGATAAATGAAATTCTTGTCCCTAATATCAATCTTGATGTTGGTGTTCGTACTATTGTTGATATTTATAATAATATTGATATTAAGTGTGACGATGTTGTTGTTCCTAATATAGAGCCTGATAGAGTATTTGTAGCTATAAACCAAGCTGATATGGCTATGAAGGGGTACCATTGGGATAAAGAAAATAACATCCCGGATAGTACCCTGACTGCATATTTGGAAGAACAAGCACTGTCTGTAAAAAAGCGTATCAAAGAGGCCACAGGTTTAAACGTTATCAAGCCTGTTTGCTATTCGGCTAAATACGGTTGGAATTTAGAGAGTGTTTTCGATATGCTTATTGATAATATCCCACAAGAAAGACCACTTACTTATATGTCTCGATATCAGGAACAATCTCATCGACATTTTGAAGAATTAAATCGATGTAGGCAGCGTTGCGTGGAATGGTGGAGAGAACAGGGATGGTGAAGAGAACAGAATATTTAATATAAGATATTGAATCTGTTACTTTGGAATTTTTGGAATTAAGCTATACAATATAGGGACAATTATTGTGAGTAGTATATATGATCGGCTTATAAACGAGCTTGCAAAAGGAAAAGATCTTTCCAATTCCGACAGAAATTCTGTAATTTCGGCTCTTGAAAAGCTCGAGAACTCCAAGCTCAATATTATGTTGGTTGGAGCTACTGGCGTAGGTAAGAGCTCGACTATTAATGCAATTTTTGGTGCAGAAAATGCAAAAGTTGGCTACAGTGTCGATCCAGAGACAAAACATACTGAGAAATACGAAATTGGTAATAATATCGTCTTGTGGGATACGCCAGGTTTTGGCGACAGTCCTGAAAACGATCGAGAGTATGCCAAAGAAATTGTCAGTACCCTTAGGAAGAAGGATTCGGACGGTAATTTACTGATCGATGCCGTAGTGGTTTTAATTGACGGATCTTCGCGTGACTTAAAAACTACTTACGAAATTATCGAACAAGTTATTGCTCCTTATCTGGGCGACAATAAGCGAATCGTTCTGGCCATAAACCAATGCGATATGGGCTTAAAAGGCAGAGATTGGAATAAAGAAGCGTGTTGTCCAGGAAAGAAACTGACCGATTTCCTGAACCAAAAAGTTGAATCGGTGCAAGAACGTGTTAAAGCTTCCACCGGAATAGATACGACGCCGATCTATTATTCTGCGTTTTATAACTACAATATTTCCAAATTGCTTTTGGCCATGATGAAAGCTGTGCCGGATAGCAAGCGCTTTATTTATGCCGACAATTTAAACAAAAATCCAGAAGTCTGGCGCGTTAACGATAGTGTCGCCGATTATAATCAAGAGATTAAAGTTGAAACACAAAATTCACTGTTAAAAGCTCTTGGTGGAGCTTTAAAAGGCGCTAAAATCGGCGCAGCTATCGGCTCGGTCATTCCTATTGTTGGCGAAGCGATAGGATCCGTTGTCGGCGGCGTTTTAGGTTTTATTGGCAGTTTCTTCTAATAAGACACAGAAGCTAAGGCACAAAAAGCTTTTAATAAATAAAAGCGCTAGATAAACACAAAAGGGAAAGATTGGCAAAAGGTAACATGCCTGTCTTTCTCTTTTTTTCTATAATTATTGTATGTAAAATGGCTGTTTGTTTCGTACGATTTAGCTTTATAATGCAAGTGAAATTGGTATACTTTCTAATCCAAATCAGGACAGAGTAGAGATGGCTAAATCTTTGTTTGGTATTCTCTCTGATGATATTACATTGGAAGAAGCTAAAAGAAAAAGACTTGATAATATATGTGAAGGTTGCTACTGATACTTGTATTATAGTAAACGTATATAAGATCTGGCGCTATTTGGCAAAGTACAATTGCGTGTGTTTTAGTACAAAACTAAAGAATAAGGAGGTAATTTATGACAAAATTGGAGCGTTTTTTGGCCAAACAAACTCCGGAAGCTTTAGAAAAAACTGGTTTTAATTTTGATCGCTCGGACGGATGGTATATAGAAAATCTTTCTTATGCACTTTTAACTTTAGGGGCTTCTAGAGAAGAAATACTAGAAATATTTAAAGAAGAATTGGACATTCAAGAAAAATTTTATAGATCTGGGGATCTTGCTTAATTGGTACTAGGAATAGCTGTTGTTTAGATAAGATTGCGAGCCATGGTAAGAGTGAAGGAGTTGTGCTGTAATGGCCATTTGTCAAAAAAGCTAACTTCAAGTATACGTACTTCGTTAGTCCGGATAAACGCAAGATAGTAGCTTTTGACAAAGATAGCAAAAATGTAGCCTTTGCTTATTACTTAGAGGTTGAGTATTTCGACGCAATAGACGAGTAGTCAACTGGCAAGAATATACAAAAGCTGACTAAATTGTGCTTTGCTTTACGCTAGCTAATGAAAAGCTCTTTTCTTTATTTACCAGCAATGTACTCCAACAATTGCTTTTTATCTATTAAGCGCTGGTTAGACGATCCGCGAAAGTTTAGGCGTAGGTCTTTTTTAGCTTCAATAAAGGGGCCGTCTACCAGCATATCTAGGTGTTGTAAAATATTGGTTGTTATTTCACAATACGCACGACCAGCTGGGAGTAAATCGTTTATAAGATAACCTGTGTAGCCCCAAATATCTTTTTGTGGCAGCTCTTGCTTAATTCTTTGTATAAGCGGCCAAAGGAGGCGCTGATGCTCAATTGTAAAAGGCTCGCCGCCTAACAAAGTAAGGCCGCGTACATGAGGATGACGCAAGAGCTTAATGATTTCATCTTCTGTATCTTTAGTGTAAGGCTGGCCGTAGCTTTCGTCCCAGGTCTCTTGGTTGAAGCAATTGAAACAATGGTGCGGACAACCAGAGACAAAAAGCGAAACACGGATTCCCGTACCGTTAGCTACATCTAGAGGAACAATTTTTGCATAATTCATATCGACAGCCGACCTTTACTAAAAACACAAACAATACGCACCACGTAAATTGGCAGCATAATTACTGTACAACAAATACAATAATTATACTGCCTGACTTTTCAATTGCTATAAATGCATCACGCGATCGTGAATTTCTTGAGTGCGCCCTTGATTCCAATATTGGGAGCCAATATAACCGCAAGTACGTCTAGCTACATTCATAGTGCTCTGATCTAAGTTGCCACAATTGGGGCAGCGCCAGACATATTTGTGATCTTTATTTTCCACAACTTCAATTTCACCATCAAAGCCGCAGTTTTGGCAATAGTCGCTCTTAGTATTTAATTCAGCATACATAATATTGTCGTAAATAAAGCGCATAAGTTCCAAAACGGCTTCGATATTGTTTTGTAAATTGGGCACTTCCACATAGCTAATAGCGCCGCCAACTGACAAAGCTTGGAACTGAGCTTCGACAGCTAGTTTACTGAAAGCATCAATAGGTTCAGTTACGTGGACGTGGTAGCTATTGGTAATGTAGCTCTTGTCGGTAACGCCTTCGATAATACCGAAGCGCTGTTGCAAACAGCGAGCAAATTTATAAGTGGTCGACTCTAAAGGCGTACCGTAAATACTGAAGGCAATATTGGTCTCTTCAGTCCACTTTTTACAAGCTTTATTCATATACTTCATGATTTTTAAAGCTAAAGGCATAGCTTCGGGAGTAGTATGACTCTTGCCAGTTAAGTAACGAATACATTCGCATAAACCGGTATAACCCAAAGAAATAGTAGAATAACCGCCATAAAGCAAGGAGTCGATAACTTCGCCCTTGGGAAGTCTAGCTAAAGCTCCGTCTTGCCACAAAATAGGGGCTGCATCGGAAAGGGTGCCTTTGAGACGATTGTGACGGCACATTAAAGCCTTATAGCAAAGCTCTAAACGCTCGTCGAAAATTTGCCAGAATTTGTCCATGTCTTTCTGACTGGAAAGAGCAATGTCGACAAGGTTTAAAGTTACTACGCCTTGGTTGAAGCGGCCATAATATTTATACTGTCCACTCTTATCGCGCCAAGGAGAAAGAGCCGAACGGCAACCCATAACTGGGAAGCAACAACCTTCCTTAAGCTCTTTCATCTTCTTTTCGCTAATGTAGTCAGGCACTAAACGTCTAGCAGTACACTGAGCGGCCAGCTTAGTTAAATACCAATAGGGAGTATCTTCGCTAATGTTGTCGTCTTCTAAAACATAGATAAGCTTGGGGAAAGCCGGCGTAACGTAGACGCCTTGGCAATTCTTGACGCCAACGTAGCGTTGTTTGAGCACTTCTTCAATAATCATAGCCAAGTCGTGCTTTTCTTTTTCGTTGGCCGCTTCGTTTAAGTACATAAAAATAGTTACAAAGGGAGCTTGGCCATTAGTGGTGAGCAAAGTAACGATCTGATATTGAATAGTTTGTACTCCGCGAGCAATTTCGCGGCGCAATCTAGTCTCGGTAAGCTTGGCTAAATCGTCGGCTTCGATAGTTTCGCCAATAGAGTCAAATTCTTCCTGAAGCTCGCGCCTGAGACGCTGGCGAGAAATTTCTACAAAGGGAGCTAAGTGAGTAAGAGAAATACTCTGGCCGCCGTATTGGTTGCTAGCTACTTGAGCGATAATTTGGGTAGCGATATTGCAAGCAGTAGAGAAACTGTGCGGCTTTTCGATCATGGTGCCGGAAATAACCGTACCGTTTTGCAACATATCTTCCAAGTTGATTAAGCAACAATTGTGCATATGTTGGGCAAAATAGTCCAAGTCGTGGAAATGGATGATACCTTTGCGATGAGCTTCTACTACATCTTGGGGCAAAAGCAAGCGGCAAGAAATATCCTTAGAAACTTCGCCGGCCATATAGTCGCGCTGTACACTATTGATGGTAGGGTTCTTGTTGGCGTTTTCTTCTTTAGCTTCTTCGCTGCTGCATTCGATAAGGCTGATAATGCGATTATCAGTAGTATTAGCTTGGCGCAATAAACTGCGCTTGTAGCGGTAGGTGATGTAATTTTTGGCAACTTCAAAAGCGCCGGCACGCATAATTTGCGTTTCTACTAAATCTTGTATTTCTTCGACGGTGAGAGAACGAGCCAATTTTTCACAAGCGTCGGTAATATAGGCGGCGATGTCTTCGATTTGCTGCTGACTGAGCTTATCTTTGTCTTCAACAGTATTGTTAGCTTTAGTAATGGCAGCCGTAATTTTGGAAACGTCGAAAGGCTGTTCTTCGCCGCTGCGCTTGATAATATTCATAGCTTTTTCCCTCTGGGTATAGTTTTTTTCCACCCCCTGTACGCAGCGAAAAACTACTCTAGGTATAGCGGTGAAGTAGGGGAAAAAGAAGCAGCAATTTGCGACAACACGAAACTGACCGCCATAGAGGCAGCTAGAAGCATTCGGTTTGCAAGCTTCCCTTTTTGTTCACCGGCCAAAAAGAGCAGACAGCTCTGCGCCGTCTTCTGGCTTCCGAAGATTGTTAGTCTATATAGCCTTCCCGCCCTAAAGCAGTGACTACACAGGATAAAGCGTTCGGTTACAGCAGCCGGACTGCGACGGATTTACACCGTCTTCCGCTGCACAGAGCTGATATAAATTTTAGTACAGAAGTGCCGCCACATCTTGCGCCGGAGCAAATGGGCCGCAGAACCGCCCGAGAAGGTTAGCACAGGTACATAACCAGGCGCAAGACGACCTATTGTGTTTAAGAAACGATATATAGTCTTGACAGGCAAGATGGCATATATATTAGGCGTATAATATAGATACAATATAATGTATATACAAAAAATGGCCTAACAAACTATCGCTTGCTAGGTTATTACATAAAAGGGCATGATCGCTAAATATTGTAACTTATAGTTTAGTTACGCGCTGATCGGGATTGTTGCGCCAGGGGGAATTGGCTTTGAAATAGTCCATAAATATTTCTTGGGCTGAACCCATGGGCTTTTTCTGGCAATTATCAAACATTTTCTTGTCGGAAAGGGAAACGGAAGTAGCCAAGTCATACATCTTGTCTGGATCGAACTTGGATCCGTCGTCCATAGTGATAGAAGTTATGCGCTGGCCTTCAGGTTTAGATAAGTCGTAAGTATAAGAAAAACCGGATGGAGAAGCTGGCACAATACGACCGGCCACTCGTTTTTCCAGAGCTTCTTTAAGTAAAGAGCCAGGCAATTTCATAAGTACGGCGTCGTCTTCAGTGTGGGGCAAAGCGTTGAATAAGTCTTCATAAGTTACGGTGCCTTCTTCAACATTGGCGCGTAAGTTGCGGCCATTTACTAAGCCAATGGGAGCACCCATAGCTTGGCGCAAAGAGTCGGCGTGAATTTGATCTAGCTTGGCGCATTCGCTGTGAGAGTAGGTCAGTGTCTCTAAGGCTTGACCCATAGGCTGGTGGGCCAATTCGTTGCTAGAATTGACGTATTTCTCTACAATTTGCGCTACCTCAGGATCGGGCTCGACGCTGCTATCTACTTTAATAAGCTCAGCTTTAGCGCTGCTTATTTGGCGAGTAGTCATATCAAAATCGAGATCGACTTCGCCGACAAATTGGCCTTTGTAGCCGCTTTGCACAATTAAAGTAGAGCCGACGTATTCACCTTCGGGCAATTCAGTATGAGTATGGCCGCCTACAATAACATCAATATCTGGACAAGCCTTAGCCAAGAGGCGATCTTGCTCTACGCCAATATGGGAAAGAGCGATAACCAGTTCGGCGCCATCTTTTTTCATTTGGGGAATATATTGCTGTGCCGTCTCGATAGGATCTTTATATTGCAAGCCTTCGATTTTGTCATCGGTAGTAAAATTGGACACATCAGTGCTTAAACCAAGAATGCCGATTTTTACTCCGTTTACTTCGCGAATTACATAAGGTTGAGCAAATTCGTGGCCTTCAGCTTGTTCTAAATTGGCGCAAATGATAGGGGCGTTTACTTGGCCCAACATAGAGCGCATAACTGGCTGGCCCCAAGCAAAGTCATGATTGCCAGGCTCAATAGCGTCGCAACCCATTTGGGCCAAACTTTCGCTGACGACGCCGCCTTTACTTAAGTAAGAAATCATGGTGCCTTCGGCAATGTCGCCGGCGTTAAGTACCAACGAGCCTTCGGGCACTTCGGCCTTTTCGCGTTTAACTACGGCAGCTACTTGAGATAAGCCGCCGCGTCCTTCTTCAGGTAAAGCGGCGCCGTGCAAGTCGTTTAAGTGCAAAATACGCAAGCGGCGTATATCTTGGCTTGGCTCAGCTTTTTCTATGCCGCTGGTGTTGTTAGCATTAGCCATAACACTAAGTTGGCAACTATCTTGCGCCACACTTTGCTCATCGACGCTATTTGCACCAGCATTAGTGTTGCCAAAGTTGGCGCCAACTGAGCTAGCTCCAACCGTATTGCCGGGCATAGCAGCTAAAGAAGTATAGGAAAAGCCGTTGATTTGCATTTTTTATTATGTCCAATTTTTAATAAGTTTTAGCCTGGATATATTATCGTAAATATCTCGCAAAAGAAACGGCCAAAATGTAACAAAGCCGCTAACTATTAAAATAGATAACGGCTTTATAAGTTTGCGATAAACGAAAAGTTATAACGCGGCGGCGGTTTGCTTTTGCACAATAGGAGCAATATGCAAAGTGTTGCCGTGTTCTTTAATAATGTCGATTAGATCGGCAGTTTTCATTAAGACGGTAGCGGTATTGTCGTTAGGGTGGACGCCAATTAAGCCAGGCTCAACCAGAAAATCGCGGTCGAGGAAGACAGTAACTTTACGTTCAGTATCATTAAGTATGCCTAAAGGAGTAACTGAGCCAGGCGTAAGGTCGAGCAAGCTCTTTAAGTCGGCTGCGGAAGCAAAACTAAGTCGGCGAGTGCAACTGTTTTTACTAAATTCAGTCAAATTGACGTGCTTGTTACCTTTAACGACTATTAAATAATAGTTTTGTTTCTTATCGTCGCGCACAAACAAGTTCTTGGCGTCATTTTCAGGGAAAGGAATGCCAGCTTCGTCTAGTTCGTCCATGCTGAAGACAGCTTTATGCTCGGCAATTTCGTGCCAGAGGTGCTTTTGCTGTAAATAGTTGTATATATCTTGCTTATTCATGGCAGCTATAATAGCGCAAAATATAAAGAAAAGGCAGCCCTTAAAGAGAGGAATTGAGGATAGAGAACGAAACTAAAAAGCGTTCAGGCCAAGCGGCAGCTTAAAGTTTGATAATTTGGCGTTAATTTGTTGAAATAGCAAATTTAAGTCGGCAGCAAAAGGCAAACAAAATGGAGATAGGGGATCCTCAATTAAAACAATAAACGCTTCTGCCGATTCTTTGTAAGATAATTTTTACTTATCCCACAAACATACCATTTAGTAGGCTTTAGCCTTATTAAATAGCATA
>ERZ869991.874-NODE-874-length-10176-cov-5.676404_pt1 | contig 10176 bp, 9 predicted proteins | sample MGYA00520862_ERZ869991 | MGnify/ENA primary metagenome ERZ869991 (study PRJEB32232, sample SAMN07284978) | human gut metagenome | biome: human-associated habitat; material: feces | host: Homo sapiens | place: Tanzania | collected 2014-08-11 ...
AAATTTCAATTTAAATTCTTAAATTTGCGCCTGTTTGAGACGACTTTAATGTTTTATTATTTATGAATTTTAAATATGACGTACTGGTTATAGGCGGCGGACACGCCGGTTGCGAGGCTGCTGTGGCCTCTGCTAACATGGGCGCAAAGACCTGTCTTGTAACTATGGATATGAACAAAATCGGACAGATGAGTTGCAACCCTGCCGTGGGTGGTATCGCAAAGGGACAGATTGTGAGAGAGATTGATGCCCTCGGCGGAGAGATGGCTCGCGTTACTGATGCCACGGCTATTCAGTTCCGTATGCTTAACCGTTCTAAAGGACCAGCGGTATGGAGCCCGAGGGCGCAATGCGACCGAGGAAAATTTATATGGCAATGGCGCACGGTGCTCGACAATACCGACAATCTCGATATTTGGCAAGACCAGGCTGAGGAACTGCTCGTGGAGAACGGCGCGGCAACAGGAGTTCGCACTGTATGGGGCGTTACTCTCAATGCCAGATGTGTCGTCATTACCGCTGGAACGTTTCTTAACGGACTGATGCACATCGGGCGCCACAAGCTTCCCGGAGGACGAATAGCGGAACCTGCCGTTACCGGTTTTACAGAAAGCATTACTCGCCATGGCATTCATTCGGAAAGAATGAAAACAGGAACTCCTGTAAGAATTGACCGACGCTCGGTCCATTTTGAGGATCTGGAAATTCAAAATGGTGAAACGGACTTCCATCAGTTTAGCTTTATGGGAAAGCATAGGGTACTGGAACAGTTGCCGTGCTGGACTTGCTATACGAACAAGGTGGTTCACGAAACTCTAATGAGGGGGCTACCCGACTCTCCTTTATATAATGGACAGATTAAGAGTATAGGTCCGCGATACTGCCCGTCGATTGAAACTAAGTTGATGACGTTCCCAGACAAGGAACAGCATCCTCTGTTTCTCGAACCTGAAGGCGAGACGACTAACGAGATGTATCTAAACGGATTCTCTTCGAGCATGCCAATGGAAATTCAAATTGAAGCTCTGAAGAAGATACCGGCTCTTAGAGATGTAAAGATCTACCGACCCGGATATGCTATAGAATATGATTTCTTTGATCCGACACAGCTTAACCATAGTTTGGAATCAAAGATTGTCGACGGATTGTTCTTTGCTGGACAGGTAAACGGAACAACAGGATATGAAGAAGCTGGAGGACAAGGAACTATTGCCGGTATAAATGCGGCTCTGAAAAGTGGAGGCGGCGAACCATTTATTCTACACCGCGACGAGGCTTATATCGGTGTATTGATCGACGACCTTGTTACGAAAGGTGTCGATGAGCCTTACCGTATGTTTACGAGTCGCGCCGAATATAGGATCTTACTCCGACAAGATGATGCCGACGCAAGACTTACGGAGAAGGCATATTCTATCGGATTGGCTAAAAGAGACAGATACGACTGGTGGATGGAAAAGAAAAGCGGAATCGAAAGAATCATTGAATTCTGCAAAACGACATCTGTTAAGCCAAAGGATGTAAACAGTGCTCTTGAAGCACTTGGCACCACCCCACTACGAGAAGGAACGAAACTCATCGATCTAATCGCACGTCCACAGATTAACCTACAAAATCTTTCTGAAATAGCTTCTGGATTAAAAGAAATTCTAAATGCACCAAATAACCGTAAGGAAGAAATTGCCGAAGCCGCAGAAATCAGAATGAAGTATAAAGGATATATCGAAAGGGAAAAAATGATTGCCGACAAGATGCACAGACTCGAGGATATAAAAATCAAAGGAAGATTTAAATATGAAGAGATGCAGCAGCTTTCTACCGAAGCTCGACAAAAGCTAAAAAAAATCAACCCTGACACTCTTGCTCAGGCAAGCAGAATCCCTGGCGTTTCGCCAAGCGATATAAACGTAATGCTTGTTTTACTTGGAAGATAGCAGGTTAATGTTTCACGTGAAACAAAATTAAATAAATCGTCTTACTGATAAGCACTTACGAAAAATAACGAAAGTTGTTTTACAACATATAATCGATGAATTTGACAAAAAAATAAATAACTATAAATACAAAGAAAAGGAAATGAACAACAAGAAACTTTTAGAGAATTTGCGATGCATTCCGGACTTTCCGCAGAAGGGCGTTAACTTTAGAGATGTAACTACTCTTTTTAAAGATCCTGAATGTCTCAAAATTATGGTAGACGAATTATACAACCTCTACAAAGACAAAGGGATTACTAAAATTGTAGGCATTGAAAGCCGAGGCTTTGTACTGTCTTCTGCCCTCGCCGTTAGGCTTAACGCAGGAGTTGTACTTTGTCGCAAACCTGGCAAGCTTCCCGCTGAAACCGTTCAAGAGAGCTATACAAAGGAATACGGTACCGACACTATCGAGATTCACAAGGATGCCATCAACGAGAACGATGTGGTATTGCTTCACGATGACTTGCTTGCAACTGGCGGTACTATGCGCGCAGCATATAACCTCGTAAAGAAGTTTAATCCGAAGAAAACATACGTAAACTTCATCATCGAACTCGTTCACGAGAATCTGAATGGACGCGAAAACTTCGAGGAAGGTACAGATATCACTTCACTACTGAAAGTTTAAACCGTTCTCAAAAAACGACAATCAGCAACACGATGTCCGGAATTGATACAACATATTTTATTATGTTATATCTTTCCGGACTTTTTATATAAAGCCACCAAAAACGAATGTGATAACGATAAAAACCTAAAAAGAGTAAACATATTCTATCATAAGAGAAATATTTCATAAGCGCAACAGACTACAAGAATCGAAGAATATTTACGGAAGATAGTTTCCAAGACAAAACTAAAAGGCTTCATTCGTAATAAGTGATAAAAGACAATGCCTCAAGCGAGACAAACCAAGACAACACAAAGCAATCCCAGACAAAGCAAGGCAATTCAAGACAATGCAAAGCAATCCAAGACAAGAAAGCAGTCCGAGACAATACAAAGCAAATCAAGACAAAAAGCAGTCCAAGGCAATCCGAGATAAAACGAGCCTATCATACACAATATAGCAAAGAAAATACCACGTGAAGATTTGGCACTGAAGAATTTGTTTATTACCTTTGCCTTAATCTTGAAACAAGACACCTACAAATTTCGCTTTAACCTCTAAGCAAAGAAACAAGAGAGCAAAACAAGAGGAAAACCAGACAGAAGTAGACAGAGCAAAAAGAGACAAAGCGAAAGAGAGACAAAGCAAGAGGGAGTCAAGTAACAAGAGAAGAGTCTTAAAGTTTCACGTGAAACATCAAAAGAGAAAAGTTCTTTAAAACAAGCACTTAGAGAAAATGACAAAAGAAGAAAATGAAAAGAGACTTGAGCATCTGAGAGGTATTGTAAGCAACTTGCCTGGTAAGCCGGGCAGCTATCAATACTACGACAAGGAGGGCACTATAATATATGTAGGCAAAGCCAAGAATCTAAAGAACCGTGTATCGTCTTACTTCCATAAAGAAGTGGACAGATATAAAACCAAAGTTCTCGTAAGCAAGATCTGGGACATTACATATACCGTAGTTAATACCGAAGAAGATGCTCTGTTGCTTGAAAACAATCTGATAAAGAAATACCAGCCGAAATATAACATTCTCTTGAAAGACGGCAAGACTTATCCATCGATATGCATCACGAAGGAATTTTATCCGAGAATATTCAAGACAAGAGTTATAAACAAGAAATTCGGCACGTTTTACGGTCCATATAGTCATGTAGGAACAATGTACGGTCTATTGGATATTATAAAGAAGCTCTATAAACCGCGCACATGCCGCATGCCAATAACAGAAGAGGGGATAAAGCAGGGAAAATACCGTCCATGTCTGGACTATCACATCAAAAACTGCGACGGTGCTTGTATCGGAAAGCAATCCCACGATGAATATATGAAGAATATAAACCAGGCAAGGGAGATACTTAAAGGAAACACACGAGACGTGGAGAAGATGCTTTTTGACGAGATGCAAAGTCTTGCCGAAGAACTGAAATTCGAGGAAGCCGAGGAGATAAAGAAGAAATACATGCTACTGAAGGATTTCTGCTCAAAGAGTGAGGTGGTAAGCCATACTATAAACAATGTGGACGTATTCTCGGTTACAGACAGCGACAATCTGGCTTTCGTAAACTACATCCACGTTACCAACGGCAACATAAACCAAGCTTTCACCTTTGAATTCAAGAAGAAACTTGACGAGACAGACGAGGAGCTGTTGCCCCTCGCCATAGTACAGATAAGGGAAAAATTGGGCAGTACATCCAAGGAAATCGTAGTTCCTTATGAGATAGAACTGCCGCTCGAGGGTATTACTATCACCATACCACAACGCGGCGACAAGCGCACACTATTGGAACTCTCCGAAATGAACGGCAAGCAGTACCGCTTTGATCGCTTGAAGCAGGCAGAAAAGCTTAACCCTGAACAAAAGGCAGTACGCCTGATGAAGGAGATACAACAGGCACTAAAGCTGCCAAAAATGCCGTATCAGATAGAGTGTTTCGATAACTCGAACATCAGCGGAACGGATGCTGTAGCCGCCTGTGTGGTGTTCAAAAAGATGAAGCCAAGCAAGAAGGACTATCGTAAATACAATATAAAAACCGTGGTAGGACCGGATGATTATGCCTCGATGAAGGAGGTGGTAAGACGCCGCTACACACGACTTATGGAAGAAGAACAGCCACTGCCCGACCTTATTATAACGGATGGAGGAAAGGGACAGATGGAGGTTGTGAGAGAGGTCGTAGAAGACGAGCTACACCTCGATATTCCCATTGCCGGACTGGCAAAAGACGACCGCCACCGTACCAACGAATTGCTCTACGGCTTTCCGCCAAAGGTGATAGGAATGAAGACCGACAGCGAACTTTTCCACTTGCTTACGCACATCCAAGACGAGGTGCACCGCTTTGCCATAACATTCCATCGAGACAAGCGTTCTAAGCATGCTCTGCACTCCGAACTCGACGACATCAAGGGGATTGGTCCGAAGACAAAAGAAACTCTTCTAAAAGCCTTTAAAACGGTAAAAAAGATACGTGAGAGCAGCCTTGAAGAATTGGCAGACGTTATAGGCAAGCAGAAGGCGGAGATAATAAGAAAGCATTTTAGTCCCATCCAGCTTCCCCAAGAAAGCCCCCTCCAGCTTCCCCAAGAAAGCCCCCTCCAGCTCCCCCAAGGGGGAGAGAGTTAACCCAAAAGAAGCTGTATAAGAATACAATAAAAGGGATTATATAAAACTTTATGGAGAATAGTTTGCAGGGAAATCAATAAAAGCATAACTTTGTAAGCAGAAAAGGATTAATAATGAAAATAGTAATACAGCGCGTGAGCCACGCTTCGGTAACGATAAACGGCAACACGAAGGCAAGCATAGGCAAGGGCTTCCTGATCCTTCTCGGAATAGGATGCGAGGACAGTCAGGAGGATATAGACTGGCTTGTGAAAAAGACAGTAAACCTGCGTGTTTTCGACGATGAGAACGGCATTATGAACCGCTCAATTCTCGACGACGGCGGCGACATAATAGTGGTTAGCCAGTTCACGCTCATGGCATCTACAAAGAAGGGCAATCGTCCGTCGTGGATTCATGCTGCACCACACGAGATTTCCATTCCTCTCTACGAGAAGTTCTGCAAGGATTTGAGCGCTGCCTTAGGCAAGCCTGTAGGAACAGGAGAATTCGGGGCAGACATGAAGGTGGAACTGCTCAACGACGGACCGGTAACTATCTGTATGGATACTAAAAACAAGGAATAGAATTATGGAAAAAAGTAAGCTACAATCATATATAGAACAATGTTCATTCTTAATGTTCCTGCTTATAGGAATAACCAACAAATTATGGTTTAAAGAAGAATATTTAAGTACAGTATCATGGGCTTTTCTTTGCGTCAGTCTTATAGCTGCAAATATTGGGCAGAACAGGAAAAAAGCCAGTCCGTGGTGGATGTTTACAGTCAATTTGATACTTAGCATTGGCTGTATTATAATTTTAATCATCGACATAATATCATATCTAAGATGACAATAAAGGAAGCACAAGAACAGGTGGACAGTTGGATAAAGACCTATGGAGTGAGGTATTTCTCGGAACTCACCAATATGGCTTGTCTGACAGAAGAAGTGGGCGAACTGGCAAGGGTTATTGCCCGGACATACGGAGACCAGAGCTTTAAGAAAGGCGAAAAGCCAAACCTCGGCGAGGAGATGGCAGACGTGCTGTGGGTGCTTATCTGCCTTGCCAACCAAACGGGGGTGGACCTTACGGAGGAACTGAAAAAGAGCTTCGAGAAGAAGACCCGGAGGGACAAGGAGAGACATAAGAACAACCCAAAATTATCAGGCGATTCTACCCCACCCGACAGTAATTCCGCATCGCCACTGCAACAAGAAAATGACGAATGAAAATAAATATAAACCAAATAAAAAAGAATAACACTATGATGACAGAAAAAGAAAATCCAAAGAGCGAAAGCATTATCAAGAAGATTAACGACAACGCTCCGAAAACCGACAAATACGAAGAGGCGCTGAGCAAATACAACACTAATCTCGACGACAACGAAGTGCGCGAGGCTGTAAAGAAAATCATTGCCGAGAAGGTGCACGAGAACGACAACCTCGACGTGAAGAAATTCCTTATGGGAAGCATCGAACTTACCACCCTGAAGACTACCGACTCGGAGGAGAGCGTACTTGCCTTTACAGAGCGCGTAAACCAGTTTGACGAGGCATACGGCGATCTGCCACACGTTGCCACGATTTGTGTTTATCCATGCTTCGCAAAGGTTGTAAGCGAAACATTGGAGATAGACGGCGTTGAGATAGCTTGCGTATCGGGCAGTTTCCCTTCGTCTCAGGCTCTTATCGAGGTGAAGGTGGCCGAGACTGCACTGGCGATAAAAGACGGCGCTACAGAGATTGATATCGTTATGCCCGTGGGCAAGTTCCTGAGCGGAGACTATGAGGGCGTTGCCGACGAAATCAGCGAACTGAAACAGGTTTGCGGTGAGCATGCCATGAAGGTTATCCTCGAAACGGGCTGCCTGAAGACCGCCTCGAACATCAAGAAGGCTTCTATCATCGCCATGTATGCCGGTGCCGACTATATCAAGACTTCTACCGGAAAACTTGAGCCGGCTGCCACTCCAGAGGCTGCCTACGTGATGTGTCAGGCTATCAAGGAATACTACGACGAGACGGGCATTCAGATTGGTTTCAAGCCTGCAGGAGGCATCAACAGCGTGATGGACGCCCTTATCTACTACACTATAGTGAAAGAGGTTCTGGGCGAGAAATGGCTCACGAACAAATGGTTCCGTCTGGGCACAAGTCGTCTTGCCAACATGCTGCTGAGCGAGATTGAGGGACAGGAAACGAAATTCTTCTAAACAAAACATTATGAGCAGGGCTTCGATATTCTTAATTCTAATAAGGATATTGAAGCCTTGTCTGCTTTTCTTCAATATTATCCATTACTGACAATAAAGCAACACAACAATTTATCGTTTCGGATAACAAATATATATTATAACATTTAAATAAAATTCATGCTTATGAGGTATTTTAGCATTTTCACTACCGCTGCATTGGCTTTCTCAACAACAGTAGCTACAGCACAAACAAGAATGTCGATAACAAACGTGAGATCCATAGTGAAGACTCTGCTATGTGGAGGAGTTGCCAAGGCTGAAGACAACGGCGGAAGCTTTGCAAATATGAACTCCGCCACGACAAAGCCTACACATATATCAGACTATGTTTATCAGGACAATGCGTGGAAGTTTTCATCAACTACAAAGACTGAATATAACCAGAAGGGCTACGTTACAGCTACAGAAACTACCGGAACTGAAGGAACGGCAAGGGTGGAATACACCTACGACGACTCTCTCGACGGATTCGTTACAAAGACTACAAACTACTCTTGGGACGAAGCTTCAAAATCATGGACTAACCCCATTGTAACATCCCAGATAGAGCTTACAAAAAACGACAAGGGACGAGTGACGAAGGAAACCGTATACACATACGACGAAGACACGAAAAACCTGGAAAAGGAGATGGAACTGGACTTCGAATATGCTCTTATCAGCGGAAAACTATACAAGATTTCCACCACTATTGAAGAGGAAGACGACAACGGGGAGAACATCAGCATCCCGGTATCTGTTACCATTCAGAAATGGCATAAATACAACGAGAACAAGCTCTTCAGCTTCTCTCTCGACAACATGGAGAGTTTCCTGTCAGACAGCGACAACCAGATTGAGTCGGCAACGCTGACACTTACTATGCCTATAATGGGAATGAACCTGCCTATTAACGGAACTGTAAAAGGAACCTACGAGGATACGAAAACAAATATAGAAGTTAACATGTCGGCTCTCGGACAAAGTATGATGAAGATGGTTATGACCGCCAACATCACCGACCAATATGGCAGCAGCGAGACTGACATCAGTATGGACTCCATGGGACAGAATGTGTTAACGGCAAAGACTGTCTCTACAAACAACGAACACGGCGACTGCATAAAGACAGAGACTTCGGGCACCGTAAGCGAAGATCTGGGCGACATCACGGGAGGCGAATCTGCCGACATCTCTGCCGACGACCTCAACCAATCGATTACCTACGACTACGAGTACTATACCCTACCCGACAACAGCGTGCTCAAGAAAAGCATGACTACAAACGTGAAGGACAAAACCACCAACGAGTATAAGCCTACCACAAAAACCGACTATTGGGGCTACATCGATTATGTGTCTGGAACAACGGGAATAGAAAGTATGACGCAAAACAGCAATAAAACGCAAAATAAAGCGATATACGGCATTAACGGAGAGGAGATGAAGAACATTCCGTCTAACACCGAGAAACGCGTCTACATCTTAAAAGAAGGCGAAAGAACTATAAAGATTGCGAAGTAAGTCGACACCCGACAAAAAAGAAAAGTTCTCATACGGACAATATCTCCTGTATGAGAACTTTTCTTTTTATCATATAAGAAGGCTATTTGTCGCGCCTCACGACATAGTCGAGATAAGCCACAAGACTGTCTTTCAGCTCCTTATCCTTTACCTGAACATCTATGAATCTCATTGCCTCCTTGTGGAAATCATTCATCCGTCGCTCAGCATATTCTATTCCGCCGTTAGCCTTTGCAAAAGAAACGAGACGGTGTATTTCCTCTTGCGAAGCCGAACGTTCCTTCACCTTATAGGCGAGTTCCTTCATCCCGGCATCCTCTGTAGAATTAAGGGCATATATAACGGGGAGCGTCAGCTTGCCTTCTGCCATGTCATTGCCCGTAGGCTTCCCTATTTCTGCAGAGTCGTAATAATCAAATATATCATCACGTATCTGAAATATAATACCGAGATTCTGCCCGAAAAGCTTCGCACGTTCAATATCCTCTTCGCTTGCTCCAGCCGACAAGGCTCCTATGGCACAACAAGCCTCGAACAAGGCTGCTGTCTTCTGCTTAATCACCTGATAATAAACGTCTTCGGAGATTTTATCATTTGATATATTCGACAGTTGCAATATCTCTCCACTTGCCAAAGTCCTGCCCAGCTCGGCAAGATATCTTACGATATCCGTATTCCTTGTATAAGCCACATGCAGAAGAGCCGTAGACAAGAGATAGTCGCCTACGAGCACTGCCACCTTATTGTCATACGTGGCATTTACCGAAGCCTGTCCGCGGCGCTCTTCACTCTCGTCAACAACATCGTCGTGAACGAGGCTGGCGGTATGCAGCAGTTCCAGTCCTACAGCTGCATGCTGCGTTACTTCCGACACCTTGCCGTAGTTGCGCGCCATAAGCAATATCAGCATCGGGCGCATACGTTTACCCGTGCGCTGGCGAATATATGCCAGTGCCTGCGACAGAAGTCCGTCGGTATGCGACAGAGCCTCATTGAAAAGCTCGTTAAAGTCTGAGAGTTCGCTCTCAATCGGTTGCTTTATGCGTGAAATATAGTCCATTGAATGAAATTTGATACAAAATTAATTATTTTATCTGATTAATCAGAAAAAAACAGTAATTTTACACGATATTCTTTGCCGCTCACAACATTTTTGCAATGTTTGCCTCGTTCGGGGGCCAACGGCAACGGGATTCATAACTATAAA
>ERZ869991.875-NODE-875-length-10169-cov-12.693123_pt1 | contig 10169 bp, 8 predicted proteins | sample MGYA00520862_ERZ869991 | MGnify/ENA primary metagenome ERZ869991 (study PRJEB32232, sample SAMN07284978) | human gut metagenome | biome: human-associated habitat; material: feces | host: Homo sapiens | place: Tanzania | collected 2014-08-11 ...
AGGTCGAATACGGCAATCTTCATATCCTTGTTAGCCTTGTCAACACCGTAAGCCAAAGCTGCGGCTGTAGGCTCATTTACGATACGCTGAACGTTCAAACCTGCAATCTGACCAGCCTCCTTAGTAGCCTGACGCTGAGAGTCAGAGAAGTAAGCAGGAACTGTGATCACAGCATCTGTAACCTCCTGTCCGAGATAATCCTCTGCAGTCTTCTTCATCTTCTGGAGAACCATTGCAGAAATCTCCTGTGGAGTATATTTGCGACCCTCGATTTCAACACGTGGATAACCACCCTCGTTTACTACTGTGTAAGGCATTGCCTCAGCCTCTTTCTGGCTCTGAGCGTATGTCTCACCCATGAAACGCTTGATAGAATATACAGTGTTCTTAGGGTTTGTGATGGCCTGACGCTTAGCAGGATCACCCACCTTGCGGTCACCATCCTTAACGAAACCTACTACTGATGGAGTAGTACGCTTACCTTCACTGTTAGCGATTACAACTGGTTCGCTACCTTCGAAAACGGCAACACAACTGTTTGTGGTACCCAAGTCAATTCCAATTACTTTTCCCATGATTATATCTTTTTTTATTTTTATCGTTATTAATAATGTTTATCATGTGAACGCTGTTTCCGGAAAGTCTACCGAAGATATGCATCTATCAGGAACTCTCCCCAACGGTCACGCAAATATAGTTAACAAAGCGTGTGCCAAGGAAAAGACAGAAGGGGCACAACTGACAAAAGAGCGAGAAATGTCAGAAAAGAGCATAAAAGAAATGACAAGATGGCAGATTTCGTATGCCATAAGCGCATTTTTCCAGATAATTACTTGGCATTATCAAGGATTATCTGTAATTTTGCAGAGAATTATTCATAAGATTATTATAACATCAGTTTTTTAATGGGAAGAAACAAATACTCCGCAGGAGAAATCAAGGAAATCGGCAAATTGCTCCGATTGAAAAACGCTGGTAACAGACTCCAGCAGAAGCAGATTCGCCATGACCTTCGTGTAGATTACGAATTTAACATATCCGACTTCAACGAACCAGGCAAGGCTTTCGGCGAAGAGGAACTTCAGGCAGCCATCAAACGTGGCGCCATCCAGATTCTTGATGATGCTACTATCGAGGCGATGAAAGCCAAACGTGCCCGTGACAAGGCCCGCGACGAGGCTGAAAAACAGAAGGAAGCTGTTGCAAGCGGAGAGCAAACCGACTGGAAGGAAGCCATGAAAGAATGGAAGGAATATTATGAAAGGTAAAAAGGTAAAAAAGTAAAAAGGTAAAAAAGGCTGAAGGACTGAAGGGCTAAAGGACTGAAGAACTTGAAGGACTGAAGAACTTGAAGGACTGAAGGTTATAAAGGCCAAATTAAAGAACTATACTGATAATTAAATATTATGGCAAAAGTATTGATTAAGACTTCTGAAGGCGATATCAAGGTACGCCTTTATGATGAGACTCCTCAACATCGCGACAACTTCATCAAGTTGGCTAAAGAGGGATATTTCGACGGCACTCTCTTTCATCGTGTCATCAAGGATTTCATGATTCAGGGCGGTGATCCGGAGAGTAAGAATGCTCCTAAGGGCAAAATGTTAGGAACAGGTGGTCCTGACTACACGATTCCTGCAGAATTTGTTTATCCTCAACTTTTCCATAAGCGTGGTGCACTGAGCGCTGCAAGATTGGGAGATGAGGTAAATCCTGAGCGAGAAAGCAGCGGAAGCCAGTTCTATATCGTATGGGGAAAAACCTACAAGATGAATGAACTCAAGCAGATGGAGAAACAGATGGGCATGCAGATGGAGCAAAACATATTCAACCAGCTTGCTAAAGAACACCACGATGAGATCATGAACTTCCGTCGCAACCGCGACCGCCAGGGATTGATGGAATTGCAGGATCAGCTGGTGGATGAAACCAAGAAACGCTGCAAGGAGGAAGGTTACCCTAAATTTACCGATGAGCAGGTGAAAACCTACACAGAGATGGGCGGTACTCCTTTCCTTGACAACCAATATACTGTATTCGGTGAGGTAGAAGAAGGTCTCGATGTCGTGGAAAAAATCCAGAATTGCGAGACGCTCAGAGGTGATCGTCCGAAAGAGGATATCAGTATGGAAGTTTCCCTTATCGAGGAATAATCCAGAAGAAATATTGGCAACTGAAAATATTGTCTTTTTGTCTGTATCGGCAACTATTCATTCGTATTATATATAATAATGTACGTAACGAAGCAAGTTCGACACGTAAGAAAACAAAATTAATAATAACTAACAAATCAGAAACAATGATGACAAAAACCAACATGATGAAGAGTGTCATGATGCTCTTGGCGATAGCCGGTTCCAACTACAGCTATGCCCAGCAAGCAACTGTGGTAGTAAGCAACACAACTGCTGCACAGCGAATGGAACTCGTAGAAGTAAGCATGGCTGATGTGAAAGCTAAGCTATCAAATGCAACTCCAGGCAAAGGACAGGCTTATGTGGTAAAGAATACCCGCGGACAGCAAATCGGTTCACAGATTACCCACGATGGTAAGTTGCTCATCGATGCCAGTGTGCGCCCTCATAGCGCAGCTACCTTTTATATCAGCATAGAGAAGCCATATCCTCAGAAAGTTTGGACTACAGGCGCTCTCTATAAGATGAGAAAGGACGACCTGGCTTGGGAGAACGACCGATGCGCCTACCGTGTTTACGGACCAGCATTGCAGCGTTCTGGCGAGCGCTCTTTCGGTACTGATGTTTGGGTAAAGAACACGCCTGATACGGTGGTTAACATCCGATACATCAAGAACCAGAAAGCCTGGGAAAACATGTGCAGAGTGGATGCAAAGAAAAAGGCAATAGAAAAGCAGCTCAAGACGGAGAAAAATCCTGCAAGAATTGCCAAACTCAAAGATCAGATCAAGGCAGTAGAAGCAGAAGGAAAAGAAGTTAATATCCGCAACTCATTCCATCTCGACCAGGGCAACGGACTCGACCCATATCGCGTAGGTGCGACCTTGGGTCTCGGTGCACCAAGTCTTATGATTGGTAACGAACAGATATTACCTTACTGCTATAAGGATTACAAGATCTTAGACAATGGTCCTCTCAGATTTACCGTTGAACTGACCTACAATCCTTCTACCGTGGGCGACCAGAAGAACGTAGTAGAACATCGTATCATCTCTCTCGACAAGGGCAGCAACTTCAACAAGATGACAGTCTGGTATGATGGCCTCACCCACCCTACCGACTTTGCTACAGGTTTCCCAATCCATGAGGAAGATACCGAGACTAAAACTTTCGCAAAAGACTACGTAAGTTACGCAGACCCTACCGACAATATGGAAGGTAACCAGTCTCAGGTATATGTAGGTGTACTCTTCCCTTATGGCATTGACAATACCTACTACCAGCTTTTCGATAAGAAGCACGACGGCGCTACCGGTCATGCGTTAGGCATCAAGACTGGCTTGAAGGACGGAGAAAAGTTCAGCTATTACTTCGGAGCAGCATGGAGCAAATATGATGTTCGCAGCTATACAGAATGGCAGATTCGCATCAAGGATTATCTTGAAGCATTGAAAACTCCGCTAAAAGTTGAGATCAAGTAAAAAGGAAACTTTAAAGCGAAAGAGATAAAATATCCCCTTAGCGAAAGCCTGATCCAGGCTATCTCTAAGGGGATTTTTCTGCTATATAAATAATCGCAATATAATCATTACTATATAATATCTCAATAGATGAATGAGAAATTACTTACTCATCTCAAAGCCTACACGTACGCCATCATAATTCTTGGTGATATTGCCGATAGTGCCAAGTGTAGAATTACCGCTGAGAGCAGTCAATGTCTGAACCAAGGTAAGGAGTTTCTTGGATTCAAAAAGAAGGCTGACACCATTGGTTGTCTGGGTGGCATAGCCGGAAACGCTGAACAGGAGTCCCTTCATTGTGATGGCATGTGTCTTCTCATCAAAAGTATAAGTACCTTTCCATGACTTGCCATCTATTTTTGACTCAAAACTTCCATCCGTATTAAACTTGAAGTAAGTGTTTGAGCTGGAGAAACCTGCTTTCTTGTAATAACCTTCCAACTGCTCCTCTATCTTATTAGCTGCAATTTCGCCGCCTGCTTTGGCAAGCAGATTCTCTGAAGTAAAAGCACAACCTGGCTTGCTGTATTTCCATGTATGAGCACAAAGACTCTCTTTACTGAAAGAACCAGATCCGATTACATTGTTCAAAATTCCATTGATAATGGTTCCTGCAGTACTGCCTGTGCTACCAGATGTGCCTCCACCAAGCAAACCACCAAGGATACCAGCTATTGCTGAACCAGCTGAGGTAGAAGTTGCAGAAGTTGCCGTTGTAGGAGTTGTTGTTTCTGTATTTGTTGTTGCAGAAGTACTGGTGGCAGAGGTTGCCGCAGTAGAAGCTTTAGTAGAAGACTTAGTTGAGCTTGTCTTCTTGCTTGTTGTTTTCTTTGTTGTTTTCTTTGTTGCCTTCTTTGTAGTTTTCTTAACAGGAGTACTGATTAACTCTGAAAGAGAGCACTCGCTGAGTTCATTTGCCATACTGCCAGTAGTGCAAGCCAGCACCAAAGCAGTCAATAGAATTACTTTTTTCATACCTTTATTATTTTATATATATCAATATTCCTATGGAATTCTTCATTTCCTTCTCTCTATTTATGCATGGAATTATCTCTGGAAGAAAACAATCTCTTTTAGAAGAAGAATCCATTTTCGACTGCAAAGTTCGCAAAAAAAAATGAAATTTCAGAAGGATTTCCCCATTTTCTCATAGTAATATCCCTATAAATACTACGAATCGTATGAATATAACATGAAAATTGGGATACAAAAGGCTTCAAAATTGACGTAAATCAAAAAATCGACTAAAAGTAATGCATTTTAATAGGATTTTCTTTCATCTTTTATCAGAATGCTCTATCTTTGCAACGTATTCAAATCACAATAGGTTTATCAAAACACAATAGGTTATGAATGATTGTTTAATAAAGGTTAACGAAGAGAATCAGAATCAGGCTATCAGCAGATGCCAGAGCATTCTTCGTGATCGCCGCGAGGCTCTTGCCTCTAAGGCTAAAAGCAGAAATTAAAGAGATTATCTTTTAAGAGAGATTCTCGTGTGCAGCTTTGTTTTTCTTCCAGAGGGAAAGCACTCGTATGTGGTAAATTCCATTGATAAGGAAGAAGGTTATGCTGTAAGATTATGATCTTTATCCCCCGCTCGATAGAGAGTCGAGGACATCACGAAAAAAGTCCCGCTGTAAGGAATTTCATCCTAACAGCGGGACTTTTTTGGTTTCTGAAGGCAAGTTTACATTTGCGGCTGCAAAGTTACATATTTTTCTAAAACAGCCAAATATTTTTGCAATGATTTGCCCATCTCTGTCATTATCTCAATTAATTAGCGAGAAATTTGCCAATTTCCTTGATGGTAGCATTGGCAATTATTCCCAAATATTGCTTTGCTTTTCTTCCTCTTCCTCGTCGTCAAAGTTCCAAGTGTTAAATTGCTTGGCTTGCATATCCGGGCCAGCAGCACCTTGAGAAGCAGTTCCGACTCCTGCGCCTTCCAGGACAGAAGAGGAAAGGTTGAGCTTGATGGTCTCAGCCATGGGTGCTATATATGTTCTTTTCATTTTTTTACTTTTTTATTTGATTATTATCTTCTTACCATTGATGATGTAGATACCTTTCTGGGTAGGACTTGTTACTTTTCTTCCATCCAAGGTGTAATAGGTTTTGCCACTGGTGACCTGTGATGGAGCAGTCATGTCATGGATACCTGTGGTATCGCCAAACCAGTCCAAATAAATGACGGTCTTGGCATTGGTATTGCTTGGATTCTTCAGCTGCAAGTATGCGAAGTTGCGCTTGGCATCGCCTCTTACCCATTTATAGAAACACTGTTGGTTGCCCTCTATCACCTGATCTTCCTTGCCCAAGTGGAAATACTTGGTGGTCAAGATGTAGTTCTGATAGCCATCTTTCTTCGCATCATCAAATTTAGTCGCTTCGTCACCTGTTCCTACCAAGGCATTACTTGCGGGCTTTTGGGGAGTAGTGTTGACATCCGTTGTGAAGATAGGATGGCTCTCGCCTAAGTTGCCGGAAGTCTTCAAGATGACACCTTCGTCTGAAGCGGATTGGTTGTTCGGTAATTCCGTGAAATTCACAAAGGTGGCATTCGACTGATAGTTGGCAGAGACACTGTAGGCAGTGACTGCCGTTCCGTTGAGTCTCTCGTTCAAGCTGTAATCTACAGGGTAGCTCTGGCTATATGTGGCATACTTGATGTAATCATTTTCGGCACTTCCTATAGTCTTGTTGTCCTTGACGACGGCTATGCGGTATAGTTTGCAGTTCTGTACACAGAAAGTTAAGTCCTTGGCCGTATTCGTATCCCTGAGTTGATAGACAGAAACGCGATTATTATTACTGTTTGTAATTGTTCTGAGGCTATCGACGCCTAATGTGTTCAGATTGAACATCTCATTACTGCCATTGTGTTCTATGTAAACCTTTGCCTTGGCAGGAACCGACTGAAGGGTGACGTAATGTGTTCCACCTTTGAGGGACAAATAGGTGTTACCTTTGGTTTCTAACCCATCTTCACATACTATTTGGAATCTGTCGCTATAGTTTTTCACTAAGTTGAACAGCAAGCCTTTTAATTCTGGCAGAATGGTATTGTTTGTGCCAGCTTTTATCTCTTGTCCTTGTGCAAATGGTCTGTTGTTTGATGCTTTGCTACTTCCGTATGCACGGTTATTGCCGTCTTTTGTCTCCCCCCAATAGGTCTTATTCTCCGTTACGCTTTCTCTGATTTCATCGAAAGTGGAGGATGAGATATTTGTGAAATCCCAGGTATAAACATCTGTTCTATCACGAGAGTCAGAGGCCTCTGCAGACTTAGGGGTCTCGAAATAGAACTTGATGTTTTTCTCCATTGGCTTCCCGCCATTTCCTACAATGGCGTATGTAGGAATTGTCACCTCATAGCGCATGCCATAGAATAAGTTCTGGCCAGAGTACTCAAACCACAATTTGTTTCCGTCGACATGAATCTTATTGTACTCATCGTAAATGCCGCTTCTTGCGCTGTAGTATTCTATAGATTGATAGCTTTCGCTACCACCCATAGGGCGACAGAAAATCAAGGCACCATCCAAAAGTTGGATGTCTTCATTGAATTTTATTTCTATCTGCTTGGATGCACTCGGCTGAACATCGTCCACTGGTATGGTAGATTCTGCTGCAGGGGACGTAGATTCTACTATTGGTGCTTTACCTATCACTTTGGCTGTTGTAAATACAAAGGTGTCATCGTTCAACGTTCCCTCTTTAAGTTCTGCCTTTTTGCTCAATTTTAAAGTATAGGTATAGTTGGGAAGAAGCTGCTGACCTTCTGTGGGCGTAAATACAAGTTTGTTGCCATTTGCGATACCCGTCACAGTTCCTATGTCGTGGGTCTTCTGGCTTCCGTCTGCGCTTTCTCCCTTGAGAGTCGCTGTTACACTGTTCAGGATATCTGTATTTTTTCCATCTTTGGTTGTGGCAGACAAGATGATACGTGTGGTGAGAGGAGCCTCGTCCTGATTGTATGGGGTGGTCATACTCAGGCTTGTACCCTCCAAGGAACTAATCAAGTGCAATACAATCTGATTGTTCTTCAAGGTAGAGCCTACTGTAACATCTTTCAAGCTACCGGCAGTAATATTGATGGAGTAATACTTACCTGCTTTTAATTCAACTGGCACGTAAAGTGCCCTGTAATCAGTGCTAATGGTGCATTCATCCTTGGTATATGTATTTACTGTCGTACCGTCGGATACGATAACTTTGAAGTTGTCTGTTTTCTCAATATTTTCACCGAAAGCAAACGCCACTCGGCCGTTGTCGAGTGTGGAAACTGTATATGGATTAGCTTCAATTCTTGTATCTCCATTGTATGCTCCCAAATACTTCAATCCCTTGGTTGAGAATGTGAAGCTGCAGTTCTTGTTGCCCGTACCCGAAGTCTCCATGATCACATTTGCAGGAATATTCAAGGTATATGTGGTAGCTGACTCCAACTGCTTGTCTTGGGGTAGTGTAAAGTTGAGTTCTTTCACGCCAGTTTCACCTGCGGTAAAAGTGGCAGTTACTTCCATGTCGTTGTTTATGTCGTCAGAGGTCAATGTGGCCTTGATGGTTTGCTCCGTAGGAGTCTTGGCTCCATTGACATCGTAAGCCCACAATGCTTTTTCAGAAGTCACCGTGATGGATCTGAGGTTAGGATCGACTTCTGTTGCGTTGTTCGCAGGTGTTGTCATGGTAAGAACAGGTGCGGCATTAAGTACAGAGATTTGCGAAATCCATACTCCCCAAACTTCGTTGTAGCTCGGGCTGTCAATGGTTAGGATGGCATTACCATCTTGAGTCACTTTGTATATTTCTATATTGTTCGTTCTTTCTTGAGAAACTTTCAGGTTGGTCGTCGGAAGAATGTCTACACCCGTATAAGAAATCTTTACCTTCTGTCCTTCATGAAGAGAAGGAATGGTGATGGTGGCTGTTCTTGGAAGGGAAACGCATTTGTTTTTTCTATCTGCGCATACGTGATTTGTGAAGCGAAGGCCACGAAGCAAATCGACATCATAACCTGTGGCATCAGTAGGTTCGTGACCAGAGTTTCGCCATTCATTGACATTATCGTCAGTTTTATGTGTCCAAATTTCAGATACGAATTGGCTTTCTGATTTTTTCCATAAGTTCTCGTATGTGAAATTCCATGTATAAGGGTAAGCCTGTACCGTATGATTGTCCAAGCCACCTGTTTTGTAAGTGATTTCAATGGATGTGATGTAGGCCTTATTTGCATTATTATTGGTAAAGGATACAGAATTTGCACCTTTCTCCAATGACCAGGTTTGTGTGCTGACATAACTTGTGGCAGCCTTTGGGTCTAAAGTGCCGCCTGTAGTTGAGCTTTCAGTAAAGTACCCTTTATTTTTATCATCGCCTTCAAAATGGAATACAATTTTTGTAATCTTCATTTCTTCTGATGAGCTTGAAATCGAGACTTTAGCACCCATTTTTAGCGCAATCGTTTGTTCATGGTTAGAACCTGCAACGGCATTCCAACTGGCATTGTCATCTTTTGCTGCACTGATTGTCAAAGTAATGCCTCCTTTTTCAATCGATTGGGATTTTTCTTTGGGAACGTTCAGTATGGTTAGGTTACAATCGCTTGTCGGATATGTGGCACTGAATGTCATCTTATTGTCCGCCCAAGCATTGCTTCCCCAGAATACCATCAGGAGAAGCAAGCAAAAGTCAATCAATCTTTTCATTTTACTTTCATTTATAATGTTTTTTGTTTTATTTAATCATCGTTTTCTTGTTGCCTATATCTATTGAATGTGATTTATCAAAACAAAGAATGAATCTCTGTATTGCACTCAAATGTTTTTCAGATACGGCTTGACAAGTTCATTTTATTATTATTTTGCAAAATTACTTTTTCCCATATAGATAAAGGTGCAATATTGAAATTTTATAGTGGACAATAATGAAAGTGTATTCGAATCCGATTCATAAACTACATTTTTTCTTATCTTTTCGTGTTTTTCCACCAATTTCTATTCGAAAATCCACCATACCGATTCTTTTTTGTTGTAGTTTTCCATCACAGAAGAAATAGTTCTATATAATTATTCGAGGGTGTGTCATAAGCCATGATACACCCTTTTTCAATCTGTATTTTCCTACAATAAATGTTAAGACATGCCCTTCTCGATGACACTCCCATTTTCTACAAATACTCTTATAATTTCCCTTCTCTGCCTGGGTATTTTTTTCTCCCTGCCCACGCAAGAATTTTTCCGTGGGCAGGGAAAAATAAAAGTGGGTACAGGGGCGGAAATTATGAAACCTGAATCCTCGAAAATTATAGACGGATGAAGAAGCGCTTTTTAGTCACTTAACGAAGCGCTTTGTTAGATCTCAATAAACTTAGACCTTAACAAAGCGCTTCGTTAGAGCTTATAAATGCGTTTTCTTTGAGGAAATGCTTTATAAAAAAGAGGGTGTGTCATAAGTCTGTGACGCACCCCTTTTTATTTTTTGCCTTTTCACAGATACGAAATCTTAA
>ERZ869991.877-NODE-877-length-10145-cov-6.642729_pt1 | contig 10145 bp, 4 predicted proteins | sample MGYA00520862_ERZ869991 | MGnify/ENA primary metagenome ERZ869991 (study PRJEB32232, sample SAMN07284978) | human gut metagenome | biome: human-associated habitat; material: feces | host: Homo sapiens | place: Tanzania | collected 2014-08-11 ...
TATCGAGAGCATGGAGGTATTGAAGGATGCTTCTTCTACCGCTATCTATGGTGCACGTGGTGCCAACGGTGTTGTGCTCGTTACTACCAAGAAGGGTAAGGAAGGCAAGGTGACCCTGAACTATGCAGGTACCGTTACATTCTCTACACTCCACGATGTAACCAAGATGATGAATGCCACACAGTGGATAGACTATGCCCGCCGTGCAGCATACAACTATGGTGGCTATGGTGATCCTAAGGCAGATTTTGCTCCTGATTATGCCAGCGACCAGAAACTCTTTGGCGGTGAACCAGCCAGCTGGGCCAATATCGATCAGGCTTGGGTGAACGGAACTTATCATCCAGAGCTCGTCGGTTCTTACGACTGGGCTTCTCATGGTAAGCAGACCGGCGTAACCCACGAGCATACTATCAGCGCCTCTGGCGGTACAGATAAGTTCAAGGGCTATGGTTCCTTCGGTTATTTGAACCAGAAGGGCACTCAGCCAGGTCAGAGCTATCAGCGCTTCACCCTGAATACATCTTTCGAGGCTAGACCAGTAGCTCCATTGACATTGGGCTTCACCATGAATGCTTCATACGGAACCCAGAACTACGGTTACAACTACAGCAAGTCAGTAACCGGTGCGGGTGATTACTACAATGCTCTGAATACCATGATTCCATGGACCGTGCCTTACGATTCTGAGGGCAATTATATCCGCAACCCATGGGCTTACAACGTGAACATCATCAACCCAATCGATGAGTTGAAATACAATACCAACAAGCGTACCAACTTCCGCATCAACGGCAGCGCCTACGCTCAGGTAGATTTCGGTAAGGTATGGGAGCCATTGGAGGGCTTGCAGTACCGTATCCAGTTTGGTCCTGAACTGCAGTACTATCGTCTGGGCATCGCCAATGCTGCTGACGGTATCAACGGCGACGGCAACAACGTGGCTCAGTACAACCCATCCAACAAGGTATCCTGGACACTCGATAACCTGATTTACTACAACAAGACCATTGCCAAGAACCATCGCATCGGCCTGACCCTCTTGCAGAGTGCTTCCAAGTATCACTATGAGAACGGCAACATCAAGTCAAATGTGGCTAGTGCCGAGGAGTTGTGGTGGAACACCAGCTCTCTGAGCAAGCCATTACAGTATACCACCGGTCTGACAGAGACCCAGCTGGCTTCCTACATGGCTCGCGTGAACTATACCTATGCAGATAAGTATATGCTGACAGCCAGTGTACGTACCGATGGCGCCTCTCAGTTGGCTGACGGTCATAAGTGGGCTTCCTTCCCATCTGTAGCGCTCGGTTGGCGCATCGACCAGGAGAAGTTCATGCAGAAGGCTGATTTCATCAGTAATCTGAAACTCCGTCTGGGTTATGGTATTTCCGGTAACTATGCGGTATCTGCATACGCTACTCAGGGTGCCGTTCAGAGCAACGTATATACCTGGGGTGCTACAACATCCGTAGGTTATCTGCCATCAGATGCTTCTGCCAAGAATCCTAACAAGATGGCGAACCTCGACCTCGGTTGGGAGAAGACCAAGCAGTGGAACATCGGTCTCGACTTCGGCTTCATCAACAACCGTATCAGCGGTAGTGTTGACTACTATCACAACAAGACTACCGACCTGATTCTGGCTACCACCATCCCATCTCTCACCGGTTATACCAGCACATTTGCCAACGTAGGTGAGACTTCCGGTTGGGGTCTTGATCTGCAGTTGAATGCCATCCCAGTGAAGACCAGGGATTTCGAATGGAATACCAGTCTTACCTGGACCATCGACCGCAACCGTGTGGATAAGTTGAACAATGGTGTAGAAAAGAACGTAAACGACCGTCTCTTCGTGGGTGAGGAAATCGGCGTTTACTACGACTATGTATATGATGGAATCTGGAAGACCTCTGAGGCAGAAGAAGCTGCCAAGTTCGGTCGCAAGCCAGGTCAGATCAAGGTGAAGGATGTAAATCCTGATGGCAAGATTGACGCCAACGACCGTCAGATTGTAGGTAAGGTTCGTCCACGCTGGTCAGGCGGTTGGCACAACACCTTCAGCTACAAGAACTTCGAGTTGTCCTGCTTCATCTATGCCCGCTGGAAGTTTACCGTAGCCAAGGGTGCAGAGACTCTGGGCGGTATGTATGCTATGCGTGATCTGGACTACTGGATTGCCGGTGTTAACGAGGATGCAGAGTATTATGCTCCTGGTTCTAACGGTCAGGCAGCAGATGCTTATTCTGGCTCAATGAACTATCAGGACGGTTCATACATCAAGATGCGTAACATTTCTCTGGGTTATACCTTCCCTAAGAATATTACAAACAAGTTGGGTATGAGCAACCTCAAGGTTTATGTTCAGGCAATGAACCCATTCACTATCTACAAGAAGTGCAAGTGGCTTGATACCGACCTCTTGAGTTATGACAACAACTCAACCTCTTACGGTTCAGGTACAACCATCAAGAGCTGGGTTATCGGATTAAACATTGGATTCTAAAAACAGGACATTCATCATGAAAACAAATAAGATATTATTCGCTTCTCTTCTCTTGGGAGCGACATTGGGAACAGCAATGACATCATGCAGCGACTCGTTTCTCGACGAGAAGCTGATTACAGAGAAGGGTACAGCCTACTTCAAGACAGAGGCTGGTATCAACGACCTGGCTACAGGTACTTATCAGAAGTTGAAGTTCAAGTTCAACTATATCTGGGCGTATAACATGTATAACATGGGTATCGATGAGTTTACCGGCGGTGCCAACGATATCGCAGCATGGAACCATTATGGTACAGACTTGAACTCTGGCGAGACTGGCTCCAACCAGCCTTTGTGGGACAATATGTATGGTACCATTGAACCAGCCAACATCCTGATTCAGAACGTGCCTCTGTATTACAACCAGAAGAGCGCCAAGTATAACATTCGTCTGGGCGAAGGCTACTTCTTCCGTGCCTATGCCTACTTCGAGCTGGTTAAGCAGTATGGCGGCGTGCCTTTGAAGCTGGAGCCATCTACAGGCGTATCCTATACCTTCACCCGCAATTCTGAGGAAGAGTGCTTCGCTCAGATCATCTCAGACTTCGAGAAGGCATACGAACTGCTGCCTGAGGAACCTGAGGACAAGCAGCTGGGCCGTCTCACCAAGTCGGCTGCAGCCCACTTCCTGGCAAAGGCTCATCTGTTCCGTGCATCAGAACTGCACGACAGCTGGAACTCTCAGTATAAGGATGCCGACCTGGCTGCTGTCATCAAGTATGGCGACGAGGTAATCAAGAAGCATCCATTGTGCAGCAACTTCCAGGAACTCTGGGACTACACCGAGCCTGATGGAGCCAATGAGAAGGTGAGCGAGGTAGTGCTTGCTGCCCAGTTCTCAGACAACAGCGACTCCTGGGGCCGTTTCGGTAACCAGATGCACCTCTGCTTCCCATCTGTATATCAGAACCTGGCAGGTATGAAGCGTGATATTTCCGGCGACCGTGAGTTCAGCTATGTAAGCTCTACTGAATATACCATCCAGGTATTCGACCGCGTGAACGACTCCCGTTTCTGGAAGTCATTCATCACCAAGTATGGCTGCAACTATACCAATGGTGCTCCAAAGTGGGATGCTGCAGTCATGGCTAAGAATCCTGATGAATATACTGCAGAGGATGTAGCTGGCGAGCATCGCTTCGTGGGTGGTCAGATTGGTTTGAAGTATATCGTCAACAATCCTGGTGATACCCGTTTCACTCCGGGTCATGACAAGGATGGCAACGAGTCTAAGTCAGAGGATTTCGTATTGAAGAATGGCAAGGTCTGCCCAGAGCATACCTTTGTACGCTACTATGCCGGTCAGCCATTCCAGTGGAATACAGCCAAGGACAATACTACCCACTCTGGTAATTACTATACCATCTATCCACACAACCGTGGCGTAGCCTTGTCTAAGTTCCGTGACGGAGCCCGCAACTCTATCGCTTCTCAGTTTGGTACCCGCGATGCCATCATTGCCCGTTCTGCTGACGATGTGCTGATGGTTGCCGAGGCTTATATCCGCAAGAAGGATTACAGCTATGCCATCAAGTATCTCAACATGGTTCGCGACCGTGCCGGATATGCTGAGGGTGAGGATCGCTCTATCAGCCGTGACGGTGGTCAGGCTTACAAGAAGAACAGTGTCTGCACCAACAAGGGTGGCGGTTTCTCTTCCGAGGGTGCCATCTATACAGAGGAGAACACTTACTTCGAGTCAAACAACATTCCTGTAACTACCGCCGCAACCAAGAGCAGCATGCATCTGAACAGTGTTGATGACATTCTGAACTCAGAGGCAGACAAGCCTATCTACGAAGCCTTGAAGTGCAACACTGAGGCAGAGAAGATAATGTGTTTCCTCCTGAATGAGCGTACCCGTGAGCTGATTGGTGAAAGCCAGCGTTGGGAAGACCTGGCACGTACCAAGACCTTGGAGGCTCGCTGGAATGCATTCAACGATGGTTCTCAGCGTGGCATCGGTAAGTTCGACCCAGCCAAGCATTACTATCGTCCAATTCCTCAGTCATTCCTCGACGGTATCACCAATGCAAATGGTGCTTCCCTGAGCAATGAGGAGAAGGAGAAGATGCAGAATCCTGGTTACTAATCGGATATCTCTATAGAACAGAATCATATATGACAAAGGGCGGTATCTTTCTCCTGGCAGAAAGGTATCGCCTTTTTTCTTCTCATACGGGAAAATAACAGACGAATTGTATGATTGTCCGCTTCTTTGGATATTTTTACCAGGTAGATGAACCGGATTATGCGTACTTTTGTAGCAGAAATACAAAATAATAAACAACTATCATCATGCAAATCAAACAAATGTTATTTCCGATGATGAGTATGGCGCTGACAATGGCTCCCTGCTCTCATCTCCATGCACAAGTGCCGACTCCGGTATCGCAGATGGAGAAGCTGGACCGTGGCCTGGTGGCTTTGCCTGCCCAGGACAAGGGAATCTTCCTCAGCTGGCGATTGCTGGGTACGGACAGCAAGAACGTATGCTTCGACATAGAAAGGGATGGAAAGATTATCGCCCATCAGGTGAAGCTGACCAATTATACAGACCGGAAAGGTTCTGCTGCCAGCAGCTATCGAATCATCACTTATCAGAAGGAACCCAGGATGGATGCTCCGGCTGAAAGAGAAGTTTCGAAGGCGGTGAAGCCATGGAATGATCTCTATCGCTCCCTGCCCATCAACCGTCCTGCCGGCGGTGTCACTCCCGATGGAAAATCCTACGAATATACTCCCAACGACTGTGGCGTGGGCGATGTGGACGGAGACGGAGAATACGAAATCATCCTGAAATGGGACCCGACCAATGCCCATGACAATTCGCATGACGGCTATACGGGAGAGGTCATCTTCGACTGCTACAAGCTCGACGGAACCCAGCTCTGGCGCATCAATCTGGGTAAGAATATCCGTGCCGGTGCCCACTATACCCAGTTCCTGGTCTATGATTTCGACGGCGATGGCAAGGCGGAAATGGTCTGCAAGACATCGGCTGGGTCGGTAGATGCCAGGGGCAGGTTTGTGAGCGATGCGGCTACGGATGACGAAATCCGCTCCATCGACAACCATGCCGACTATCGCAATTCCAGAGGTCGCATTCTGACGGGTCCCGAACTGCTGACGGTCTTCAATGGCGAAACCGGAAAGGCGATGCATACCATCTGGTATCAGCCCAACCGAGCCTTCGGCGTTGGCAACCAGGTGGAAGAGGGGGAGCATCTGGAGAACGGATTCCCTGCCTATTCTTCTGTATGGGGCGACAAGGCAAACTATGGCAACCGTGGCGAGCGATACCTGGCTGGCGTGGCTTTCCTGGAGGGTGCCGACAAGAAGCCGAGTGCCGTGATGTGCCGTGGCTATTATACCCGCTCTTATCTCTGGACGGTAGATTTCGACGGAAAGGAACTCAAGACCAAATGGCTCCATGCTTCGCTGACTCCCAACGACTGGAAGGTGACCGATGCCGACGGAAAGGTGCTGAAGGAAGCTCATGGATGTAAGGCTACTGCCTATGCCCAGGGAGCGCACAGTCTGGCTGTGGGCGATGTGGACGGAGACGGACGTGACGAAATCACATACGGTTCGGCTGCCATCAACCATGACGGAACCTTGTTGTATTCTACCGGATTGGGACATGGCGATGCGCAGCATCTTGCTGATTTGGATCCCGACCGTCCGGGCTTGGAATATTATATGGTACACGAAGAATATCCTTACGGTTCTGACCTGCGGGATGCGAGAACAGGCGAAATCCTGTTCCGTACGTTCGATAAGGATGATACCGGAAGAGGAGTGGCTGCAGATATCGACGTCCAGCATCGGGGATATGAATATTGGTGTTCGGATGCTCCTGTTGTAAGAGACATCAAGGGTAAGTCTGTTTCGGCAGAATCATCCTTATCCTCTCAGAAGAATCATGATGCAGATCTTTTCAGGAGTAATGAGAAAACGAGTTTCAGGGCTGTATCCAGAATGCCGGCAATGAACTTCCGGATCTATTGGGATGGTGACTTGCAGGATGAACTTCTGGCAAACGGTCGTCCTCCTCATTTCCCTCCTTATCTCCAGAAATGGAACGGCAGCGAGGCGGTGGCTTTGCCTTTGAGCAATGGAAAACAGCTCTACGAGATGGGAAACTCGGTGAGTTGCAACTGGTCGAAGGCGACTCCTAATCTCCAGGCTGACCTCTTCGGAGACTGGCGAGAGGAAGTCATCTACTGGGATGAGAGCGATGCCTCGCATCTCAATATCTTCACCACCAATATCCCTACGGAATATCGGGTTCTAACCCTGATGCACGACCATATCTATCGGATGGGAGTGGCCTGGCAGAATGTAGGCTATAACCAGCCTCCGCATCTGGGGTATTATCTGCCCGATCATGCAGAAAAGATTCAGAAATAAGAATTTGAAATAAAAAAAGAGATTCTGACAAAATAGAGATGTATCTGATACGTTTATTAAGATATAAGGAAATACAGAGAATATAAGATATAAAGCGATAAAGGATATGAAAAGAATATTATTCGCCTTCTCATTGATGGCGGCAACTACAGCTTCCTTTGCCCAGGTGGCAAAGCCGATGGAAGATGTCAATAAGGTTATCGACAATACCGTGGATAGCCTGAACAAGGCGATGACCGCCCGAATCCAACCGGGAACCAGTCGCAAGGGCAATAATCCGGTACTCTTCCTGATAGGTAACTCAACGATGCGCAATGGCACACTGGGTAATGGTAATAACGGTCAGTGGGGTTGGGGATACTACGAGCATGAGTTCTTTGATGCCAACAAGATTACGGTAGAAAACCAGGCGCTTGGAGGTATGAGCAGCCGTACCTTCTACAACCGTCTGTGGCCGGATGTGCGCAAGGGCATCAAGGCTGGCGACTGGGTAATCATCTCCATCGGTCATAACGACAATGGTCCGTACGATAGCGGCAGAGCACGTGCCAGCATCCCTGGCATCGGCAAGGATTCGCTCAATGTCACCATCAAGGAGACGGGCGTGAAGGAAACCGTCTATACATACGGCGAGTATATGCGTAAGTACATCAACGATTGCAAGGCCATTGGGGCGCATCCTATCCTGATGTCTTTGACTCCTCGTGATGCTTACGATGAGAACGACAAGATAATCCGTGTCAATAAGACTTTCGGACTTTGGGCCAAGCAGGTGGCTGAGCAGGAAGGCGTTCCTTTCGTTGATTTGAATGAGATATCGGCTGCCAAGCTCGACAGCTATGGTCATTGGAAGGAGAAGTATCATTTCTTCACCGACCATATCCACACCTCCCGCTTCGGCGCGATGATGAATGCCCGTTCGGCTGCCGAGGGATTGGCAGAGAGCAAGGACCCGAATTTGGCTCCTTTGCAGGCGATGATGATCAATGTGACTTTGCCTACCGAGGATTTCAAGCGTGAACCTGGCAAACCGGTGGTCTTCTTCACAGGCGACAGTACCGTGAAGAATGCCGATAAGGAAGAAGACGGCATGTGGGGCTGGGGCTCTCAGGCTTATACCATCTTCAATCCTAAGAAGATTACCTGCGTGAATGCAGCCAAGGCGGGTCGCAGTTCCCGTTCTTATCTCAACGAGGGAAGATGGGATAAGGTATACAACAGTCTTCAGCCGGGCGACTACGTGCTCATTGAGTTCGGACACAACGACATCTGCTCTATGACCGATAAGAAGATGCGTGGTTCCATCCCATGTGCCAAGGATACCTGTCATGTATATCAGATGGAAGAGAGCAAGCAGTATGAGGTGGTCTATTCCTTCGGCTGGTATCTGAAGAAGTTTATCCAGGATGTACGTGAGAAGGATGCTACCCCAATCCTCGTTTCCCTGACTCCTCGCAACGAGTGGCCTAATGGAAAGATGGAGCGCCGCAACGATAGCTATGGCAAATGGTATCGTGAGGTGGTAGATGAGACTGGCGTTGCCTTCCTCGATCTCCACAACATCGCTGCCGATTCTTATGATAAGATTGGCAAGGAGAAGGTGAAGGCATATTACAAGAAAGATCATACCCACACCAGTCTGAAGGGTGCCCAGCACAATGCCAAGTGTGTGGCTAAGGGCTTGAAGAAGATGAAGAGTCCTTTGGCTAAGTATCTGAAGTAAGATAATGAATAAGTGAAATTGGAATAAGATAAGAATAATCATCAGATGAAGACAAAATATATTTTAGTAACAGCTCTTTTGGCTCTTACCTCTATAGTTGGAGCCAATGCCCAGAGTTTTGATATCGATATGACCAAGGCGCAGCCTGTCTATTCCGCAGAGAAAGGTCAGGGATATGACATCGTGGCTGCTCCAAAAGCAAAGAGCAATGCGCCTTTCTTCTATTCGGTGAAGGTGGCAGATGGCAACTATAAGGTGACCGTAGTGCTCGGTTCCAAGAAGAAAGCAGGCAAGACTGTGGTTCGTGCAGAGAACCGCCGTTTGATGCTCGAGGAGGTAAGCACCAGGAAGGGTGAGTTTAAGACTTACTCTTTCATCGTGAACAAGCGCAGTCCTTATATCAACGAGAAGATGAACGTAAAGATCAAGCCTCGCGAGAAGGATTACTTTACCTGGGACGAGAAGTTGACTCTGGAGTTTACCGGTGCAGCCCCAGCAGTAAAGAGCATCAAGGTGGAACCGGCTCCTGCTGAAACCACCACCGTTTTCCTCTGCGGCAACTCTACGGTAGTAGATCAGTTTACAGAGCCATACGCTTCCTGGGGACAGATGGTGACCCGCTGGTTTGGTCCTGAGGTGGCTATCTCAAACCATGCCGAAAGCGGATTGACAGCAGGTTCCTTCCTTGCTTCCAACCGTCTGGACAAGGTGCTGGCGATGATGAAGAAGGGCGACTATGTTATCTGCGAGTTCGGACACAACGACCAGAAGGAGAAGTCTGCGGGCAGTGGAGCCTGGTATAACTTCTCTTATAATCTGAAGAAGTTCATCGACGAGGTTCGCAAGAAGGGTGGCAACATCATCTTCGTAACTCCTACCCAGCGCCGCTTCTTCGATGAGGCTACCCATAGCAAGATTCAGGAGACTCATAAGGATTATCCTGATGCCATGAGAGCTGTGGCTAAGCGAGAGGATGTTCCGGTTATCGAACTTCACGATATGACCCGCACTTTCTTCGAGACCTTGGGGTATGAGAACAGTAAGAAGTCGCTGGTTCACTATCCGGCAAATACTTATCCCAACCAGACTAAGGCTTTGGAGGATAACACCCACTTCAATCCATACGGTGCCTACGAGGTGGCTAAGATGGTGGTGATGGGCATGAAACAGCTCAATCTGCCTATCGTGAAGTATCTCCGTGCTGACTGGAAGGACTTCAATCCTGCCAAGCCAGATGATTTCAATAAGTTCGTATGGTATCCATCCGTGAATCAGGATGTGACCAAGCCAGACGGGAATTAATTAATAATTGATAATTAATAATTGATAATTATGCATTCAAAAATACTTTTCGCCTCGTTGCTGCTGGGCGGTTTGCCTTTGGTGGGAACCCTTTCGGCTGATGCAGCGGTGCGCGATACCATCAGCATCAACCAGGGATGGCAGTTCCATCGTGGTGAT
>ERZ869991.879-NODE-879-length-10132-cov-19.410940_pt1 | contig 10132 bp, 8 predicted proteins | sample MGYA00520862_ERZ869991 | MGnify/ENA primary metagenome ERZ869991 (study PRJEB32232, sample SAMN07284978) | human gut metagenome | biome: human-associated habitat; material: feces | host: Homo sapiens | place: Tanzania | collected 2014-08-11 ...
ATCTCCACTTCCTCATACTTTGATGTACGTTGCGGATAACTTGATTCATGCACCAGCTTTCCTTCATAGACCAAGTCTGATTCTTGTTCCATGTTGATGCCATTGGCAAACAGCCATAGTTTGCGATGGCAAAGCTGGTAATAGTTGAAATGAGTACCTGTTACTATCATAAGAAATTATCCTCCCTTGTCAAGTCTAACCCCTTTTTGTCATCATAGAAACCAGTGCGGACAACATTTAACCTAACAATGCTATTTTTTCCTATCTTAACCTCGTATCCTGGATCAATTCTATTTAGTTTGTTTTTTCCCTTGATAACAAGATACTCAGGTAAACTAATAGCGTAGAGTAATTTATACTCTAAGAACTCTGAATAGTTTCTGAATTGATGCGTTGGCGGAGGACAAACAAAGACATCATCTTGATAGACAATATTTCTACTTTTCCATTCCTTACTCTCTACATCATCTTCATCGCTAACATCTTTTGGGCAAATTAACCAATTGTATTTAAACATTTTTTCCAACTCTCCGACATTTCTCTTTGCATCAGATGAAAATTTAAATTTCTCTTTATATACATCATTCAACAAAACTGTCATATCGTCAGAAGAGTAACATTTCAGCTGCAATACATCTTTCGTCACAAGGAACGCTTTACTTGGTATCCAACAATTATCCTCAAGTATGCCATAAGGTGCAGGATATATAGTTTTATTGCGATAAGGGATAAGAATATATAACTTTCCCATATCATCAGAAAATCGACACAATCTTCCTGTTCGTTGTATCATCCTGTCTATAGGACACAATTCTGATATCATGATTTCAGAACTTATGTTTATACTCATTTCTCCTATTTGAGTCATAATAACGATGCCCTTAGCGGTACCTTCACCCCATGCTTTTTTACCTAATGCCTTTATAATTTTTTCTTCCTTTTTCAATTTATCAGGCTCTGTAAACCTACTATGATAGAGATGGACATTCTCAATTTCTTCCTTGGTTCTTTTTTTATCACTACAAATATGTTTATATAAAGCTATAGCACTATCCACTGTGTTCATATAGAGTATTCCATTCCCTATCTCAAAACATTTTTCAATCAAGGGATCGATATCTTTAAATTCATTATAATCTATAATATCTTTAATTTCAAATCGTTTACGAATATTATTAACATCATGAGAATCCTCTAAGATTGAATCTATCTTATATCCTGTACTCTGATATAATGATAATGAAGAATCAGGTAGCGATGCACTCATTATAAGTACCGGAACCTTCCATTCATGCAAAACCTTTAGTAAATACTGAATATTAGCGAGAGTAAAGTCATCATAAAAATCAGCCTCATCAATAACGACACAAGAATTTGCTAAGTTATAACTAATAAGATGATGGTCTTCACGTGTCATCGTCAAAGACATCAGAAGATGATCAATTGTACATACTGTTATAGGCGATAACAAACATCTCGCCATCTTATGCTGATTCAACGCATCAGACAAACTAATTTCATTATTTTTCACTTTATCACTAATGGCAGACCACGCACTGGAATGATATAATCCAGTTTGCCCCAATTCCTTAGAGACATTTACTGATATAGCATTCGCAGTAAAACGGGTGGGCATTGCAAAAATCAATCTATCCGCTCTTTGTGCTTCTATCTGCTTTGATGCCCATAATAACGCAGCATCTGTTTTACCAGCACCTGTTGGCGCCCTAAGAAGAAGAAGGTCTTTCTTCCAGTTATCTTCTACTATTTTTTGCACACCACGCTTTTGAGTGTAAGGAAATGTATAAGAGAAAGGTTCTAAGCTGGAAATATCTTCCATTTCTTCTTTTGCACTTGCTCTATGATCTGCTAATTGAAGTAATCCTCTAATTGCGTCATATTTCATATGTGCAGAACATAAGAGTGAAAAATCATTTCTAAGAGTTATACTTGATGAAGTTCTTCGGAATTCTTTCCATATTGAGCTGTATGCTTCACAAGCCTTCCATTTGTCTTCATATCGACTCCCCAACTTAGAATGATGAGCAGCAATTGCTACTTTTTGCGACATAAGCAAATCACCTTGTGGATCAACTATACGTAGTGATTCCATCTCATGACGAAAATTATTTTTCCTTAGATTTTCACCTGCCTCATCCTGACATTCTTTACTATATTTTAAGAAATTTCCTTCAGGATTTTTAGTTTTCCAGACTTTGTAGTTTTGATAGTCTTTCCAACAGGCAGTTTGCCACTTATTATGTTTTTTCCCCTCATCATGCCATTCAGCAGAAGCGCATAAAAGGTTGGTCAAGTTCTTCCCGACCATTTTTGAGTATTTACTCAAAGAAGCAGGAAGAACCTGACAAATAGATAAAGACTCCGTTACAACATCTTTATTATGTTGCTCTAAAGTTATGCCAGAAGGCTTAGCCAATACTGTGTTATTTTCAGCCTTGTTCATTTGTCCGCAATATAGAGTTTACGCTTGTTCGTCGGAACTAGGAGAGTCCTCTTTATTTTGTTTCATCTTATTTTTCTCCTTCTTTACTTCCGTCTTTTTCTTAATATTTATAATCAAACTTTGAACATCGTCAAACTTTTCAACCTTATCTTCAGGAAAGCATGTATACAATTCATTCTCATTAAGAAATTGCATTGCTTTCTTATAAGCTGTCAAAACGCTATCGGTTTTTTCATCTGTATCATCACCATAGAAGAAAACAGCCCCTCGGTCATTCAACTCTTCTTTAATTCTTTTTCGTTCAGTTTCAGATGCCTTAAAGTAACGTGAAGCCTTTCTACCTAATTTGGGATCAAATACAATGAAAACCTTTTGAGGTTCACCACACACCTCATTACGCGCTTGATTGGCATAATCATTTAGGAAACGAGTTGCCTCCAAGAATATTCTTGCTCTTCTTTTTCTTTCAGACTCATTGGCAAATTTATGCGCAACAGTTTTAACATGAAAGTTCCCGTCGTATTCATACGTCTTGAATATGCTCAAAGAAGTAACATCCAAAAAGAAATTCATACGCATATCGTCTTCCTGACTATACTCAACAGTAACAATTGCTTGCTTTTTTGCATCCTCATTTGGATTGTTGTTTACACATACAAGCAGGTCATTTCCAATTTTACTTGGATCTATTGCTACCGCAGGTGTAGCCGATATTGGAGAAGTTCTTCTTATAGAACCAATACCATCTATTGCATGCATAAACCCACCCATATCAGCACGCAAATCACGCTCTATCTTACTTGTTATACCATCAGCATTAGATACATAAGTATACTGATCATCATTTTCTCCAATATGATTCGCCTTTTGATCATCAATATTTACTCTGTCTATAGCAGAGAAAAGAGAATGGCGCTGCATCTGTCCAGAGATATATGCTCTTTCATCAAGACGCTTTTTTATTGTTGGCATGTTTCCTAACAATTTGTCACCTCCATTTGCGATATGATTCTCTAAAGGTGCAATAAGCGTTACTAAAATACCTTTAATTATCATTTTTATATTTTTTAAAAGTTATACATTTTCATTTTTTGTTCACTGTTTTCAATCTTGAAAAAGCCATCAGAAGGTTTTTTGCCTGTTCTAAGGGCAACTCGCCACATGATACCTTTGACATAAATAATTTAGCACCTTCATATATGTCATGACCTGTAAGACGAGCTGCTCTTGTTGTAATAAATGCAACTAATGCATCTCCTGTTTTTGCAGACATAATAGCACTTTCAAATTGAATTAAAATTTTATTTTTTAATTCTGTTTGTTTTTCCTTTTTTTCATCTTCCTTCAAGTTTGAAATATTACGTATTTCATTAGAGGCATAAGTGAAAGCTTGAAAGTTTAGCCAATTCCCAAAAGCGATGGCTGAATTAACAATATCTTCATTTATTTTTTCCATAATGCAAAAATATGTTTTTAATAATAATTCCATTTCATTAGGGTATTCTGCCCTAAAAGAGAAGAAACCACGAAAAGATACCTTATTAAATAAAGTCAAGAATCGACTTGCAAACAAGTCAAACCTATCGTATTCATTTTTTCTAATATCGTTAAACTTATCTATTTTACTTCGACTACCAACTTTAAATAATTCGATTCTATAAATACTATCAACTATGCTTTGCAACTTTCCCTTCGATGCCAAATCTATAATGACATGATTGAATGAAAATGCTTTTATCTCGTCTGACGACACAAGATAAATATTCGTATTTTTCAATCGGTTCACAACATTACAAATCTCTGGCGAAATTCGGTCTTCCGCATCCTTTGCGAATTTACCAATCGCCCCAAGCAAAGCAACAGCTCCCATAACACTTGTCTGTGGTGCATACGGAAAATTCCCATTAAGCAAACGAGGACGATGTAATGAATATTTTCCACCTTTCTTCCAAGTAACTTTACCATGCAATAAATTCTTCGTTTCATTTATATACATTTCCTCAAAGAGATTAATGAAAAGAATCATATCAGGAAGTTCTAAGTCTGGGATGAGACACCAATTCTTTTTATCCCTATAACAAGGCTTATCTGGTGTTGACAGTGTAATACACCCCAAGTAATACTCTCTTAATGTCCATTTCGGTTTTCCTCGTTCATTTAAGCCTTTTCCTTGTGAAGTAAATATAGAGAATTCGCCTGCAAATGGATTTCCAACTAATGGGAGTTTGTCTTTTGTTAGCTCTTTTCTATTTAATTTTTCAATTGTTTCCTTGGCTTTTTTGTTTATAAAGGAAGGAGAAATAAAATCAGCGTCTTTCTTTGCAAAACGATACTTTATTATATTCCTTCCAGCAGCGATTTTAGAAGCTTCAAGGGCATAATGATTTAGACCATTTTCTAATTCATATAGAATATGGTCTTCGTTTATTTCCTCTTCTTTTTGCAAATTATTATGCACCATCAGAAGCGCCATTGCATATTTAAAAAATGGATGTGTTGTCATACTTTTGTCATTTCAACTTCTACCCAACCTTCGCTATTGCCAAGATATGTTACAGAATTATTTATGTTCTTTTTCAACAAACTGAATAAATCAGCATCAATATTAATTGGTATCTTTATGATACCATGTATTTCTATGTACTCACGAGATACTGGCGTATAGTAATAATATGGCAATTGTTGCCAATTATACTTTTCACTATTGCTTTTATCTGGCGATTTCAGCCAATTGTCTATCTGTTTATTAATATTACTGCCATCACTATCAGAATGCATAATCTCATTATACAATTCTGTTATAACATCTAAGCTTATATGCCTAGAGCCATTTACTTGAACATATGTATTATATCTTCTTCGAGCACGGCTCCATAAATCAGTATAATACATAAATCCTATATCGCCTTCTTCCAAAGGCTTTATAGGTTCATACCAAGGCTGACCGTTTAACGAGAAAAACTCCATCAATAATGGAATATAAGTAGAGCCTGGAAAAGTGTTTGGTTTTATTGTTGCATTTTGCTCCCTTTCTAAGTTCATGTCCTTTAGAATTTCCTCTCGAATAACATTATCAAAGTGCCATCCTATCAAATTTTCAAACATACCGCATAGCATCTTTTTACTAGGATATTTCATGGTCTTATAAAAAGAGCCAGGCAATTCAGATACCATAGACAAAGGTGCTAAAGGTCTAATTTCCAAAACTGCTTGTGTTTGCAGCTCTGGCAACTTTTTCAATATTGATAAGTCTATATTACTTTCCATTTTAATTCTTCATTTTTATAAATCCAAAACCCTGAGAACAATGTTCACCGACTCCTCCTTCATAAGCAATCTTCATCAACTCTAAAGGTGCTTTCATGCGGAAGGAGCAGAGATATCCACGCACTCTTGATTCGTATGGAGTATTGGCTTTTATCGTTATCAATTTTGACTTGATCTTATTATCTGTCAATTCGAACGAAAACTCCCTGTCTTCCATATTAAATGGTTGACCATAAATGCTCTCATATCTCGCCATCAATCCCTTTAATACTCCTTCAGCGAACATAGGATTATCAGGAGATAGATATTGAGTCTTGTTATCTTCATGAAGCTTAACACAAATAGGAGACAGAGCTACGAAAGTCATTCCTTCAGATAATTGTGGCATTGGTATGGCCTCTACTCCAACAACATCAAAAGCAACTTGATATTTTTTATTACCAATTGTAAAGCTTTGATGGGCAAATATACCTTGAATGAATTCAAGAGTACTTTTTTCCGGTATAAAGCTAATGTACCATACTGCTCTTTCACCAATGATTTTCAAACACCCGGCTTCTGGCAAAGGTCTTACTTTCTCAAAGATGAAGGGTGAATAACAAAATAGTTTAAACCTCTTTCTTTCATGTAATAGATAACCATTTTCATGAAGCCATGACGAATATTGCGTATCAGCTTGCGCCAATATGCGATAAATGACTGCAGACTGCTCATACTGATAATTAAAGGGCAGCAAGTCACCATAATTTCTATCTACTTTCAAAGTTATCTTAAACTTCATAAATATTTATTTTATGGACACAAAGTTAATAAAAAAACTTATATGTTGTTATTTTCTTTAAGAATTATTATACTAATATTTCATTTTAATCTTTCGAAATGACAGTTTAGCAAGTAACCAACAAATTTATATCTTCTTTTCGAATATCACCCAAACACCGACATTCACCTTACCTTCATGCCTTAAAATACCAGCTTTTTGCATTACCGCCAAATCTTTTTCACCGTTCTTGAAGTCTCCGACAAGGTTACCGACAAACTCTCCGACATTTATTGTCGGTAACAACTCCCCATAAAACGATAACATATTGGTTTTCAATTATTTTTCTTTCCGACATATTTCCGACATGTCTCCGACATTTTTCTCCGACATATACATCGGCATTACCGCCACTATTACCGCCACATTACCGCCAAAACAATATTTGCACCGACATTTACACCGACAAAACAGCATCAACCTTCAGCGTTCACAGACCAACTGCAAATTGATTACTTTCCCCAAATTATCCCAAAAGAAAGAAGAAGAAGGAGATCATCGTAAAAAACAGGTTTACACCTTTTATATAAAGATAGCACCTCGACCGTACTAAACATACAGTCAAGGTGCTAGAGTACAAAAATTCAGTATTTGGATTAATCTTTCAAACAACCAATTGGTACTACATAGACGCCATCGTCCCTGCGAACAGCATAACGAGATGTACCTGTTAGAACCATAAGGAAAGATGGGGATTTCATTTTCGTATCATCGATTTTGGAAGCCAAGAGCTTTAGATTCTTTGCTCCTTCTTCGATGTTCTTCTCACCACCCAATTTAACTTCTATCAGTCCATAATTTCCATTACGCAAATGAACAACGGCATCACACTCCAAACCATTACCATCACGATAATGATATACTGTTCCATCAATAGCATCGGCATAAACACGCAAGTCTCTGATACACATTGATTCAAAGAACAACCCCATTGTACTGAGGTCATTCACCAAATCATTCGGACCTATACCTAAAGCCGCAACACCAATAGAAGGATCTGAAAAATATCGGGTATCCGAAGTGCGAATAGCCGTTTTACTTCGCAAATTTGGATTCCATGCCAAGGAATCTTCCAATACGAAAATTTTCTTCAATGCTTCTATATAGGATGCCACCGTATTGCGATTGGTGGCAGCAACATCATTATTCTCCAAATCAGCACAGATGGTATTTACCGTTACCTAAGCACATTGGTTTCTTGCTAGAGAACGCAATATTCTTTTTGCTCTTTTCGGATCACGGTTTACATTATCTACACGAGAAATGTCAGAGTGAACCACGGCTTCATAATATCTATATGCCATATCAAGTGCTACCTCCTTACTAACCATCGTTGCCTTTGGCCAACCACCCCGACATATCAACCATGCCAAAGAATCAATATTGAGAGGATTAGTTGCAAAAACTTCTGCTATGGGATTGGCAAACAATTCTTCTAGACTGACTTCATTTGTAGAATCGCCAGATTCAGAAAGACTCATTGTTCTCATTGTCAACCATGCAAATCGACCAGTCCCTGAATGGTGAATTTTGATTGTATCAACAGGGACTGCAGAACCAGTAAAGATGAATTGCCCTAGTTCATCTCTATGATCAACCTCAAAACGAGCAGCATCCCAAAGTTGCGGGGCTAATTGCCATTCATCAATAAGACGAGGCACTTCTCCTGAAAGCAACTTTTTGGGAGAAAGATTTGCAAGTTCCACATTCTGTTCCATGTATTCAGGATCATCCATATACACAACGCTCTTTGCTTGCTGTTCTGCAGTTGTCGTCTTTCCACACCACTTGGGGCCTTGTATCAAAACGGCACCACTACCCAAAAGTCTCCGACTTAACATTTTATCTGCTATTCTTGCCTTATATTTCTTCATAATCATATTTTTTAAACACCGCTGCAAAGATAATCAAAAGTTACTGAATACTAGCATTTTAAACGTTAAATTATGCAAGTTGAGGCAATTTCATTGTGCAAGTTGAGGCATTTTCATTATGCAAGTTGAGGCATTTTCATTATGCAAGTTGTGGCATTTTCATTGTGCAAGTTGAGGATTTTACTTTCCTATCTTCTTCATCCTATCAACCTGTGTCTTGATTACATCAAGCGTTGATTTATCTGTGGAGAAGACGGAATTGAGACCTTGGGCTTCCTGGGCTGGATCGCCGGAATAATCATCTCCTACCTGCCACTGCTCGTGCTTCGGCTGGGCAAAACCACCCCAACCCCAGAAATTGCAACCGGCAAAATAACCTCCTGATGCGGCATTGTCGCCAACAAGACTGAACACATATTTATAATAACCATCACGACCTTCTGTAGTAGAAGAAGGAGAGAAGGAGAAGCCATCACGAGGATAACCGAACTCTTCCATTACCAATGGCTTACGGATGCGACCGCAAACTGCAAGATGCTCATCGATATACTCCTTGGTGTTCTTGCAGGATACGCCCAAATCTTCCTGTAAATGATCCTTTCTTGCCCAACTCCAATTGTAAGGCCACAAATGGATATTGCAATAATCCACATTACGGTCGGCACAAATGCGTTCCCAGCAATCCAACTCGTTTTCACAACCCCATTTGCCTTCACTTCCGATGGAGATGAGATGGTTCTTGTCGAGTGAACGAATCAGACGGCTTGTCTCGCCCAGCCATTTCTCGAATGCAGGCAACTGCTCCTTGCTGAAAGCACGAGGCTCATTGCCTATCTGCCATGACATGATGGCTGGATCGTCCTTATATTTTTTCTTTGTATATCTATTGGTTCTAGTAAGAATGAAACGCACGTAATCATAGAAAAGCTGGTGCGCCTTTTCGCAGGATGCATACTGAGCCACGAAATTCATGAATGCCGGATAGCCATCCTCTTCAGGACGTGGCGCCTTGCCCAAACCAGCCTGCTCCAGATAATAGCCATAACCGCCGCTCCATTCCCAGGAATTGTTGAGATAGAGCACAGCCACCATCTTGCGTTTGCCCATCTCCATCAGGAGATAATCGAGACCGGCAAGTATGGTATCATTATAAACGCCCGGTGCTTCCTGCAAGGTAGGTTCCACCTTGGTCTTCACTCCACGCTTGCCATCGGAACCCACCAGGATGCGCAGGTTGTCGATGCCCATCTCCTTCATCTTGTCAAGTTCACGGCAGAGTCGTTCCCGGTTGCCGCCCTGTCCCTCTGAGCCCAGGATAGCGCCATACCAGAAGTTGGTGCCTACATAATAATAAGGTTTACCATCACGAACGAAATGTCCGTCCTTCACCTGTACGAAATCTGACTTTGCAAAGAGATTGCATGTAGCCAATGCCATCGCCAATAAAACAAATAATTTCTTCATCTATGATTCTGTTTATGATTAAGTTTGAAGTTTATGTAAATATCGGGTGCAAAGATACGAAAAACGGGCAAGAAAATATGATACTTTCTTGCCCATTCTACATACAAATCTATAATAAATGACTTAGTTGCTATAAGCACTCTCACCATGCTCGTAGATGTCGAGGCCTTCCTCCTCTACTCGCTTGTCAACACGTACACCTACACTCTTATCTACTACCTTGAAGATAATGTAGGTAACTAC
>ERZ869991.881-NODE-881-length-10129-cov-5.039395_pt1 | contig 10129 bp, 9 predicted proteins | sample MGYA00520862_ERZ869991 | MGnify/ENA primary metagenome ERZ869991 (study PRJEB32232, sample SAMN07284978) | human gut metagenome | biome: human-associated habitat; material: feces | host: Homo sapiens | place: Tanzania | collected 2014-08-11 ...
AAAAACAGGATAAAGATGCAGTATATTAGAAGTTATACCAACTGTTCAATCTGCGCAATGGAGAGGATAAAAAATGCTTTTAGTTGGTAACGGAAGACTTATCACCCGTGATAACAACGGTTTCTACGAGAATGGCGCTGTAGCCATCGAAGGAAACATCATTAAAGAAGTGGGCGATTTTGCGGCTCTTAAGGCCAAATATAGCGACGCTCAGTTTATCGACGCCAAAGGCGGCGTCATTATGCCCGGCCTTATCAATGCTCACAACCATATTTACAGTGCTTTCGCCCGTGGCCTCTCTCTTACTAATTACAATCCTAAAAACTTTAATGACATTCTCGAAGGAATGTGGTGGAGAATCGATCGTAAACTCACTTTAGAGAACGATCTTCTTTCTGCTTACGCTGTTTTCACCGATTGCATTAAAAATGGCGTCACCACTATTTTCGACCACCATGCCAGCTATGGCGACATTCCTTACAGCCTCGATCAGATCGTAAAACCCGCCAAAGAGCTGGGCGTACGCGCTTGCGTATGCTACGAAGTGTCCGATCGCGACGGCCAGCAGAAAATGGAAGAATCCGTTTTCGAAAATGAGCGCATGATCAACGAAGCTGCCAAAGACGACTCCGATATGATCCACGCTATGATGGGCTTACACGCCGCTTTCACTTTAAGTGACAAGACTTTAGCTTTCTGCGCCGACCACAAAGGACGCGAAGCTGGTTATCATATTCACGTAGCCGAAGGCCCCTCCGACGTTTCCGATTCCTTGCACAAATATGGCAAACGTATCGTCGAGCGCCTCTATGAGCAGAACATTTTAGGCGAAAAGACCTTGGCCATCCACTGCGTCCACGTCAGTCCCGCCGAAATGCATTTGCTTAAAGAGACCAACACCATGGTTGTACACAATCCCGAGTCCAATATGGGTAACGCTGTAGGTTGCGGCCCTGTCATTCAACTCTTCAAAGAAGGACTCACCTTAGGCTTAGGTACCGACGGCTACACCAACGACATGTTGGAAAGCTACAAAGTTGGCAATATTATCCACAAACACCACCTTGGCGATCCGACCGTAGCTTGGGGCGAAATTCCCGCTATGCTCTTTGAAAACAACGCTAAGATCGCTGCCCGCTTCTTCCGCAAACCTTTGGGCGTGCTCAAAGAGGGCGCTTACGCCGACGTAATCGTAACCGACTACGATCCTCTCACTCCCATGAATGGCAGCAATTGCAATGGCCATATCCTCTTCGGTATGAACGGTCGCTCCGTAACTCACACCATTTGCAACGGTAAAGTGCTTATGGCCGACCGCAAGATCTTGGTGGCCGACGAAGCCGACCTTATGAAGCAGTGCCGCGCCAGCGCCGCTAAGCTTTGGGAAGCTGTCAACGCTTAATTTTTTACCTAATCTTTTATCTACTACCTACCAATATTTAAGGAGTTTTCTTACATGTCCGACAGAATGACGCCTTTGGCCTTTGGCCCCTTAATGAACCGCATCCTCAGCGAGTATGCGCAAAAGGGCACCGTCTTCTCTATCAATCACCCCTTTAAGCCTGCAGCCAAAAAGTTGGAAATTTTTGGCGAATCCTTAGAGACTCCCTTTGGCCCGGCCGCCGGCCCTCACACCCAGCTGAGCCAAAATATTATCGCCGCTTACTTCGCTGGCAGCCGTTTCTTCGAGCTTAAGACCGTCCAGACTTTGGACGGCGAAGATTTGCCCGTGGCTAAGCCTTGTATTGCCGCCAACGACGAGTGCTACAACGTCGAGTGGTCTACCGAACTTCGCGTTCAAGACGCTTTCGGCGAATATGTCAAAGCTTGGTGGGCTTTGAAACTTTTAAGCGCTCAATTCGGCTGGGGCGATCCCAATGGCTTCGTCTTCAATATGAGCGTAGGCTACGACTTCAAAGGCATTTGCTCTCCCAAGATCGACAACTTCATCGAAGGTTTAAAAGACGCTTCCAAGACCGAAGTTTGGCAAGAATGCCGTCAGTGGGCTTTAAATAATTTAGATCGTTTGCCCAATGTCAGCGCCGAATATGTCGAGAAAATCAATCCTCACGTTTGCCGCTCCATCACTCTTTCCACCTTGCACGGCTGCCCGCCCCAAGAGATTGAGCGCATCGCTTCTTACCTTATCGAAACCAAAAAGCTCAACACTTTCGTAAAGTGCAATCCCACTTTGTTGGGCTACGAGTTCGCTCGCCACACTTTGGACAAGATGGGCTTCGATTATATCGAATTTGACGATCACCACTTCAAAGCCGACTTGCAATGGAGCGACGCTGTACCTATGTTCACTCGCTTGCTCAAATTGGCCGGCGAAAATGGCGTCAGCTTTGGCTTGAAGCTCACCAACACTTTCCCTGTAGACATCGCTCACAAAGAGTTGCCCGGCAACGAAATGTACATGAGCGGCCGCTCCCTCTATCCTTTGACCATGGAGCTGGCCAAGCGTATCAGCCAAACCTTTGATGGCAATATGCGCATTTCTTACTCCGGTGGCGCCGACGCTTTGAATATCGTTTCTTTATTCAAAGCTAACATTTGGCCCATCACTTTGGCTACCACCTTGCTTAAGCCCGGCGGTTACCAGCGCTGCACTCAAATTGCCGAAGAGCTCGTCAAAGAAGACTACAAGCCTTTTGACAGCGTAAAAGTCGGCATGATCAGCACCATGGCCGAAGATGCCCGCACCAATGCTCGCAACCTGAAAGCCATTAAGCCTTTGCCTTCTCGCAAAATCGGCGAAAAAGTACCTCGCTTCCGTTGCTTCATCTCCCCTTGCAACCACGGCTGCCCTATCCACCAAGATATTCCCGAATATATCAGTTTAGTCGGCCAGGGACGTCACTTGGAAGCTTTGCGCTTAATCACCGCCAAGAATCCTCTTCCTTTCATTACCGGCACTATTTGCCCTCACAACTGTCAGACCAAATGTACCCGCAACTTCTATGAAGATGCCGTACATATTCGTCAAGCCAAATTGCAAGCTGCTCGCGGTGGCTTCGAAAAGCTTTTAGCCGAAATTAAAGATGCAACCGCCAAGCGCACTTTAGCTGCCGACGCTCCCAAAGTAGCTATCGTCGGTGGTGGCCCCGCTGGTATGGCTGCCGCTTTCTTGCTGGCTCGTCAAAATTGCCGCGTCACCGTCTTTGAGAAGAGCTCCAAGCTCGGCGGTATCGTCTCTTGGGTCATTCCTCAGTTCCGTATTTCCGATTGCGCCATCAAACGTGATGCCGAGCTTTTGGAAGCTATGGGCTGCGAAATTAAGCTTAACAGCGCCGCTCCCGCTTTAGCCGAGCTCAAAAAAGCCGGTTTCAACAAAGTTATCTACGCTATCGGCGCTTACAAGCCCGGACAGCTCCGCTTAGCTAAAGGCGAAGCTATCAACGTAATCGACTTCTTGCGTCAAGCCAAAGCTGGCGAAGTTGAGGGCTTAGGCGAAGACGTAATCGTCGTCGGCGGCGGCAACACCGCTATGGACGCAGCCCGCGCTGCTAAGAGAATTGACGGCGTCAAGAATGTAAAATTGGTCTACCGCCGCACCCGTCGCTATATGCCCGCCGACGAAGAAGAGTTGGCTTTGGCTTTGGAAGACGGCGTTGAATTTGCTGAGTTGTTAGCTCCCAAGTCCTTGGAAGACGGCAAGCTCATTTGCCGTAAAGTCGTCTTGGGTAAGGCTGACGAATCTGGCCGTCGCGCTCCCGTCGAAACCGAAGAAGAAGTGGCTTTGCCTTGCAGCGCTTTAATTGCCGCTGTCGGTGAAAAAGTCGAAGGCGAATTCTTCCAGGCTCAGGGCTTAGAGCTCAACGAGCGCGGAGCTGTAGCTTTGCACGAAGACTTGAGTGCTATTTCCGACGCTGACGTTTACGTAATCGGCGACGCCAAGAAGGGCCCCGCCACCGTAGTTGAAGGCATTGCCGACGCTACCAAAGCCGCCCAAGCTATTGTCGGCGCTTACACTTACGCTATTCCTCAAGCCAGCGAAATTCGCGTCAAAGAAATTTATGCCAAACACGGCTTAATGATTCCTTACGTTCAGGCTGCTCAAGAGAATCAGCGTTGCTTGTCTTGCAATACCGTATGCACTAATTGCGTCCAAGCTTGCCCCAACCGCGCTTATGTGCCCATCGAGATCGAAGGCGAAAAGATGCCCGTCATCCTCCATATCGATCAGATGTGCAACTACTGCGGCAATTGCACGACCTTCTGCCCCTACAACAGCGAGCCGTTCCGCGAAAAGATTAATCTCTTCGCCACTCTCAAAGAGTTCCAAGAGAGCGATTTGCCAGGTTTCTTCCGTGTAGAAAAGAACGTTTACGAAATTCGTTTAGCCGAGCCCGGCAGCGAAAGACATATCGTTTTGGGTCAAGACGAAGTTTGCAAAGACTTCGAGAAGCTCTTAAAGACTTTGGAAGAGAAATATCTCTGGCTCTTCTAATTGGCTGATATAAAGCATTTATCAAGCTCAATTTGAGATTATGTTCTCAGCTGTAGCTTGGTAAGTTTTGACAAAAACGGAGGCTGTCTGACTTTTCATAAAGATTAGGCAGCCTTTAACTTTATTTGGGAGGCTCTGAACTTGTTGGCTCGAGATAATTCACCTAGGCGTAATTCGGGATATATCCCCAACTGTTGGGAAAAGCACTTAGCTGATGGACGTTTGCAATGTATGCTCTGCCCTCGTCAATGCCAATTGGCTCCCGAGCAGCGCGGCTTTTGTTATATTCGTCAAAATAATGGCGAGCATATCGTCAACACTTCTTTTGGCTTAACTACCGGCGCTGCTATCGATCCTATAGAGAAAAAGCCTCTCTACCACTTTATGCCTCAAAGCCGCGTCCTTTCTTTCGGTACGTTGGGCTGCAATATGGGCTGTAAGTTTTGCCAAAATTCACATATTACTAAAGACTGCCGCGAAAAAGAATTAGGCTTACCTATGCCTCCGCAAAAAGTGGGCCTTATCGCTCTAAATTACCAAAGCGACAGCGTAGCTTTTACTTACAACGATCCCATCATTTGGGCCGATTATGCTATTGAAAGCGCTAAAGTATGCCATTCTTTAGGCTTGCGCACTGTGGCCGTCACAGCCGGCTATATCAATTCCAAGCCGCGCATTGAATTTTTCTCGCATATGGACGCAGCCAATATCGACTTAAAAGCTTTCAATCCCAAATTTTACAAAGACTATTGCCAAGCCGACATTAAGCCCATTTTAGATACCATAATTTACGTAAAAGAGCACACTAAATGCTGGCTGGAGCTGACTACTTTGATTATTCCCGGTTTGAATGATTCAGAGCAAGAAATAAAAGATTTAAGCCAATGGGTTTATAAAGAGCTGGGCCCTGACGTGCCGCTTCACTTTAGCGCTTTCCATCCGGCCCACCTTATGCGCGACAGAGAGAACACTCCACCGGAGACTTTATTTAAAGCTAGAAAAATAGCTTTAGAAGTTGGCTTACACTACGTTTATACAGGCAATATCGCCGACCCAGCCAGCCAGTCGACCTATTGCACCAAATGCGGCCGTTTGCTGATTGAACGCTTGCTCAATTTAATTGAATACAAAGATTTCGACGCCACCAAAGGCTGCTGCCAAGCCTGCGCCACGCCATTGCCTGGAGTATTTGCATGAAGTTTACTTTCAATATGGAAAGCGATCTCCACTATGTGTGTAGTCTTCTCGTTTATATAGCTCAAGAGACTAACAATTATATTTCTGACATTATCAAGCTTTTTCCCAAGAAAAAGCTTACTAAGCAGTTAAAATTTGCTCATATCAACCATTGCCTAGCAATTGAAGAAGTTGTGGAAGACATCGTCGGTAAGCTTAATATTCCCAATGGTAATTTTTATGGATTGGGCAAAGAGTTCGAATATGTTACTTTGGGAGACGTTTATAAGGCTTTTGTTATCTCATACTACCTAAACTATAGGCACAAACTTAATTTGGAGCTAGAAGACGCTCTTTATAACGTTCTCTCATCTCCGATTAGTAAAACAGTAGACCAACTTTCCTTTGGCGACATTAAAAGCTAACATGCGTAAACTAAGATCAATACTAGCTAAACGTTTGCAACTAAATGTCAACGATGAATTTGGTTTGCAAGAGTGTTGGAACCACGAAGTCTCTCTCATATCCGATAATATGGAAGCGACTATCAATTTTGTCTTAACAGAATGTTCTATTGAAGAATTTTTCTGGTTGGGAGAAGTCTTTGAAGACGTAGTTAAGGCAACACAAAGCCAAGCTTTTGTTGAATGTTTGCGCAAGAAGTTAGCAACAATTACTGAGGCGGAATATAATAATCAATCGTTTACGGATGATTTTAAGCAACTTGGTATTAGTTATGTAGAATACGTTAGGCAATTGACGGATGATATAGCCTACGCTGATGGGCAGCTGTAGGTTATATAGGTGAAAAAATTACAATTAATATTTATAAAAAAACGCGGCTCGGAAGTTTTATAACCAAGTCGCGTTTTTTATTTGCAAAATAAACTAGATTTTGCGTACAGCCATTTTCCAAGTTCCGTCTTGCTTATAAAAGCTTAAAAGAACTTGGCTGCTTTTTTTATTGATAAATTCAGCATAATCACCAATTACATTTATATCGATTTGCCCTTTATTAAGATCTATTTGTCCGTAATTATTAACAAAGACTTGACCTCTAGCTTGGCAAAATTCTTGGGCCAATTCAGAATTGGGCTCATTAAAAGCTTGGGCTATTTGGCTTTTAAGCTCTTGGATCTTGGCAGAATCGAGTTCAGCACCATTATTCATATTGACAATAAAGAAAGAATAGATGCCTTCTTTACATTGATTGTCTAAAAGGTTCCACAATTTGGCATCGCCCTTTTTAGCGTATTGCAAACCTTCAGTAAAGCATTTTCTGACAGCTTCGGTTTCTGCTTTGGTATCAAATAAAGCGCACTTGATTCCATAGTCGGAAGTTTGCATATCTAAAGTAGCGCGAGAAGACTGCAAGTCGGCGGCAAGTTTCCAAAAGCCTCTTTGCCTATACATAGTTAAAAGCAAGCTCGGATCCTTGGTAGTGGTAATTTTGGCAGCGCCGCCTTCGATTTTTATAGTAAGTTGCGAAGGATCCACATCGAAAGTAGCATATTCGTCGGCTACAGCTTGGCCTTTTTCTTGCCAAAAACTAATTGCTGTTTTGGAAGTAGGATCTTGCATCTCCACAGCAATTTCAGCAACCAATTCTTGATTGTTTTTCTGGGCAGCAATCTTTTTATCAGCTAAAGAGGTAGCTTTGGCTAAAAATTTGTTGACCAAAGTTTGGCTTTCGTCGGTAAGATAAAACCAAGCGCGAGGATCTTGAGCTTTAGCACAGCGGAAGAAAGCTTGTAAATTGGCTTTAACAGCTTCTTTTTCGGCAGAATTGTTATATTGATTGATGTCTGTGCCGACAGAAGTTGCTTCTACAGCAGCAGTCGATTTAGCAACCGGCTCGGGAGAAAGCGATTTATTATCTTTTACCGCACAAGCGGAAGTTAAACACAAAGCCAAAGCCAAACTTAAGCTAAGGCCGATCTTTTTATTCATGGCAAGATTGTCTCCGAACGAACACTATTTTCTTTTAGAGCCAAAGTGACGTTTAGAAAAGCGTGTAGTGCGGCTCTCTACAGCTGCAACTTTCCAAGCGCCGTCTTCTTTGTGCAACTCTAAATATTTCATTTTGTCTTCATTGACTACTTCGGCAAAGTCGCCCTCAACTTTAATAGCTGTGCCATGCTTGCCAATTTGTAAATCATAATAGAAATTGGTTATGTCTTTACCAAAATTGGCTAAGCCTTCTTGAGCTGCCTGATCGGATCCGCTGCTTAACTTTTGTTCAGCTTGAGCAGCTAAAGCTTGCGGATTCTCTTTGGAATGCTGCTGTTGAATTTCGAATTGTACAAAGCTATCGATAATCTGTCGGCGGCTTTCTTTAGTGAGATGTTGCCAAATTTCGCTGCTGCCGCTGTGGCATAACTTCATAAAAGTTTCGTATTCAGCGCTAATAGCCGCAGTGTCTTGGCTGCCACTGCAAGCTGAAAGTAAGCAAGTAACAGCTAGAAAAGCCAGCAAAAGACTAATTTTTTTTAACATAACTATTATTTACTCCGTATAAAAACCTGCTCCAACATATGAGCAAACTTAAATACATATCTTCCACCCCCCCAACTTAGATCTTACCTCAGAGTATACCTACACTGCGCAAAGTTTCAAAAATGCCCACTTTCCACTGTCCGTCTTCTTTAACCATTTGCATAGGAGTATCATCATCCGGAGGCGTCAAGAAAGCTTTGTCGCCTTCAACTTTGGCTTTCCAAGTGGTAGTTGTTTTACCATTATCTAAAGTAGCTATGTCTTCTTTTAAGCCTTCCCAGAGCATTCTGGCAATTTCGCTTTCCGGATCTTCCATTTCACCGCGAAATTTTTCGATAGTTTCATCTATATCGATTTTAGCTGCTTCCTCGGCATTATCCTCGGCTATTCCCTCGATATAACCTTGAGCGACTATTTCCAAGGCTATTTTTTTGCCTTCCTTAGTAAGCAAATTCCAAGCGCTGGGATCTCCCTGAGCGCCCAATTTAAGGAATTTATCGAAAGTAGCCAAAGCTTCTTGCTCTTCAGCTTGCGCTGAAGTTTTGGCATTACAGGCTGAACATAAGAAAATAGCAACTACAGCAAAAGCTAAACACAAATTGCGGCATATTTTTTTATATATCATAAAACGAGCACCAACTTTCTCAAGTGATAACCTAACTATCCCACAAAAAAAGCAGCTTGACTATAAGTACAAGCTGCCTTTTTTAGATATAAGCCAACGAAAACTATCTAGCGTTCATAACCATTATCAGTATTGATAGAAGCTTGAATAGAACTCATTAAATCGAGCTTGTAACCGTTGCCCTCTTTTACTACGGCATAGTATCCTTGAGTGTTAGTGCCTTTGGTGTAATTGAAAAATACATTTTTCTCTTTATTCACGCCGACTCTAAAATCACTTAAAACGATTTGTCCATTGCGATAATAAGGATGAGCGGCAGCGCCATATTGCATAGTGGCCCAACATTTTTTGGCAAAATCTCCACTCGTATTGTTGAGCTCTTTTTCCACCATGTAAGAAACTTCACGAGCATTGCCACGCACAGCTCCACCGGAAACTAAACTTTGAGCAATTTGCAAAGAAATAGTCCGTTTGGAATAAGCGCTTAAATAGTTCCAAACCAAAGGATTTTTCTCAAAATAATACTTCAATCCCATTTGTAATACTTGGCTAGCTTGTTGTTTAATTCTAGCTTCTTCAGCCGGAGTAAGGCCATTATTAATAAAGCTGTCACCACTATTTTGCCAATGTTGGGCATAAGCAACTGAGTTGCAAATTGCCCCGACAAGCACTAAAAGACCACACAGGAACAAACAGATTTTTTTCATGTAAAAAACCTCCTTAACCGTTGAAGCGCCGTCGAGGCTGCCTCTTTTTTATTGTTCTAATTCCAATTTAGAATTGACAATATCAACCTTCCATTGCGACTTTTCTTTTACTAAAACGAAAGTGCGTGAGCCTATAGTGACAATCTCTTTGTCAACATTTTTCTTAGAGGAAAGCTTATCTAAATCGAGCTTATCGAAGTCGATCTTATATTCCATCTCGCCGAATGTGCCTACAAAGTAAGCTTGCCAAAATACTTTGGCCACTTGATTGTCCGGCTCTTCAAAAAGGGCACGCATGTTTTCTTTAAGTTGGGCTTCCGATTCCACTTTTTCGTCGGGATTGTTTTTGTGCCAGGCTTCAGCCATAGTATCGATAATATATTGCTGGCTTTCGGAAGTAATGATACTCCAAGCTTCCGAGGAGCGCTCGTTGGCGATAGCGGCAAATTTAGCTAAAGTGCCTGGCACAGTATTAGCAAAAGCCTTAAGATCATAAACTTTGCTAAAAGCCAGACTGGGACGGAAGAAAGCTTGTTGGTACCGACTGTAATATATAGGAGCCAAAGATGATCTGGGCTCTTCAATCTTCAACTCATATTTAACAGCTTGAAGATCTTCCAAAGTTATGGTTTTACTATTGCCAGGCTCCTCTGCATAGACAAGGCCGGTTAA
>ERZ869991.882-NODE-882-length-10124-cov-5.695830_pt1 | contig 10124 bp, 6 predicted proteins | sample MGYA00520862_ERZ869991 | MGnify/ENA primary metagenome ERZ869991 (study PRJEB32232, sample SAMN07284978) | human gut metagenome | biome: human-associated habitat; material: feces | host: Homo sapiens | place: Tanzania | collected 2014-08-11 ...
GGCCATGGTATCGTCTGTAAGATGAACTAAATATATCCCCTAGAGTATAGATTTTATACTCTAGGGGATATTTCTTTTTAGGAGTTGTAAATCTCCTCAAGTTTCCTCTTCAATTCGACAATGACCTTGTTGCCAAGGACAGTAATCAGAATAGAAGGAACTTGACGTTTAAGGATAGACGAAGGAGGGATCAAAGACGATACCTCCTCATCAGGACGAAACTCACTATAAGGCTCATAGCCTTCAGGAATAATCTCACCGATGATGCCTTTTAATGCTGTAACCTTGTGTTCGCCTAGGGTCGCTAATCCTAGACCGCTAGTATTATCTAGCAGCTCATGCTTTCGCATGAGAGCAGACTATATTTTTCACTAGAGTTATATGCTACTCTAGCTTACACACTCTTTCGGAACGCTTGTTCCTAACAATAACCTTCTAGCATCATTTGATCTACAAAGTTATCGATAGTCGTTGATCTTTCCACTTCATCCATGATTGATTTATATAATTTTCCTTGTGCCATCTTTTTGATGACTTGATGAATCTGTTTAAACCCATATTGTGGGAATAAACTAGCAATGTCTTTATATTTAAGATCAGTAGTCAAAAGAAGATATGCGATTTTTTGTAAATCTTTCTTCTTATAAACCTTAAGACGAATATCGTCAATATCCCAAGTATAATCTTTACTTATATTTTTCCAAGATTTACGTCGTGCGATACGATCGAGATTATAATCAATTTGATCTTTAGTATAACCAAGATCTTTCAATTTCATAATCTTTGCAACTTTTCGTACGTTATTTCCCTCTTGGAACAATTCACACATTTGTTTTACCTGGTCATTTGTAAATATCGCCTTATAATGATCTTCACAAGATTCATATTGCTCATTTACAGATGCTCTATGCTTATTTTCATCCGGTGTTACCCATTCAAGTTTATCTGGACGATTATCTTGTTTATCACCATAAACATGATCTACTTCCATGTCAGGTTTTTCTCCGCCAGGAGTAAATGCTGATAATACAACACGATGCATTGGAAATTCTTTACTTTTTCCAGATGTCGTTTTTAATTTACAACGAATATATCCGTTTTCGATTCGTTTATCAGCTCGTCTACTAACAGGTTCTTTCGTTTTAACGTCCCTAATATCACCATCAGACGAAGCCTCATACTTACCTTCAACAACGTCTCGATATATTACAGGCTTCCACATGAAATCATCTCCTTTCTTTAAATTTTGAGTTAAATCAATCATGATATTTTATAAAGTGGCTTAGATGCGGATATACCATATATCCCAGTAGATTTTACGATACAGCCAGTCTTTCTCTAGCTCCACTATGTATACGATTTGTGCTATATAAATCGTATCGGATGCAATCCGTATGTCACCATCATAGCTTCGTTTACTGGGCTCTTAGGCATCCACTTATATTTTTATAAGCAGATAGTCTCTTTATCATATTTTATTGCTGTCGAGACTCTTCCCCGCAATTTAATGTGTTACGTACCCTACAGCTTATTTTTTTGAGTACGCTAATTTGTCTCCAACACCCATGATATCAGCGTGCTCAATGTAGAATTCAATGAGGACACCATCGTCATTGATCTTCTGTCCTTTAATGACACCATAGATGTTGGGTTCAATCTTTCCTGTAGCTTCGTTCACGAGAAGTCCACACTTGACAATGCTACTTCCTTCCTCAGCATACTTATCGAGGAAGCCTTTCTTTTCTTTAACGTCTCGGTAGTAACCTGAGACGATTTTACGCAGAGAAGGACTCATGTCTTCAAGTTCTACTGCAGAGTAGATCTTGATACCGACAATACGACCAGCGTATTTGCTCTTGATGACATTCTTGCTTCCTTCGTCAATAAGTTCCTTGTTATCATCAGAAAGAGATGCCAAGAGCTTATTCAGATCACTATCCTCAAAAGAAGTATCATATGCCATTAAAGCGTCGCCAATATTTACATGGTCATTTACTTTACGTATATCATATACATTGGAGTTTTTACCAACGACTACTGACTTACAGAAAGTCATATTGGCTTCTGCGTCACCTGCAAGCTTATGAGTAATGACAGTACAGTCGTTGTATGTATTATAGCTTGAAATGATTGCAATCTTCTCCAACACACCAACGTTCATACGAAGGCCATTCATACCGTCATTTTTGAAGAAATCCTTATGCCATGCAATCGGATCGTCCTTCTTGAACTTATCACCAACTTTGTATTTGGTAACCAGTTCATTGGCCAGGTAGAAACCACCACCGCCATTCTTAACGATATTAGGTGCAAGGTTAACGGCCTGATGTTTACCGGATTTATATTCCAGCATGAGAATATTACTCTTCTGGTCATAATCAATGACTTTGCCATCTTCAGCTGCATTAATTACAAAGTCGGAAGACAAATCAAACCGAATAGCTTCATCAGCACCATTGGAGATAAGCGCGGGAATTGCATTCTTAACAGGAATAACGTGCTTCGACTGCTTAACGGCCATTGCAATACGAATGGAGTCATCTCGAGTATTACCCAAAGGATACAGGAGTTCACCAGGAGAGAAAACGTTAACATCCTTAAGATCATCACGCTCATTCTCCTTGATATCAACGTAACCACGTGCAGATGTAATATTCGGCTCCATTGTAAGCGTGCGGTTAACGCCACAGTTACCATCAGGAGAAGTACTCATACCGATAACGCCAATCATAGATGCATCATAAGAACGCTTCTCTTCTGAGTATGCACGCTCAACGTTAACACCACGATATCCTTTAGCAGAAATAGCACGGTCTTTCTCCAGCTCAACTACAGGATTCAGAGTTGAGTAATCTTCCACTGTCTGCAATCCCATAAGTTCCTTGATGACTGCATTTCTAGGAAGACTCAGCTTCTTCTTACCGTTGCTATTCTTATACTCAAGATAAGCACGAGAAAGCTGGTAATAAAGAATTGCAGGAATGACTTCACTAGAACGCACACGTGCAATACGCTGACTTGATTCAAACGTATAGCTTTCATCAACAAGCAAGCTATTAGCATAGATACAAACATCAATCAGATCTGTAGGAAGATTAATATCCTTAAGGATTTCTTCCGTAATAGGATCGATCATGAAGTCATAGTAGTTACCAATAGCAGACATGATTGATATTTTACCGTATACTTTCTTGAAGTAGTCGACGTATGCTTCTGCTGTATTATACTCATTCAGATCATGAGATTCTGTGTCAAGAACCTTCATGCCATTCATGAGTAAGCTAGTTGCCATATCAGCGTCATACAGCATATAGCAATCACGGAAACGGATGACACCTTGTGAAGGTTTTACCTGTTTCGGATAGCTCTTGCTGAATTCATACTTCAGATTCATCTTCTTGAATACTGAAGTAATGCCCTCCCAATACAGCATATAGACAATCAGAGGCATAGATTGCTTCATCAAAGTAGCAGTAGAATACATGACTTTCTTAGTATTACGAGTCTTCAGATATTCGTTACGAATATTATCAGGAAGCTCATCAACCAGAATATCACAAAGAGATTCACCATCACCTGCCATCTGTGTTTCGGAATTAATCCAAATCATCTGATTCTTATCACGGAATCCGATGAAGATCATAGAACCCACATCACATTTCGGAGCTTCTAGGTTATGGTCTTCGATGTACTTAGTTGCTTCTTCCTGATTGAAGAAAATCGTACTAGTAGGAGTCTGGAATTTCGTAATGACCTTACTAAATTCATCATACTCCAGAGTGGTCAGATACTGCCTATTTGTAATATACGCATTACCAACTGTAAAGAGCTTCATTGCATCAGCATTAGCAGAGATCAGTTTGATCAGTCGTTCAACTGAAGAAATGCTCTTTGTACCAATACGACGAACGAAAATCTTATTGTAGTTGGAAACGATCTGCACCGTATCAGGAGCAGTCTTAACGACAGGATACAGGAAATTCTGCTTATTGATAAGCTTCTTATTACCGCCAAGGTACAGGAACTTATCATCGAGGAATTTCGGAATATCAACTGTAACTACATGGCGCTGATGGTTCTCATCTTCCAGAGTAACCTTCATAGTCATCTTATAGTTCAGCTCATCTGATGTATCAGTAGTCTGAATGTCTCTGACATAGAACGGCATACTCTTGTTATTAAGACAAGTAAATGCGTTCATCAAATCAGCAGGCATAACGTTTTCGATGTAGTCCTTATTTGCATTTGCAAATTTGACTGTCTTCATATTATCATTGATCGTATGAAGAGAACCAGAGATGTCTTTCTTAGGAATAGGGCGCTTTGCAGCATTCATATTCTTGACATCCTGGAACGTCATATTCTCAATCTTGATTTCTTCCTGGCGCTTACGCATTGCAGCATCACGTGCAGTACTGACAGGCTTCGTAGGAACTGTAGTAGCCTGCATAACCTTATACATGCTCTCAATAAGTTCCTTATCGTTATCCAGATCCATTTCGGATTTGGTTTTCACATAGTCTGCAGCTGCTTTAGCTTCTTCCGGAGAGCTTGCGTTCGCTGTCGCAGCTTTGATCTCTCTTGAAGTCTGATCGATCTTCTGATCAATTTTTGCTGCAATAATCTGCTTCGCCTGCTCGATATCTTCTTTTTTCTCTGCATCGGTTGCAACATATGCCCTTTTGGCTGATGATGTTTTTGTGACGGAACTCGCAGATACTTTCTTCTGCTCCTGAGAAACTGTCTTTGACTTATTCTGAGTAGCCGTAACGGGTTTCTTTACAGGAGTAGGTTTCTTAGTAGTCTGAGGAAGTTCTTTTGCTTCTGTAGGAATATCATCTTCCTGTTTACCAGTCAGATTATATCTCGTATTCAGAGTAGCAGTAATGGAAGCCTTTGCGGCTTCGGCATTGACTTCCTTCTCATCCGTAACATCTTCCCATTTGGTGGAGCGTTTAAAGACTCGCTTCAGTTCTGCACGGAACTTATTCGCATCGCTCTTCTTCGTTCTACTCGGATTTACACGAAGGATCATATTATCTGAATAGAAGTAGAAGTCCATATTGATGGATGTGAATGCAGGGAGTTCTCTCAGCATAGAATAATAGAAGATAAAGAGAGGATTCTCGATATTCTTCATAAAGTTTGTATTATTGAAGTTATCAAAAAGATCAACGTCAATCAATACAAACTTACTTGGATACTGAGAAGTCTGTTCACCATACCAAATGCTCTTCATATAAGTCCAGTACAGATTTACTCTTGTACTAGGCTGGAACTTCTGACTCAACCGATTATATGTCTGAATGTAAGTAGACATATCGAAGAGCGTGTTATAATCGGGAGTTTTATTCAGAAGCGTAGGAGGATGAGGATGAATTGTAAGATTATTGATACGACCGTAAATATCTTCACGGCCTTGAAGGTCTCTTAGATTGTAACTTCTATTACCGATCTTACCACGGTACCGAAGATTGTGATAAAGGTACTTATAGTTCGTACTAGGCATGCAATTCTTCGGGCGATCAATTACGTGGATTACTTCGGCAGGAGTAGTAGCCATAATAAACGCAAGATTACCACGTCCAGCTTTTTTCTTCACTCCAGGAAGTTCTACTTCCTTAGGAAGATAAGCTTTTCGTGATACTGCATTCATATATGGGAGAGACGTAATATAAACCATTTATCTCGTATCTCCTTTCTAATTACGTAATTCTAAAGGCTTAAAAGTTTGTTTTCAGGAGGTATTTCTATCAGCATGAAAATTAAATCTATGCCATATAGTATAATAAAAACTTTAAATTTGGAGGATTTATTATGAAAAGTATTATTCGAAAAGATGATAAAGTAATCGTTCATGACGAATACCTTAGAGACATGAACGGTAATCGAGTTGAAATAGAAGACGCTGTCCCTGGAGTTCAGTATGATCGTCTTACAGAAAATGTGGAATATCCTGCTGATAAGTATAAAGAATAATCAATTTTCTATGATCCTGAAGGAAAGAATCCGAGCTAGTAGAATGCAGAAACTACTAGCTCGGATTCTTATACTACAACAAGGAGAAAGTTTTTATGAAAAAAGAAACCATACACACCCAATCACAGCGATTCTTGAGGAATCGTTACGATTACATTCTTGTTGATATAATCGTATATGCACTGGATTTGCGCAGCATTTAATCCACTATGGTTTCCACGTACTTGACACATCATTTCATCGTTGATGTAGTTATAATGGGTTTTTTTCATATCAATGATTCTCTGGTTGCTACTTCCACAGAATTTCAAATGAAAGTCTTTCTTATCTTCTTCATACTGTCCGTCAACCAGATGATCAACGAAATACAGCATACTCATAATCTGAGCATTCTTGTCATTTGTGCCATATTTCGGTTTAGGATTCTGTGGATTAAACTCCAGAAGAGCTTTAAAAATGATATCGGTAAGAGAATATCCAGTATAAAGCCAGATATCCATTTTCTTATAGATAAGATCAGCATCTTCTTTGATGTGAAGAACGAGATTCGTCAGATCGTAGATATTACACCATTCCAGAGGTTCTCCGCCAAGAATGGAGAATCTATGAATATAAGGTCTATCAACAAGGTCACGGATTTTTGTTTCCGTTTCAATGGTGTATTCTTTACCACCATTGAAATCCCATGTCTGTTGATTAAAGCAATTCTTACAATGGAAGTGGCATCCTTGTGTAAAGAAAGATACACCTACGCCATAGCCATTGCTAATATCCATTTCACGGATAGATGCATAACGCATATTATTCAGTCTCCTCTACTTCTTCGCCATCAGCAGGAATATCTGTCAGATGCACATAGCGGTTTCTAATCTCATCTGTACGACCCTGAGACCAGAAGTGAGTTCCGATGTATCCGCAGGTACGTCTAGCAACAGACATCTTGTGTTGATCACGATTGCCGCAATTCGGGCATTCCCAAACCAGTTTACCGCCGTCATCAACTACTTTGATCTCACCATCGTATCCGCAGCAAGAGCAATAGTCAGATTTAATATTAAGCTCCGCGTACATGATATTCTCATAGATACACTGCATTACCTGAAGGACTGCAGGAATATTATGAGTAAGATCGGAGCACTCAATGTAACTGATAGCGCCACCCGGAGAAAGCTTCTGGAATTCAGCTTCCTGAATCAGCTTATCAAACGGATTGATCTTCTCAAAAACAGCCGTATGATAGCTATTAGTAATATAATCACGATCCTTACCATCAAGCTTGATGAAGATATCATTACCAAAACGCTTCTTAAGGCAACGAGCAAACTTGTAAGTGGTATTTTCAATCGGGGTACCATACAGGGAATAATCAATATGCTCTGCTGTCTTCCACTGATTACACTTATCATTCAGAGCTTGCATGACCTTAAGACCAAATTCAGTACCGATACCCTTGTCCATGTGAGAATGACCGGTCATGTACTTAACGCATTCGTACAGACCTGCATAACCGAGAGAAATGGTGGAGTATCCGTTAAACATGATATCGCCAATCTTAGCATCCATAGGAAGTCGTGCAAATGCACCATGGCGCCAAAGAATAGGAGCGACATTAACAGAGGTATCTTTAATACGATCGATACGTGCACGCAACGCTCTATGACAAAGCTCAGTACGCTCTTCAAAAAGCTGCCAGAACTTATCGTAATCTCCGCCAGAAGAGAAAGCCAGATCAGGAAGAGAAATAGTTACAACACCACAGTTGAATCGACCATAGTATTTACCCTTACCAGTCTTTGGATCTTTGTACGGAGTAAGGAAGCTACGGCAGTTATGAGTGTAGATACCAGATGCACTGAAGTGCTCAGAAGCAGTGGTAACATCATAGCTCTCACGTAACTCATAACGACGAGTAATAGATTTCACACAAGCATATTCCTGATGGAACAGCTCAGAGTTCTCAAGCTCATTCATGACAGAATCACTGAAGACTCCCCAGAAGGAATCTTTGTCATTCGTACAGAGCTTAATAAGTTCATATGTAGGAGCAATCTGCACTTTATATAGATCCTGATAGTGACGAGACTCTTCGTCTTCCACATGGATGTCAGTATGAATATCAACGCTCTGTGCAAGCATCATGATCTTCAGCGCACGATCCTTGGTAAGATAATGGATGCCAATAACCTTGGTATCATTATAGTCATCAATGAAAGAACGATTCTCATCACGAGGATCAATTTCTTCTTTCTTAACAACCTCAATATCGTCACGCATAGTCTGAATCAGACCATACAGGAATTCACGACGAGTATCTTTCTTATAATTGAAGATAAGATCCAGAGTAAGAAGTTCATCATCCCGAATCTTATTCGTCACGAAATTCTCTGCTGCAACAGCAGGCGTTTCGTCATTCGGAGAATTATACACTTTTAGATCATCTTCGTTAAATGCCTTGAACTCGCTATCGATCTTGATCGTATCACCGATATTGAGTTTCTCAGCATAGACGATAGATTCGGTCTTAGAATTCGTTTCAACCGTAAATGGATGATTCGGAGTAACTTCAACTACACGACCGTTCGTAAAGACGACACGAAGCATCTTATCGTGATGATTGTGAATAAGACGTTTGCAATCAGTCCATCCATTCACATGGTCGTAAATCTTAACTCCGGTAAGATTCATATAGGTATCGCCGGCAACACCAGTTTCCTGAGACACCATATCAAATCTACCCTTGAACGAATTCCACATTTCCTCAAAAGTACTCACGTGAGACTCGTTATTTAATTGATATGAAACAACTTCTTTTGCGTCAAAGCAACCCATACACGGCCACACGTCCCCCTTCAGCTGTTTCATTACTTTTGCTGAAATATAGTCAGGAACCATGCGTTTAGCAGTACACTGAGCAGCTAAAACTGTGGTATCCCAGTACTTTGTGCCTGGTTTAATATTATCCTCATCGAGGACATAGATGAGTTTCGGGAATGCCGGAGTAATCCATACACCTTGCTCATTCTTCATACCCTGAATGCGCTGGCGGAGGAATTCTTCAATAAGCATAATAAGCTCATCTTTGTATTCTTCCGTCTCGTTGATGTACATGAACACAGTCAGGAAAGGTGCCTGACCATTTGTGGTACTCATAGAATTCACCTGATAGATGAAAGTCTGGCAGCCATCTTCAACTTCCTTGCGAGTATCGATATCGGCGTATTTAGCTGCCTGCTTTTCGTCAAAGCCCCAGCTACGATACTTAGAAAGATACCGATTATAGGACTCACGAACGAACGGTGCAAGATGAGTCAGAGTAATGGAAATGCCACCGTACTGAGAAGAAGTAACGGCAGTAATGATTTGAGTTGCAATAGTCGATGCCGTAATGAAACGGTGTGGCTTATCAATTTTGGTACCATTGATGACGGTACCATTCTGGAGCATATCACCCAGATTACACAGAGAGCAGTTTGTAAGCACATTCTGTGCAAAATAGTCAGAGTCATGGAAATGGATAATGCCAGCTTCATCTGCTTTTACGATATCTTCATCAAGAAGAATACGCTTGGTAATATCCTTAGAAGTAATACCAGCGATATAGTCACGCTGGACAGAAACGATCTCGGGATCCTTATTGGAATTCTCACCATTGATTTCTTCGTTCTTATGATCAAGCAGATCCATGATAGCCTGATCAGTGGTGTTACGGAAGTCCCGAGCAAGATTGTGTTTAAACCGATACTCAGTGTAGGCTTTTGCTACATCCTTACGATCGGTGTCCATAAGAGAATAGATCACCTGATCCTGAATTTGTTCCACAGACATGTCTTCAGGAATCAGTGCAACTTTGTCCGCAGTAGATTCTGCGATAGCCTTGGCTGAATCGGATAGTGTTCCATCGACCTCAATAAATGCTCTCTGGATTGCAGAGACAATTTTTTCCCGGTCGAATTCCACTATCCGGTTATCACGTTTTGTAACTGATTTCATACTAAGGACCATTCCTTTCTTATAGGGTTTATCTTTCAAAACCATCGGTTAGGATACTGTCACCAGGTTATTGAAACTCAATGATTTTCATTGAAAACGACTCCGTAGAAAATCGGCCATGAAACAATTCTGTAATCATTTTTCTCTTGCTAAAA
>ERZ869991.884-NODE-884-length-10117-cov-4.925100_pt1 | contig 10117 bp, 3 predicted proteins | sample MGYA00520862_ERZ869991 | MGnify/ENA primary metagenome ERZ869991 (study PRJEB32232, sample SAMN07284978) | human gut metagenome | biome: human-associated habitat; material: feces | host: Homo sapiens | place: Tanzania | collected 2014-08-11 ...
ATTTGGAAGTCGTTTTCTTCTATTAGAACGTCTTTTTTTTGTACTTTTTTAGCTGTTCGCTTTGCCAATAAATACTTTAAACAAAAAAACCGACCGTTTATCTATTATTGATAAGTAAACGATCGGATCTATTGTGTTTATATTTAGGTTACAGCTGGACTAGGCGAATATTTTAGCAATGATCCAGGATATAATCGAAGCGATAATACCTAAGACAATCCACATAAACATGTTGTCATCATCGACAAAGCCCCAGATGAAGATAGCTGCGCAAACCACAGTAAGGAATATCTTGAGAATGGAGTAGGGACGATTGCCGGAGACTTCGCCAGTTTGTCCATTTATTACGAAGTGATAGACTGTACCTTTGTAGCGATAGCTGGAAAGCCACAGTGGCAAGAGAATATATTTGTAATAAGTTTCGTAGAATTTGGCATCTAAAGTAGTTACGCGTGAATGGCTGGTATTATGCTTGGTTCTGATTTGCTTGTCAGCCATATCTTTGAGGGCGCTTTTTAGTTCTTCTTGAGCCGTCTTCCAACACTCGCTGACGCCTTTGGCATAACGCTCGGAAATAAAGCCCGCTACATATTCAGGCAAGTATTCTTTACAAGCTTTCATATCAAAAGGCTCGATATCTTTAATCAAATCGGCATTTTGCTTGTCTGCCGAAAGGATAAGCTTGTCATCAAACTGGTGGCGGATTTCACCTTTGGTGGGATACCAATCGACTTTTGTCTCGGTATTGCCGTCGCTATCCGTTTCCTCACGCTCTACGCCGTATTCACCTTTGTACTTGGCATCACTGGCAGTATCGTAAGACCAATAAGGCGCGTACATGCCGTTTATTTCGCCACGAGCAGCACGCTTTTGCAAATCGTTAGGGGCAAACCAAAGGCCTTTGATCCATTTGGAAAATTCTTTGCCGGCTTTTTCTTTGTCAACGCTGAAAGGAATGATTCCCTGAGGAGCCATAACCTTTTCTTCATTTTCTTGCGTAACTAAATTTGAATCGCAATAAGGGCAAGTGTCGGAAATTTGTTTGGCGTCATAAATAGCCGAGGCTCCGCAAGACTTACACTTGACAACTTTTTTTTCGTCGCCCCAGTTGGTGTTAGCTTGCTCGGGAGCTTTATCAATAGGAATACCGGGAATGTTGTTGCCGCTTTTATTGCGTTTAGTATCTGTTGTTTCTTTCGAGCTATTATTGTTATTTATAGAGGTGGCGCTGGCAATGGCAGCACCGGCAGCCACAGCAGCTGCTGCAACTTTGGGGGGATCCTTTTTTACTTCTTCTTCATGGTCGCAATAGTCACAGACTAATTTTCCTGAAGTAGGATTGAAAGTCATGGGACCGCCGCAATTGGGACACTTTTGATCAGTCTTGTCTACTGTCTTGGCTTCGGCCAATTGAACTTCGTTGTCGTCGTAATCTGCCATAATAGCCTTCCCCTAAAAAAATATCTTGGTTATTTCGTATAGAAAATTATTGAAACCTGCTTTCAATCTGTTTTCAGCAAAATTAAAACTTACAGGAATGGGTAAAATGCCAATAGTGGGATAACACAATCAAGGAAGAAAGTGTTTGAATGGCAAAAATAAGCAGCGATAAATTCTTGAGGCTGGAAAGCGAATATAAGTTAAAATGGTTACACAAACAGCAATTTCACAACAGCTTAACCAATTGCATAATATTGAGGGACAATCTAGTAATAATTCGGCAAATAATCAGATTATAAATACACTTCGCCAAGCCGATGAAGAAGCTCGCCGTTTAGCTGTAGACACAACCGCTTCTTATATTGTGCAAGCTCCAGCCGGCTCTGGAAAAACAAGTTTATTAACGCAGCGCTTTTTGAAATTGCTCAGTGTTGTCGATAAACCGGAAGATATTTTGGCCATTACTTTTACCAATAAAGCGGTAGGTGAAATGAGAGAACGCATTTTAGCGTGTCTCAAAGAAGCGGCTGATAGTGAATGCCCTGAGGATGTGCAATATAAAAAAGATAATTGGCTTTTAGCTTCTGAAGCTTTAAAGCGCGATCGGCAAAAAAAATGGCACTTATTAGATAATCCTGCTCGCTTGCGTATTCGCACTATTGACTCTTTTTGCAACTATATCGCTCAAAATTTACCAATTTCTAGTGGCATGGGCTACAGTTTAGAAACAGATTCCGACAGTTACAAGTATTATAGTCAAGCATCTGTAAAAACTGTCAATGATTTGTTGTATAACGAAAATGAGCAATATGCCGATTTGGCTAGAGAGCTCCAAGAGATTTTAGCTGATTATGACAATAATCAGAGCCATTTTGAAGAAGCTTTAGCCAAAATGTTGGAGCAACGCAGTGAGTTTGTCAAAATTTTTGATGCTGCGATATCTGAAACGGACGGAAATTATGCCCCTTTATATAAAGAATCGTTTGCCAAATCGTCTGAGGCTGAATGGCAAGATGATAAGTTGCGGGAAAAAGTAGAAGCCAACTACAAAAGGTGGCGTGATGGAATTGTTGACGAATTGGAAAAAACGGCCACCAAGATAGATTATGAATTTTGTGAAGTAGTAGAGAGAGCGGCTAGGGCTCTGATTTTAGAGCATAATTCCGGTCGTGAAGATGATATAAAACAAGCCGATAAAGAAGGACAAGCTTTGGTTTACGCTTTGGCTAGATTGGCTGATAGTCAATTCTTTGCTGCAAAAGATAAAGCGGAAGTCTGGGAAAAGTGGCAATGGCTAAGTATCGTTTTACTTAATAAAAGCGGAGACGATTTCCGTAAGCAAATAACTGCTACTTCCTTAACCTATAAAAATAACAAAGATAGCAAGTTGCAAGGTATAAAAGCTTCTACCGATAAAAAGAAGCCTTATTATCAAGATTGGGTAAATTTTGTTGATAAGAACAACCCAGGCAGCTTGTTAAATGAATGTGCCAACTGTGCTCAAAAAGACGAGTTTATAGAGCTTTTGCAGTTGGCTCGCGGTTTTGGCGATTACCGATACAAAGATGAGCAATGGCAAAAAATAGTCAAAGTTTTACATATTTTAGCTTTTGCTATCGATAATTTGCGTCAAGTTTTCGCTCAGGAAATGAAATGCGATTATACGGAAATCAGTAGAGCTGCTTTGCAAGCCAGCGATCCTTATAATGTAAATGGTATCGATAAATTTAGTGTAGAAAATCCTATCAAGCATATCTTAGTAGATGAATATCAAGATACTTCTTGGGAACAGTATAAATTGCTAATAAATTTAACTTGTAACTGGAGTGAAGGGGAAGGCAGAACCGTTTTTTGCGTAGGTGATCCTATGCAATCTATTTATCGCTTTCGCGGCGCTGATGTAAGTGTATATACTCACACTAAAGAAGTTGGTATTCGCAGTGAATACAACAGTTTAAAATTATGCGCTTGCACTTTGCACCAAAATTTTCGCTCAGTCGTCAATTTGATTGATGATCTGGGCAGTGGTATTTTTAAGCATATCTTTCCTGAGACTGGCTGCACTTCCAAAGGAACTGTCGAATTTTCTCCTTCTATTGCGCCGGCGGACAAAGCTTCAAGCCAGCGTCCTATTACTGTTGAGCCTATAGTCTTTTGTAATGAAGCCAATAGAGGCAAATTAGAGTCACAAGGTTTAATAATTAACGAAAATTACGATCCTTCAGTATATGAAGCTGAGCTTATAGTTGCGGAAATTTGTAAATTGCGTGAGCAAGAGCCAAATGCTTCTTGCGCTGTGCTTTTAGAACAGAAAAATTTAGGCGGCCATATTTTACAAGCTTTACAGAAAAAAAATATTCCTATTAGTCAAAAAGACATCTTAAAGTTGCAAGAAGCTGAGCCTGTGCCACTTTTAATAGCTATAACAAATATTGTCTTGAACCCTTTGGATCGTACTTCTTGGATTATGCTTTTGCGATCTCCGTTACTGGGGCTTACTTGGCAAGATATTTGCACAATTGCTGAAAGATACATTATCAAAGATAACGATACGATAAAGTATTCCTGCCCTGGAGATTTTTGGGCGGCTTTACATAAGTTTGTCAAAAATAAACAGGCTGATAGCAATTTGCTCAAGCGTTGTCGTTTTTTATATTCTACATTTAAAGCTGTTTTTAAGGAGCGACGAAGCTTTACTTTGGCGCGTTCTATAGAGTGTCTGTGGCGCAGCTTAGGCGGCCCGGCTTATTACCATGGATTAGAATTAAAAGTCGCTCAGCAATATCTTGATTTTCTCAATAAATACAATGAAAGTAATTTTTGGCCAACTTCCGATTCTTTAAATGAAGATTTAAATGATTTGTACGCTGATACTCTGACTAATATTGGCAACCCTGTGCAATTTCTGACTATTCATGGAGCTAAAGGTCTGGAATTTGATTATGTTTTCATTCCCGGGTTGGGTAAAAAGAAAAAACGCGTTAATAGTGAAAGTATGTTGGAACATACATCGGTAATTTATGATAATGACCAGACTAGCGATGGCTGGGGAAGCAATATGCTACTTAGCTACGGTCGAGAAAATACGCCTGCCGGAAGGGCTATTAAAAATATCTCTAACAATTTTGATGAAAGAGAGAGGGTACGTCTCTTTTATGTTGCTGCTACCAGAGCAAAAAAACGCCTTTTTATTTATGCTTATATAAAGTTTACTTTTGAGAAGGAGGCGCTGGTTGGATATAGCGTTCTTAATAGTGGCAAGATTTTAAACGGTCGTCTTTTAGATTCGCTTCACAAATTTTTTCCCAAAAAATTGAGCGAGCTCGAAAATATAAGTACTTTTGCACAAATTTATTTTGACAAGTGCCAAGCGATATTTAAAACGATAGAAAGTAGTGAAGATACAGATAATAAAATTCTTAGATTGAAAGTTACTTGGCGTCAAGAATGCGGTTTAGAAAATTACTTACACCAAGTAAAAGAGGCGGAAAATAATGGCTCAAAGTGTGCTAGACAAGTCGGCTTAGCACAAGATAGTTGCGAATCTTCCAAAGTAGCGGAAAAATTTGTACGTAAAGTTTCCGACCATTCGATAAAAGCTCAGTTGGGTACGATAATCCATTATGCTTTTGAACAATTAGCTCAATATCCACAAATAAAAGTCGGAAATTGGGATACAGAAGCAATAGTTGCCGCTTTTAAGCCGGTAATTGATAAAATGTGCGCTGAAGAATTTTCTGACAGCCGTCGCCAACAATTGGCCGATAAAGCGTATCTGGCCATTCGTCAATTGCTCAATTCAGAAAAAGGACGCTGGATTTTACGTTGCCGCTCTCACGCCAATTGTGAATTGGCTTTCTATGCTCATAGGCAGCTTTTTAAGGATATTGGCCGAGACAATGAAGGTATAGAAACATGTTTTGAAGTTGAAAAACGCATTTTGGATAGGTGCTTTATAGAAGGCGATACTTTTTGGATTATCGATTATAAGACCAGCTGTTTGCGAAATGGAGAAACGATAGATGATTTCTATAAGCGGAAAACTGACGATTATAGAGAACAATTGACCGCTTATAGGAATATCGTTAGGGAATGTTTCCCACAATATAGAGATAAAATTCGTACCGCTCTTTACTTTCCTTTCGCTCTTGAAGGTGAAGCTTTTTGCGAAATAGTTGCTGATACCAAGAAATAAATCAAGACTCGCTATCAACTTCGTCATCTATTCCGCCTATATGACAGAGTTGTTTAAATTGGCAATTGTTGCATAACACTTTGTTTTTGGTGCGTTGACAACTGCCTTGTAAATATTGAGTAGCTAGAGCTTGGAATTTGTTTTGGCAATTTTCTTTGAAAGATTCCCAAGTCCCTAAACTATTACTAGGGCCTTGCGAATTGGTGTTATCTCCAATAGCGCCTTGCAAATTTGCTTGAATAGCTTCGTTGCCAAAGTCTGCTTTGCCGACAAAAGTATCCTTCTTTAGCTTGGCAAACAATATGCCTTTGTAAGTATCTTGAGTGGAGGTAAAAGCGTAAAGAGGCAATTGATAATCTCTGGCTTGGCTGTTGGTGGAAAAATCGTCACCAGGATCCCAAGCGTTGACTACTGCGTTATGGGCGTTGCCTGTTTTGTAATCGATAATAATTTGGCCGATGATCTGTTGTTGGTGCTGTAATTCGTCAATACGATCGATCGTACCGGAGCAAACCAATTCTGAATATGGCAATTTTTTGTCCGAATCGGCGGCAACAGTTAACCTAATCGGTTGTTCTAAAGCTACTACATTAAAATCTTTACGCACTTTAGGATTAAGTTCATATTTAATCCAAGCTAACAATATTTCTGAAGCTGTCTTTTCTTCGTTGTCTAAAACGTATTGACTTAAGGTTTTATATTCATCAGTTTGGAGAATATTATGAACTACACCTTTTATTTTTTCTTCCAGAGGGTGAAAGTCAAGTTCGTCAAAATCTTTACCGGCCAGCTCGTTCAAGTCGAAAATCGACTTTATAGCTTGGCTGCGACTGGAAAGCCCTTGGCTATTAGGGGATTTTTTATATTCTTCCCAGAATTTTTGTAAACACCTATGTAATAAATTGCCTCGATCCAAGCTTGTATCAAAGCCATTTTTTATTTCATCTTTGCCAGAAGGGCAGCCTAAGCGATGGCATAGCAAAGTTTGGAGAGGGCAATTAGCCATGGAGCTAATGACTTTTACGCCGCCTTGAAAAGATAAATGGCCATCTTTTTCCAATTTGTTGGGATGGGCCGGCCCGGGAGCTACTTCTTCAGCAGTTTCACAAATATTTTCTGTTTGTTCTTTCGGTAAAAGAGGCCATTCGTAAATAGTTAAAGGCTCGGAGTTTACTACAGGGCTTGAAGCTGCTGCTTGGGTAGCACAGGCTGGTAAATCATCTAATTCGGCATAATCATTTTTGAGAATACATTTTAAGGAAGGATCTTTCCAGAGGGGACTAACTTCGATAGCGACTGTGTTATCATTTTTTACAATATTGTTGGCAAAAGAGAGAATAACTCTATCGGCACAGTATCTGAGAGCATGTAAATTGTCTGAAGCGGTTTTTAGACAAAGAGAAGCACTTCCCTTAGGCCATCCCAAGTCAGCTAAAAGTTGTTGAGGAAGGAAACCTTGATATTTTACAGGAGAAGGGAAAGTATCGGCATTAAATTCTAAAAGAATAAGCTCTGTAAAGTGACGTCGCAAAGCTTTACGCAAATTTAATACATTAAATCTTGTGGCTTCTTCTGTACATTCGGAAAGAGGCAATTTGACATTGGACAATCCCAAACGCAAATAACGCCAAAAGTCACGAAAAGTCAACTTCTCGACAGAATAATTTGCTAGAGTACAGAAAGAGCGCAATCGCGACATATAAGTAAGTACAATTAGTTTTGCATTCGATTCTTGTGGGCAAGCAAACCATACTTTTAGTAAAGCTCGGCAATAGTCAATCCAAATAGATAAAGGATATTTATTAGCTCCGAAAATTACGCCATTGTCGCTGGGCCAACTTAATATTTGCTCTTCTAGTTGGGCTTGTAAATTATTTTTTTTATTTTTATTAGTGGCAATAGAAACTTGGCGAGAGCTTTTTTTGAGCTCTTTAAAACTTTGGCGCAATTGATTACTTTGTTGTGGCATAAATTGAGCTGTTAAGGCAGCCAAATTAGCTAAATGTACACATCTGGTTTTGGAGGCCAAATCATAGAGATCTTTTAAGCCAAACTCGCTGCGATAGTCTTGATGAATCTTTTCATACAAATGGCAACGCTGGGAAAATTCAATTTGAGAGCCATAAATGAAGTTATCTTGCACTAAACTTAAAAGTTGTAAACGGCTGATTTTTTGCCCAGCTAGCAAGATAACTGTGCTCAGATCGCTCCCCAGAGGCGTTTTCAATAAGCTTAAGCCACTATTGGCTTTATAAGAGCGTTTTTTGCCTCCTTCTATAAAGAGAATTTGTGGGTTGATATATTTATCCAAAAGACGATCAACAGCTTCATTATGCTGAGGAAGAATTAAAGCAGCGCTGTAATTGGGATCTGTTAACTTAGGCTTAATATAGCTGATGGCTTGAGCCAGCTCTTGCTCAAAATTTTCGAAGGGAGCCACTACTTTACCATTTTCTAAGCTGCCTATTAAGTTTAAGGTTGGAGCGGGGGTGTTTTTATAAATAGGTGTTTCAATTTGGAAGCCTAAATCGCTCAGGGCCTGTTGCCAAGCAGCGAGTTGAGGATAGGTATATTCGATAAAATTGGCAAAAATTAGGCGTTTACCAATAGATAAAGTTCCTGGAGGAAGCAATTTCATAAAATAGGTAAGCGCATTAGGTAGCAATAAACCGCTTAAAGCTGAATTTCTCTCCATATTGCGGCAATATTCTTGGGCGATTTCAATAAAAAAGCGGTGATCTTCATTTATGGCATGTAGATCTTGGTTGCAACCTTGGATGTGGTTAATAAAATCTTGAGCGATTTGAGAAAAATCGGCATTGGTATTGGCTGGCCGTGTAGGAAAAATGTCTGCGTAAGGCGGCAGCTTAGGTGTACAATTATATTGGCAAAGTAAACGCCAACACTTGACGGCAGCTGCCGCCGCACCTTCCACATTTAAAAGCTTATGGTGGTGCTCTTCATTCCACTTGTGTATCAATTTACCGAAAGCGAGTCGCTCACTTAGTGGATTTACAAGTGTAGGTAAGTCGCCTCCCAAAGAATCTTTGTGCAAATGGAGTCGGTTCCAAAGTTCTTTACTCCAAACTCCGATAGTGTGTATATTGGGGCTGAGCCAGGCTTGTTTACCTTTATTTAAGCGATCTTGATTGAGCTGTTTAATAAAAAAATCTAAGTATTGATTATCTTGAACGATAATGGTTGCTGTAGGATCGTCGTCAATTAAATTTATAAAGTCTGCTATCGTTTTATAAGAATTTTCGTCCATAAGTAGTTTATTTTAGACGAAAGTAAATGAATCCTTGTCCTATTTTTGTCAAGTAATAGACCGCTTAGAGGATAAAATGCAGAGTGAGAAAAATGAAAGGCTATGGATACAGAGATTAGCACTGTTGTTAACGGAAGTGGACGTCAAAGCGAAGAAGCTTTGCAAGCCGACCTTTTTGCCTATGAAGATAATAAGAATGGCCGCGAACAGTTAGCTGCGCAAGGACAAATTGCGTCTGAAAAAATTGCGGAAATAAGGTCGGATTTAGAAGCCGCTCTCGATTATTTGGGACGTTTTCTTGCTCATTGTTTGGAAGAAAAACGCGAAGGCCGAGACGGCATTGACGAAAATGAATTTAAAAATTTAGACACGGTTTTTTCCTTACTTAATAAATTTAAAGAAGAGCCGGATAACGCCCGTGCTTTTAAGCCTACAACTTTGCTGCGCAGTTTGAGTGCTCTAATCAATAGATATAATGACGCCTATTACAACCAAGATGACAGCCAAGTTGACGATCATCTTTATGATGTTCTGAAGCGTTGTTTGCTCTACTTTGAAAAACATTTCCCTAAATCAGTTAGTCCTGATTCTCCCAGTTCGCAAATAGGAGGACAAGCTTCAGATCGTTTTCCTAAAGTTGAGCATAAAGAGCAAATGTTATCGCTAAACAATGCTCTCAATATTGAGGAACTTAAAGAATTTGACAAAAAAATTCGCGATTCTGTAGGAGATGGGGATCTCTCTTACGTTACCGAGCTTAAAATTGACGGTTTATCCATGAGTTTAATTTATGAAAATCGCCAATTGATTTTGGGAGCTACGCGCGGCAATGGCAGTGTAGGTGAAGATGTTACCGAAAATGTGAGGCAAATAGAAGATATTCCGCAAACTTTGCCTGATTTTTGTCCTGCAGATCGTTTTGAGGTGCGCGGCGAAGTGTATATGCGTCGTTCTGTATTTCGGGATATCAATGCTCAATTGCCAGAAGATAAGCAAAAAGCCAATCCGCGCAATTTGGCTTCAGGATCGTTGCGCCAGCTTGATCCCAAAATTGTTAAAGAGCGTCGTCTAAGTTTTTTTGCTTACACTTTAATTAACCCGCCTGCTGAAGTGCATTCGCAAAGCCAGGCTTTAGCTTATTTACACAAAGCCGGTTTTAAAGTTTGTCGCAGTTTACAACCCAATTTAGAGGGCGATCCCATTGCTCATCATCA
>ERZ869991.885-NODE-885-length-10100-cov-4.216602_pt1 | contig 10100 bp, 2 predicted proteins | sample MGYA00520862_ERZ869991 | MGnify/ENA primary metagenome ERZ869991 (study PRJEB32232, sample SAMN07284978) | human gut metagenome | biome: human-associated habitat; material: feces | host: Homo sapiens | place: Tanzania | collected 2014-08-11 ...
AATCTCTCACCCGGGCGGAGCACCCGCTCCGCCCGTTTTTTTATAATCCAAACCCAACAAACAATGTTAACAACCCGCATTCTAACAATCTCTCTCACGGCATTATGCATAATATCCTGCTCATCAACGCAGGACGAGCCATATATCCCTGAGCCACAACTCGTTGGCATATCCTTTGGCGGCAACAACGGCACATGGCAGGATGCACCAACATCGCGAGGTAGCGAAATAGGGTTGGAAAACATGTTTAAGTCGTTTAGGGTATGGGGATATAAGACTACCACAGAAGACAAAACTGAACCTTTGGTAGTGATAGACGGATACAACGTAGAATATAAGCTCGGAGGAGCTGGAACAACAACTACAAATACTGCCGACTGGGAATATGTTGGCATAACAAACAAAAACTCATCTACACCACAAACAATAAAATATTGGGACTATTCGGCATCAAGCTATCGATTCTTTGCATATACTCCTGCTGATGCCAAGATTATGACCTCTATATCAGCAACTAACACCCCACAGGCTACCGACGCATTCAGCATTCCTTATACATACAACAAGGATGCAGGAGCCAAAGATGTGCCATATATCAGCGAACTATGGTATGGCGACAACACAGCCACTTCTGCTCTGTATGGCAAATGCGTAACCATGAAGTTCTCACCACTAATAGCTAAGGTGCGCTTCAAGTTCAGCTATCCTGCAAATACTAAGAAAATCGTTATAAACGACATAAAATTCCGAGATAGCAGATTCATAGACAAACCTTCAGATGCCGACACTCCTCTAAAGGGTACCATCACAGCAACCTATCCGCTAACGGGAGCACCATCGTCAATGACTCCACAGTTTGCATGGCAGACATCATCTGATGAAGATGCCACAGGGCTAATATTATTTGACACCCCATACGAGGAAGCTTCGGACGCTATCCATATACTTACCGACAATACGAAATATGGCAAATGGTATTATGTGCCACCATTTAATATAGTGGCTTCTACCACCGACCCGACAAAGTCCTATCAACAAGGAGCTTACACCATAACAGCCAACGTTGATGGCAACATGACCTCAGCCACCGTTCCTGCAGAATATATGCAATGGAAGGCTGGCTATCAATATACATACATCTTCAAGATTACCGAAGCCGGCTCCATCATCTCCTTCTCCAACCTACTGGTAGAAGAATGGCTCCCTGGCACAAACATAGAAAACAATGGCAGCGGCACCGCTGGCTGGTAGTTTCCTTGTGCGTGCACGATTCCTTCGTGCTCGCTTTAATCTTCGTGCTCGCTTTAATCTTCGCACGCTCGCATAATAATAAAAAAACATGAAGCAACAGATATCAATATTGTCAACAGCATATATAGCAATAATCATCGCAACCCTCACCGCTTGCGAGAGCACAGATATGCCTATTCAGCACCCCGATAACTACGACTTCATCACTTTCTCGGCAAAGACAGAGAAGCCACAAACCCGCACTAACCCCTACGAGGCTTACGACAATACTAAGCACCCTGCCACAATGGGTGTTTACGCATATTACGGCGCCCCCAATACTACTATCTACGACAACGAGATAGTAAGCTATAACACCACTACCAAGGGATGGACAGCACAACAGCGCAAACGTTGGGACGACTTCATAGGTGCTAAATATTTCGATTTCTATGCCTATATGCCGAAAGTAGAGGGCGCAAAGTTAGAGCAGACTACCTCTACCTCGGGCTACACCTACACCCTCTCCTTCCCTTTCGCCATGACAACTACCAACGGCACCACAACCGCTCCCGCTCCCGCAATATTTGACCCCAAAGAGGCTCCAATAATCTGCGCAACACCTGAGCATAAGGAAGGTACCGATGCCTCAGGCAAGGAGTTCACCTTCGAGCGCGTGGTAAACTTCAAGTTCGACCAAACACTTACTGCCTATAACCTAAACTTCAAGCTCGACCCACGAATGGGCGCTTTGAGGCAGTTCCGCATAAAGAAAGTAACATTGTCTGGCTCCATCGCCTGTTCGGGCACAGTATCTCGCTCGTATACATGGAACACCACCAAAAAGGAATGGACTGCAGGAGCTATAACATGGAATGAGCATGACATTATACGCCAGGAGTTTACCAACGATGCACCGTTTGAGATACCATACGTAGCTTCGTCACAAGCTGCAGCCGAAAACGATACTAAGACAATTCTCATAGACCAGAGCAGCAAAGAGTTTACACTATGGGGAGCCACCTTCTATACCATACCTGATGCCCAATTTATGCCTACAATAGCTGTGACATACGATGTGGTGTTTAAGGATGAAAACAAGAACGAGGTGATAACTCGAAAGGACATAACGTCGACAATAAAGTTGAACAAAGAGAATTTCGGCAATACAACCTCTGGCTCCGGTAGCATAGGTGCTGGAAAAACAGCAATGATAAATCCTATAAACATCCTGATACAACCGCTTTATCTCTATGTATTGGCAGACCAAGATGCATATACAGGACATCTGCTGATAGAATAAAAATACTTATGGCTGAGCAACCATCATATTCCACCACTAAAAACGGCAAACGCCTAATCTATATAGATGGCGTAGGCTGGCGCTATGCCACAGAGCACCGCATGACACGCTGGCCTCTGTGGAAAGATAGCCGTAAGCCTGGTACATATATGATAACGCTCAATATAAATGGTAGCCAAAAGCTTCTTGGCACCCTTGCTGGTAGCAGCGCAGCCATATACGGCTGGATGAAGGAGCACCCAGAAGAGGTAAAGGCAGCGAGCGCCGATGCTTATTACTACCGCCATGCGCTGCTGGGCACGGGGGCTATGCCTTTTGTGCTTAAGCCTGTCGTAGAAACGACAGGCCACAAGGAGCAAGCAAGCGATAAAGCCCCAGCAAGCTATAAGCAGCCATCCTCGTGCGGAGGCGTTTCTACGCCATCCGCCAAATCTCGCACCCACTTTCCGCTACCAGCCCTATCTCAGCCTGGCGCTCCGCATATAGAGCTAAGCCCATTAGGGATAAAGGTGAAGGAGAGCTTAGAGCGTATGCCGCAAGTAGAGCCAAAGATAGAGCTGGTATGCTACTCGATAATGCCCAACCATATCCACTTCATAATAGCTGTAAGGGGCGAGCTGAGCAGACCTATCGGCACTATAATCCGCTCCTTTATGGGAGCAACCTCTCACTCGCTTCATATGCTAAAGGCTGAAGGCAAGATACAATGGAACTCCGCTGCAGCCAGCATAGCCAGAAAGGCATCTACCGAGAAGCCATCACTTTGGCAACCAGGATATTGCATCGGCATATGCCATACGGAACAAAAGCTACACACCCGTATCGGCTACGTCATGGAGAATCCTTTCTTTGGAATACTCGAAACCGAGCGCCACGACTTCATGAAGCGCACAATGATGCTTAAAATTAAAGGTCGTAGATATAGCGGATATGGCAATATGCTCTTATTGAAAGAGCCCGACCGCTTACAGGTGTTCTGCCACCGCAAGCATCCTGTTACGCATGAGCCATACCATCTGACGCAAGACTTCAGGGAAGAAAAGCAAGCTATACTCAATGCTGCTGCCGATGGTGTAGTAATTATCACTCCCGGTATATCGCCTGGTGAAGCCGATATAATGTGGTCGGTACTCCAAAACGGAGGCAACGTGATAAACATACAGCAAGAAGAAATACCTATTAGCGACAAATGGCACCCCGAGAAGGAACGACGCATATATTGTTCGCAAGGACAAATGCTTGTGCTCTCTGTCCACGACCTACCCCACCAGACTTTCTATGACTGCATGGGGCAAGAGATCCCGATGACCACCAGCTATGCTCGCTTTCATCTCCTCAACTTCGTTGCTGAGGAACTTTGCCAAGAAGGCATAGAGAATGAATGCGGACTATGTATTTGAAAACAAAACAGACAACAACAAGATAAAAAACTCGATATATGAATATAAAGAATAAGATAATAACAAAACAGTTGCTATATGCCATCATGCTGCTTTTCATGATGATATGGACATGTGGGGCATGGGCACAAAATGCAACAAGCCAAGAAAAGTTGCTATATTCTACCGACTTCACCGACTGGGACGATATAGACCGCAAGGTGACTGTAAACAAAGAGGTGAAACTAAAGACACAATTCAGCGACGAAGACTTAACCTTCACGCTAAATGGTGTGGGTGCTGACCCTAAGGGAACACAATCTAAATTTCCTTCCTATACAGGATACATGATAACAGCAAAGTATACTGGTGAATATTCAAAAGCTGAGCCAAGTGCTGTAACCTCATCATTAAAGAGCATCACAAAGATTGTACTTACCCAAGCAGCTACAGGTGGCAAACGTGGTATCAAGGTATCTGTAAAAGGAGATGGCGATGCAGACTGGGTTGCGCTACATAATGAAACTATTGCAAACTCAAAAGGTGAAACTCTCACTATTGATGTAAACCGCACTAACTGTCAGATAAAGTTTGAAAACTTCGCACTTGATCAAAACGCCTATATCGTAGACCTTAAGATTTTTGGTAATTCTAATGGTGAAGAAAAGAAGGTGCGCACTCTTGAATTTCCACTCCAAGAAGGCATCGTGGGCAAATATCCATCAAAGATAAAGTGTGATAAGGATGGCTATGCCGTGATGCCAGAAGGCAACGGATTCTATCGTCCTGACTACACCTTCGTAGCATGGACAGATGGTACCAACGACTATACTCCAGGCAAGAAATATCAGTTTACCAAGGATGTTACTCGCATCAAGCCAAAGATGAAGGAGAACACCTATTATTTATATGATGCCAACAAGGAGACAACAATAGTATGGCCATTCGACCATAGTGAGGCTCCTACGCTCAATGTTTTCCAAGAGAACGCACAAAAGGATTTGTCGTATACTCGTCATGCCGATATATACATAGATGACAATACTAAGGAGACGCAGGATGTGGCTCTTAATATAAATGTAAAGAATGGTAAGATAGATAATACCGACGACCGCATAAACGCACTACCAGGCAAAGGCGCGGTAGTAAGGAATGGAACTGCCTTCACCCTACCTGCCATCTATGGTATGAAGGTATCTATAAAAGCATCAGATAAGGTAGATAGCGATAATGGAAACCTAAAGACTATCTTTGGTACTGCTAATGACAACGTTCAGATAAAACTGAAAGATACAGCCAATAAGGATTCCTTGACATTAAAAGATGCAGAACTATCAGAAGATGGTAAAACCGTGACCTTTACCTACAAAGGAGACGAGCCTACTATCACCCTGACAACATTCGTAAATAAAGGTTCTAAATACGACTATTGGCATTTCGAATCTATCACGGCAACATATCCATTGTTGCCAAATGTGGTATGCAATAATACCATCACCAATGCAGACCCTAAAAACTTCCCTAACGAGAAGGCTATAAATGCTGGCGACTACAAGGTTGAATTGAAAGATCCAACCGCAACTTCGCATGCCAACATAGGTACACGCTTTAAGGTTGACGATGTGGTAATGATTACTCCTTCGGCTAAATATGGCTACGATTTCGCAGGAATTGTTGTTGATGGCACCACATATACCACCATACCTGATGAAGGTTATGAATATAAGGTTAAGAATGGTATAAACAATATCGAGGTGAGATACACTCGAAAAGAAATGCACAAGATTACCATCAAACCTTCCGACCCAAAACTCGGAACAGTAACTCTTGAGCCTAAACACGACAACTTCTATAACGAGACACGCAAAGTGGGTGCAGACGGTAAGCCTGGCAACATCACTCAGGTAGAAAGTTGGTTTACTCCTGGCACTACAGTTATAGCATCGGGCGAAGCCATCATCGACTATATGCTCGACTATTGGAAAGAAGGCAACACCACGGTAAAAGAAGGCTATACTTATGAATTCCCGACAGACGGCAAAGACCATACCTATATAGCCCACTTCAGACAAGGAAACGTAGGCAACATAGTCTTCGACTTCGGTGGTGAGCGTGTGAATGGAGCTGATGAGAAAGACAATTATAAGGGTGCAGAAAGCAAACTGTTCACTCACTTAAACAACATACGCTCATTCACCATTGCTACCAACTATACCTTCTTCAAGAGTGTAGACAAGGACGGAAAACTGAATCCAAACTTCTACACCCTCGACCATTGGACATTACCGAGCGACACCACCCAGCACTACGAGTTTGGTAAGCACTATTCGTTTGGCACAGAAGACGAAACCATAACCCTTGTGCCTGTATTCAGAGAAAACCCTACCAACACCGAAAACCGTAGCAACGCCCCTATCATTCGCTACGACTTTGGACGCAAGGTGCACGAATATCGTGGTCCGACCTCGGGTGTGCTAAGAAACGTATGTGCTCCTACCATTAACATAGGTAGCAACCAGAAGTTCTTCTGGACCACACAAGCATATTTTGAAACATACGAGAGCGGTAAGAAATACAACTATCGTAGAGATATAGCCATGTGGTGTGATACAGGTGCCAATGGCTACATCCGCAACACCGACTTTGATGATTGGGCAGAATTCGGACCAAACACCACATTCTGGCTCATAGCAGGTGTGGGCACCGAGATACGCCTATTGACATACTCCCCTATCACCACAACCACTATCGATGGTGTGGTGCCAACACTCGACAAAGCACGCACCGACTCTGTTAGAAAGGTTTCGGGCAAAAAATACATGTATGTATATACCCATACCACCCAGAGTACTGCCGACCGTATACCTTTGGTCATTGGCGACGACCATACTTACTATCAATGGTTGGAGATACACATGCAGGCTGCCAACTGGGTAAACCTATATACTAATGTAGACCATCAAAACCGAGGCTGTATAAAAGAGATAAATGTCTCTGAGACCTCAGAATTCAAAGACTTCCATCGTACCGAAGATGGCAAAGGATATTCTTTCCGCAAGGGTGAGCGAGTGAAGTTGACCTTCAACCGCAAGAAGGGTTACGTGTTTGACAAGATTGTCGACCTTAATAATGGCGAGGAATTTACAATCACCAAGGAAGACAATACCTCTTACTCTTCTACCGACAGCCTCCGTACAGAGTATACAGTAGAGTTCGATATCACCGACCACCGCAATTTGCAAATACAGTTCAAGGAAAAGCCTACTTTCCACATCACCTACAACCCAGGACAGCTTGCCTCTGGTACTGCTCCTGAAGCTGCATGGGTGGAGCCAGGCGATAGGTTTAAAATACCAACAAACAAGACCCTTTACTATGAGGGAAATACCCTCGACCATTGGGTAGACGAGAATAATAATACCTTTACTATCGGCAAAGAATATACTGCCGTGGGTAAAGACCGTCGTCTGTTCCCTGTATTCAAAGCCAATACTTTCAACTTGCTCGATATTATTGAGAGTGGCAAAACAGCTACTGCCACATGGAAATTTGCAAAGAATGATGGTGCCCCTGATATCAACTACGAGAAGACAGCAGGTATCCTCGTAACTCAGCTTAAAGACGGTGACAAGAGCATCGACATGAAGCTATATCTCGATGGTAGTCAAGGCGGAAAGTTCAACAACATGTCTTCTACCAATACTGAGCGTATACAGATTAATGCCAATTCTATACTTTGGTTCCCTGCCACACCTGGTTGTACGGCTACGCTTACAGCATCGTCGACAAGTGATAAAGAAGAAAAAAGAGTGAAGATAGAGGGTGAAACTTTGACTCTTACAGATAAAGTTATTACCAAAGACAACTGTAAAGCCGATAGCGCTTACCTAAAGATGGATTTCTTAGATGGGCATTACTTCAAGGAGTTTAGCGTAACCTACAAGCATCAAACGGCTACGCTTGCCACGATAAATAGTCTAACATGGAGCTATGACGGAACAAAGCAAACAGGTACTATCGATGCAGAAAGCATCAAACAGCAGATGAAAGACAATGGCTACATCACCTTTACCATTAGACCATGGGAAAATGGTGAGACTATGCCTAAGCTTACAGGTACTGCCTCAGAGGGTGGTAGCGTAGAAGTAACCACGGCTACATTAACCAACCCTGAGTGTGAGGTCAAGGTGAAGACAAAGAGCGGAGTCGATGTTGAGACATATCCTGTGAAGTTCAAATTTGAAGATCCTGACGATACACCTGTGATAGAATCTGTTACCATTAATGACACAACATATCCTGTAGAACAAGGCGAGATGATGCCAACCTTCACAGTCGATAATTTGCCATTTAATGGCGTAATAAAGGTGAAGTTTAATCGCACCATGAAGCAACCTGATCAACATTATCCTGATTTAAAAATCAATAAAACAGGTAAGGAATTGGTATTAAAGTATTGGGATTGGTCAAATCACCAGAAAGAAATTCTTGGGTTTATGCCAGGAGATAGTTGTTTCATGGACATCTATGGCAAAGAATGTCAGCAGACGCTCATACTTAATCTAACCGCAATAGATGCAGCCGTATACTATCATCACCACAACTTCGACTTTGTGGTAGGCAAAGATGGTGATATCGACGAGGCTATAAAGGCTGCCAATGGCGAAGCAGAAGGTAAACCATACAATAATGATAAAAATGATGGACATAGATACTATATCTTTGTGCCTGATGGCGAATATAAGCTTACAGGTAATGGCACCATATCGTGGAAAGGTGATGATGATCCTAAGGATGAAGAAGGTAAGGAGCGCCCTGATATGAATGGTCAGAATAATGGTCAGACACATATCAGGAAGTCAAACATCTCTATCATCGGACAGAGCAAAGACAGCACCATAATAAGAAACCACCCTACAGTAGAGGGTATCAGCTATACGGCAACCTTGTGTGTAGAAAATAACAATACTGACTTCTATGCAGAAGACCTCACCCTCGAAAATGAGTTCAACTATTGGGGCTCAATGGCAGGACAAAGCTCTGGTACAGGTGCCGGACGTGCCGATGTATTCTTCGATCGTGGCAACAGAAGTATCTTGAAGAATGTGGCTCTAAAGAGTTGGCAAGATACCTACTACTCAAACAACGCAAGCTCCGACTTCCGCGGATATTTTGAGAATTGTGATTTCTATGGTGCGGTAGACTTCATCTGTGGCAACGGAAACATCTGGTTTGAGAAGTGCAACCTTATACTCCGCGACCGTAAGAGCAACAATATCGTAGCACCAAGTACAGAGGTTGGTCAAGAATGGGGTTATGTATTTAACGAGTGTTCTATTAAGCCTGAGTCGGATAATATGACAAAGTTTACTGACAAAGATTGGACATTGGCACGTGCATGGGGTAAATCGCCAGCATGTACATATCTGAACACCAAGATGTATACCCAACCACAATCCTATGGATGGGGACGAAGCATGGAATCAAATCTTAAGCTTCGCTTCCATGAATATAATAGTACTGATGCAACCGGCAACGTGCTATCGCTTGTAAGACGTTCGATTGCAGCAGGTTCACCAGCAGCGGGTTCTGACGACGTTATTCTCAGCGAAGAACAAGCTAATAAATATACTCTAAGAGACGTAGTTGGTGGAAGCGACGGATTTGAGCCTAACGAACTATGCATGCAGATAGATGCTGCTTCGGGAGCTAAAGCCGACCATGATGAGAACAATGAAGTATGGATCGACAACATATCGTTGGAGGACAACATGATGGTATGGAACACAAATCAAAAGGCATTATGCTACGTGGTGTTCAAACTCGATAAAGAAACTGGTAAGTGGAAATATATCGACAACACCATCGACACATGCTTCTATCTTACCACAGAACATGGCACAGGCGACTACTGCGTGCGTGCAGCCAATCAGCGTGGCGGACTTGGTGCTGCCACCAAGGCTATTAGATATGAATTGCAAGAACCATATGAGCTTGAAATAAAGAAGGTTGGCGACTACAAGGAAGAAGGCAAAGACTACGGATGGTCAACCATCTGTTTGCCTTTCAATGCCCGAGTGCCAGAAGAGGTAAAAGTGTATGCAGCAACAGCCCACAACAAGGAAACTGCCGACTACAAGGTGGAAGACTTCGTGATGACGCTAACACCGGTAGAGATTATCGACAGT
>ERZ869991.887-NODE-887-length-10073-cov-3.923870_pt1 | contig 10073 bp, 8 predicted proteins | sample MGYA00520862_ERZ869991 | MGnify/ENA primary metagenome ERZ869991 (study PRJEB32232, sample SAMN07284978) | human gut metagenome | biome: human-associated habitat; material: feces | host: Homo sapiens | place: Tanzania | collected 2014-08-11 ...
CGCCTGCGCATCCGGGTAAGCCAGTATTTCCGCGAGGGCGTGCCCCACGATAACAAGGTCAGCCAGATGATCGCCCACGCCTACGCCTTTGACGTCATCGTTTGTCAGAGCGAGTTTGAGGCGCTGGTGCTGGAGGCCAGCCAGATCAAGGCGCACACCCCCAAGTACAACATCCTGCTCAAGGACGACAAGGGCTACAGCTATATCAAGGTGACAAAGGACGAGTGGCCGCGGCTGTCGTTCACGCTGCAAAAAGAGGATGACGGCGCGGAGTATATCGGCCCTTACACCTCGAGCTTTGCGGCCCGGCAGATGGCGGAAACGGCGATGGATGCCTTTCTGCTGCCGCGCTGCAATAAGCGCTTCCCGCAGGAGATCGGCAGGGGACGCCCCTGTCTGAATGCGCACATCGGCAAGTGCATGGCGGTGTGCAGCGGAAAGATCCGCTGCGAGACCTACAACGAGGCGGTCAAGAATGCCGTGCACCTGATCCGCTACGGCAAAAAGGACATCCTGAAGATCCTCAACGAGCGGATGCAGGAGGCCTCGGACCGGCTGGAATTTGAGACGGCGGCCCTGCTGCGGGACCAGATCGCAGCCATCACCAAGGTGAGCGCCGGGCAGAAGGTCATTGTGGACCCGGATGTGGAGATGGATGTGGTGGCGCTGGCAGGCACGCCGGACAGCGTGTGCGCGGCGGTGCTGCGCTTCCGGGACGGACGGCTGACCGACAAGCGGGAGTTTTTGTTCCACGATACCGCGGACATCGCCGCCGTGCGGGAGGAATTTCTGCCCCGGTATTATCTGGATGACGAGCAGATCCCCAAGATCATTGCGGTGGATGAGCTGCCGCCGGACAGTGAAGCCTTGCAGCAGGCGCTGAACGAAAAGCGCGGCAGCGAGGTGCAGCTGTATGTGCCCCAGCGGGGCGATAAGGCCCATCTGGTGGAGATGGCCCACACCAACGCGGTGGAGCGTCTTGCCCGGGAGAGCGGCCGTTACGCCCGGGAGGAAAAGCTGCTGGACGAGCTGGCGCAGGTTCTGGGCCTTGCAAAGCCGCCCCGGGCTATTGAGAGCTACGATATCTCCAACTGGGGCGATGGTTCCAGTGTGTGCGGCATGGTCACCTTCAGGGATGGCAAGCCCTATAAGGCGGGCTACCGCAGATTCAAAATGAAGACGGTGGCGGGCACTGACGACTATGCATCGCTGGCAGAGACCGTCTCCCGGCGGGCGGCAGAGTATGAAAAGTACGCAGAGCTTGCAAAAAAGGGAGAACCCTGCAGCAACTGGTTCGGGCAGAAGCCTGACCTTCTGCTGATGGACGGCGGCAGGGGGCAGGTGAGCGCGGCAAAAGATGCACTGGCCGGCACGGCCCTTGCGGATGTGCCGCTCTACGGCATGGTGAAGGACGACCACCACCGCACCCGCGCCATCGTGGACAGCGACGGGCGGGAAATTGCCATCAACATGAACCGGGGCACCTTTACCTTCATTACCGCCATTCAGGACGAGACCCACCGCTTTGCCAACGCCTACCGCAAGCAGCAGATGAAGCAGAAAAGCTACTCCTCCACCCTGACCGAGGTGCCGGGCGTAGGTCCCAAAACAGCCAAAGCCCTGTTGGCGCAGTTCAAAAGCGTGGGCGCGGTGAAGGAAGCCACCCCCGACCAGCTGGAAAACACCCCCGGTGTGGGCAGGCAGCTGGCGCAGACCATTTACGAGTATTTTCATCAGGAATAAACACAAAACCGCCCCTCTTCGCCGGCGCAAGCCATGGAAGAGGGGCGGTTTCTGTTATGCAGGGTGTTATTCGTCAACGTTCAGATAAATCAGCCCTTTGGCGTAAAGATTCAGGATGCCGTTGGGACCGGTAGAGGTATAGCGTTTATCATATTCCTTATTGCCGATGCGTACAACGTTATCCGTGCGGGCATCGGTCGTGTAGTCGGCGGGGTCGCCATCCAGATGCAGACGGATGCAGTAGGTTGCAGCGATACTGGCGTATTCCGCAATGGAAAGGTGATCGATCACGCATTTGCCTGCGGGAAGCTCGACCAGCAGGTCGCGGGTCACGGTCAGGTCTTCGGCACGCAGACCGCCATTGGTCAGCGCAACAGTCAGCGTTTTCAGCTGCATGGGCGCAAGGCGGACATCGCCGGTCTCCAAGCTGATGATCAGCCGGGTGAGGGCGTCTGCGGGGATGGTGACGGTGAGCATGGCTTCCGGGGCGTTCTCGGCTACCTGCCAGTTTTCCGGCATTTCAAAGGTCAGGGTAGTGCGGCCATCCCCGCCGGTGGTGCGCAGGACGGGCGAATGTGGGAAGTTGTCGAACTGGAAGGTGGCGTATTTGTCCGAGGTAAGGGACGGGTCGGTGACAAAGGTCACAGAACCGTAGTTCAGGCTGAGCTTCAGCTCCTGATCCAGCTTTTCCAGTGGGATCTGCAGGGTGCTTTCCCCAAGGTCATCGGCGGGAATGGTGAGAGGCACGGTATCGGCCGGGACAGCGAGGTAGGTGCTGCTGGCCTCCTCCGGGACAGAGCTACTGTCCGCTGCCGGGGACGCAGGCTCGACCGGCTGCACCGGGGTGGCCTTGGAGTGCTGGAAGAAAAAGCAGGCCAGCACCAGCACCGCCAGCCCGCCGCCCAGCACCATGCGCCAGCGGGAACGCGGCTTGCGGGCAGGGGATGCCGGGGCGGCAGAGGCGCCTTGCGGGCTTTGCTCGTCCAGAATCTTGCGGGCGACCTCCTCCGGGCTGCCCAGCTCCGCAATGGCGCGGGCTTCGTTTTCCGGCCCGGCGGCATCCAGATAATCCTCGTAATAGCTCAAAGCGTCCTTGCGCTCGGCCTCTGGCAGGGGAGCCAGAAGCTGCTCCAGCGCAGCAAGAAATGCAGTACGGGTCATAGATCATTCCACCTCTCTGAAAAATGTGTCAATGGAAGAACGGTAGCGGCTCCACTCCTGCGCGTAGGCGGCAAGCTGCGCCCGCCCGGCGGAGGTGATCTGATAATAGCGGCGGTTGCGGCCATTGAAGGGCGCATCGTAGACCGTGAGCAGCTGGTCTTTCTGCAGCCGGCGCAGCACCGGGTATAGGGTGGATTCGCTCAGTTCCAGCGTGTGGGTGACCTGTTGGGTGATCTTGTAGCCGTAGGTACCTTCCGGCTCCTGCGCCACCACGGACAGCACAATGGCATCCAGCAGCGCGGCACTGATGGGAAAACTCATGCGGGAACAGCCTCCTTTCGGTATGGTGTGTTTCTATAATATTATATATCATATAATATTGCATAAGTCAATAGATGGACGTAAAAAAACACCGCTGCGGGTTTTCCACAGCGGTGCAAAGCTGCATATAAAGCTTAGTTTTCAGAAGAGATATCCTGTCCGAAATACTTTTCGCTCAGGGTCTTTAAGGTGCCGTCGGCGCGCAGCTCCTCAATGGCGGCGTTCAGTGCGTCCAGATAGGCGGTGTCCTCGCTCTTGAGCACCGGGATAGCCACATGAGAAGCTTCGGCGGTCTGTGCCACCAGCTTGAAATCTGCCTCCGGGTGGACGTTCAGGTAGTCGTAGAAGGAAACGTCCGCGTTCAGGGTGGCATCAATGCGGCCTGCGGTCAGCAGCTGGATGGTCTCTTCCAGCGTGTCGATGCCCTGCACGGTAGCGCCGTAGCTTTCGGCAAGTTCCATGTAGGTAGAAGCCAGACTGTTGGCGGTGGTCTTGCCCTTCAGGTCCTCAAAGCTGGTAATGTCGGTATTGTCCTTGCGTACCGCCAGCGCAGTGTGGATGTAGCCGTAGGGAGTGGTGAAGGCGTAGGTCTTGGCGCGCTCCTCGGTCACCTCCACGCCGTTGCACACCATGTCGTAGCGGCCGGCGTCCAGACCGGCAAACAGGCTGTCCCAGTCGCTCTCCACGTATTCCGGCTCCACGCCCAGCTTTTCGGCAATGGCGCGGGATACCTCCACGTCGTAGCCCACCAGCGTGTCGGAGGAATCGTGGTAGCTCCACGGCTGCCATGCGCCCTCCAGCGCCACCACCAGCTTGCCGCTCTTCTGGATGCTGTCCAGCTTATTCAGCGTTGCGGAACTGGCAGTACTGGCGGCGGTGTCCTTGGAGGAGCAGCCGGTCATGGACAGCACACCAGCGGCGGCCATAACGCCCATCAGAGAAATAAAGGTTCTGCGTTTCATAAGTAAATATTCCTTTCTGTCGTGAAAAATGCAAAAAGAGAAGTGGTTTTATTCCGTGTGGGCGATCCTGCGCAGGAAGGCCCGGGTGCGCTCCTCCTTGGGGGATGCAAAGAACTGCTGAGAGGGTGCCTGCTCCACCACCACGCCGTTTTCCATAAACACGGTCTTGGAGGACACGTTGCGGGCAAAGCCCATCTCGTGGGTGACCACCAGCATGGTCATGCCCTCCTCGGCCAGCTGCCGCATCACGCTGAGCACCTCGCCGGTCAGCTCCGGGTCAAGGGCGCTGGTGGGCTCGTCAAAGTAAATAATTTCCGGGTCGGCGGCAAGGGCGCGGGCAATGGCCACCCGCTGCTGCTGCCCGCCGGAAAGCTGGCGGGGGTAGTAGTCGGCGCGGTCGGCAAGGCCTACCTTGGCAAGCATCTTCATGCCGATTTCATCCGCCTGCTCCTTGGGCAGCTTACGCGCCACAATGAGCCCCTCGGTCACGTTTTGCAGGGCGGTCTTGTTGCGGAACAGGTTGTAGTTCTGGAACACAAAGGCGGTCTTTTTGCGCAGCCGGGCAATGTCGGCGCGGCTGGCATGGGCAAGGTCGAAGCTTTCGCCGTCAAACACCAGCTGCCCGGCATCGGCAGTTTCCAGAAAGTTCAAACAGCGCAGCAGGGTGGTCTTGCCGGAGCCGGACGGCCCCAGAATGGCCACAACATCGCCCTTTTCCACGGTAAGATCCACCCCGCGCAGTACGGGCAGCTCGCTGGCGGCCTGCCGCGCACCGGGGCGATGGAAAAGGCCGGGCTTTGCGTAGGTGCGGAAGGTTTTTTGCACATTGCGGATCTCAAGCATAGCCATAGATGCGCACCTCCCTTTTTACTGGAAGCCGCGGGCGTTGAGCTGACGTTCCAGCAGCGCCTGCAGCTTGGTGATGACGGTACAGAACAGCAGATACACCACAGCCACCTCGCAGTAGATGGGCAGGAAGATGTAGGTGCGGGCGGCTACCCGCTGCCCGGCCATGAACAGCTCTGCCACCGTGATGTTGGACGCCAGCGAGGTGTCCTTGATCATGCCGATGAGGGAGTTGGACAGCGCAGGCACGGCGGTGCGCAGCGCCTGCGGCAGCACGATGCGGCGCATGATCTGCCACCAGCTCATGCCCACGCAGTACCCGGCTTCCAGCTGCCCCTGCGGCACGCTTTCCAGCGCACCGCGCATGGTCTCGGCGCAGTAGGCACCCTCGTTGAAGGCAAAGGCGATGACCGCCGCCGGAAAGGCGTCCAGCATGATGCCCACGCTGGGCAGACCGTAAAAGATGATGAACAGCTGCACCAGCAGCGGGGTGCCCCGGATGACCCAGATGTAGAACCGGGCGATCTGCCGCAGCACCGGCACATTGGCGTACTGCACCAGCGCCACCGCCACCGCGATGAGCATGGCAAAAAAGAAGGAGAGAAGGGTCAGCGGAATGGTCATGGTCAGGCCTGCCGTCAGGATGCGGGGCAGCGCCTCCACCAGCACGCCGACCGTGCGGTTGGATAAAAGTGCTTCAAACATCAGTTTTTCCTCAAAGCTTAAAAATGCGCAGACCCGGCAAAGCCCTTGCCGGTTAAAGCAGTATATACCTTAAAGTAGGGTTTAAGTCAAGAGACTTGGTCACAAATCCCTACAAAACCTACCAGAATACTATAATAGCATGAAATGCCCCGCAGCGCAAACAGTTTGCACAAAACGTGTGATGTGACCGAAAAATTGCATAAACTTGTTAAATATTTGTGCAATGCGGCAGATGCTTGACGCTGTGGGCGCTTTCGTGTACAATGGTCATAGTAGTGCGCGGCTGCGGGGCTTGCTGCCCGGCGCGGCGCAAATCCACCGGCAGGGGGCTTGCCCCTTGCCCGGTGCAGACACGGAGGATACAAACGTGAAAAAGTTTAGTATTGGTGTTCTGGGTGCAGGCACCTGGGGCATGGCTCTGGCACGGATGCTGACCGTCAGCGGCAACGATGTGCAGGTGTGGTCGGCCATTGAGACAGAGGTGGATAACCTTTCCACCACCCGGGTGCACCCCAATCTGCCGGGGATGGTCATCCCGCAGGAGCTGCGTTTTACCAAAAGCATAGAGGAAGTGTGTACCGGCAAGGACGTGCTGCTGTTTGCAGTGCCGTCGGTGTTCGTGCGCGCCACGGCGGCCAAGGCACGGCCCTATATCCGTTCCGGCCAGATTATCGTGGACGTGGCAAAGGGCATTGAGCCCGATACCTTATATACCATGACCGAGATCCTCGCCGACGAGCTGAGCCACGAGAACGGCCCCCGTGCGGTGCGTCTGGTGGCGCTCAGCGGCCCCACCCACGCCGAGGAGGTGGCGCTGGATCTGCCCACCACCATCGTTTCCGCCAGCCCGGATCTGGAGGCTGCCGAGGTGGTGCAGGAGGTGTTCAGCAACACCTGTATGCGCGTGTACACCAACTCTGATATCAAGGGCGTGGAGCTGAGCGGCGCCATGAAGAACGTCATCGCGCTGGGCGTCGGCATCTCCACCGGCCTTGGCTACGGCGATAACGCCCGCGCCGCCCTGATCACCCGCGGCATTGCCGAGATCGCCCGGCTGGGCGTGGCCATGGGCTGCAATGTCCAGACCTTTGCGGGTCTGGCCGGTATCGGCGATTTGATCGTTACCGCCACCAGTATGCACAGCCGCAACAACCGCGCCGGTATCCTGATCGGCAAGGGCGAAAGCCCGGAGCAGGCCGTGAAGGAAGTCGGCATGGTGGTGGAGGGCATCAACGCCCTGCCCGCCGCTATGGAGCTGGCTGAGAAGTACCATGTGGAAATGCCCATTGCCCAGACGGTGAACGCCATCGTCAAGGAGGGCATGAGCGCCAGCGACGCGCTGCGCAACCTGATGTCCCGCGACCGCAAGAGCGAGATGCCGCAGGGCTATGAGAGCGTGTGAACCTGAAATAATCGAAAAGAGGCTTCCGGAATGTCTGCGGGCATTCCGGAAGCCTCTTTTATTTGGCGGGAAATGCAGTAAAATTATTAAAACTTTTTACAGAAAACAGACACAAAAGGGTAGAAGGTCGGCAAACTTTCTGCTATACTGAAAACGATAGGATTATTGGTCAGTGCAGCCGGAACAGGGCGGCGGGCGCTGGCACTGCAAGAAGGAGGAATGAGAGATGCCCTCTACCTACGCACACCGCCGCTTTGGCGCAAATGTGCTGGATCATCTGCCCGCGCCGCTGCGGGAAAAGCTGGAAGCGCACCGGGAACTGTACGATATCGGTCTGCACGGGCCGGATCTGCTGTTCTATTACCATGCGGAAAAGTCTACCCCGGTCGCCGCGCTGGGCAACGCCATGCACGACGAGCCGGGCAGAACGTTCTTTGACCGGGCACGGCGGGTGGTGCACGAGGAAACCGACCGTGAGGCTGCGCTGGCCTACGCGCTGGGCTTTGTGTGCCATTTTGCGCTGGACAGCACCTGCCACCCCTTTGTGGAGCAATTCACCCGGGAGAGCGGTGTGACCCACTGCGAGATCGAGACCGAGTTCGACAATATGCTGCTGCGCCGGGATGGCTATGACCCGCTGACCTTCTTTACCGCCAGCCATATCCACCCCAGCGCGGCAAATGCCCGGGTCATTGCGCCGTTCTACAAGGATATCTCGGAGCAGACCGCGCTGGAAGCCCTGAAGGGGATGCTCACGGTGCATAAGGTACTGCAAGCCTCGAACCCTGTCAAGCGCTGGGTGGTGCTGACCGGCATGAAGGTGCTGGGCAAGTACGAGGGAATGCACGGCCTTGTGGCAAACCCGCAGCCGAACCCGCAGTGCACCGAGAGCAACCGCAAGCTGGACGCGCTGTACGCCAAGGCTTTACCGCTGGCAGAGCGGCTGATCTTAGAGTATGTGGCAAAGCTGGACACGGACGAGCCGCTGGACGCCGCCTACGACCACACCTTTGGGGAATTTTAAAAAACGCGCCGCCCGGCGGTGCAAAGGGGAAAAGGGAAATACGATGAAAACTGAAAAATTCAAGGTGACACCGCTGGAGCGGGCATGGATCTTATACGATGTGGGCAACTCGGCCTTTGTGCTGATGATCGCCACGCTGGTGCCCATCTTCTTTAATGCGCTGGCCGAAGCCGGTGGGGTGAGCAAGGTGGACTATCTGGCCTACTGGGGCTACGCAAGCTCCATCGTCACGGTGGTCACCGCCATTCTGGGCCCCATTCTGGGCACGCTGGCCGACACCAAGGGCTTTAAAAAGCCCATCTTCATGCTCTGCCTTTTTGTGGGCGTCATCGGCTGCTGTGCCATGGGTCTGGCGGGCACATGGCTGGTCTTTCTGGTCATTTTTATCATTGCCAAGATCGGCTACTCCGGCAGTCTGGTGTTCTACGACTCCATGCTGGGCGATGTGACCACCCCGGAGCGGATGGACATGGTGTCCTCCCGCGGGTACGCGTGGGGTTATATCGGCAGCTGCGTGCCCTTTGTGGTCTGTCTGGCGCTGGTGCTGGGCAGCAGTGTGGTGGGGCTTAGTCAGATGACCGCGCTGTCCATTGCGCTGGTCATTACCGCCGTATGGTGGCTGGTGGTCACCCTGCCGCTGCTGAAAAAGTACCGCCAGATCAACTATGTGGAGGTGGAGCAGCACGCCATCCGCCAGAGCTTTGTGCGCATCGGGCAGACTTTGAAGCACCTGCCGCAGGACAAGCAGGTGTTCTGGTTCCTGCTGGCCTTCTTCTGCTACATCGACGGTGTGTATACCATCATTGATATGGCCACGGCCTACGGCACGGCGCTGGGGCTGGACACCACCGGCCTGCTGCTGGCGCTGCTGGTCACCCAGATTGTGGCCTTCCCCTCGGCGCTGATCTTCGGCCGCCTGAGCCAGAAATATGAATCCAAGACCCTGATCCCGGTGTGCATCGCGGCCTATACCGGCATTGCCGTCTTTGCCTTCTTCCTGAAGAGCCAGTGGCAGTTCTGGGTGCTGGCTGTTGTGGTGGGGATGTTCCAGGGCGGTGTGCAGGCGCTGAGCCGCAGCCACTTTGCCAAGATCATCCCGCAGGAAAAATCCGGCGAATACTTTGGCCTGTTCGATATCTGCGGCAAGGGCGCTTCCTTCCTTGGCACCATGATCGTCAGCGTGGGCAGCCAGCTGACCGGCAGCGCCAACGTGGGCGTTGGCTCCATTGCCATCCTGTTTGTCATCGGTTTTGTGCTGTTCGGTATTTCTACCCGGACGGAAGAGACAAAGCGGGTCTGAGCCTTCGCGGTGAAACGCTCTTTATAACGGTACAAAGGACTGCTGCACGGCATCTGGTGCAGCGGTCCTTTTTTGCTGCAGGCAGCACAAAACAGAAGCTTTTTCGGAAAAAATAAAAACAGGTGATTGATTTTCACCTTTGACTTGCTTATAATTGAAGAAAAATCATCTGCTGCACTGCGGCGGCAGAGAGAATGCGGGGTGCAAACATTGAAACACAAAGGAATTGCGGTGCTGCTGGCGGGAATTATGCTGGCGGCGCTGCTGCTGGCGGGCTGCACGTCTGCCGGCACTGCCCGGCGGATGCGCATGGGCGTAGCCGGAAAGGGCGGCGTATACCACGCCTTTGGCGAGAGCTTTGCGGCGCTGGAAAATGACAGCGGGAACGGCGCTGTGGAACTGAAGAATACCGCCGGGTCTGCGGCAAACCTGCGTCTGCTGATGGGGGATTACCTGCAGTTGGCGGTGGCACAGGCAGACCTTGTGCAGGATGCCTACGAGCAGAGCGGCATTTTTCAGGATGAAGAGATGGAAAACAAATTCTGCGCGGTCGCTGCACTGTATACCGAGGCCTGTCAGGTGATCGTGCGGGCGGATTCTGATATCCAG
>ERZ869991.888-NODE-888-length-10068-cov-8.011610_pt1 | contig 10068 bp, 9 predicted proteins | sample MGYA00520862_ERZ869991 | MGnify/ENA primary metagenome ERZ869991 (study PRJEB32232, sample SAMN07284978) | human gut metagenome | biome: human-associated habitat; material: feces | host: Homo sapiens | place: Tanzania | collected 2014-08-11 ...
CCAACCACAGGTGCCTGAAAATATAAATATGGAACCGATTCAACAACAAAACACTCAGCCTTATGATGCTAATTGTCAGTTTGGAAATTGTTTCAACAGAACAAACGCAGGCGAATCAAAGAATTAGAATTTTTTACGCCAAACTGTGTCAGAAATTTCCCATCCGTGGGTTGCAACATATTGTAAACAAAAATAACCATCACCTCTGAGACAATTTTGCTCCACTTGGGCTTTTGTCCTATTATAACCTGCCGGAACTAAACCTTGTGACGACCAGACCATAATGTAAATATCTACACCGACACGGTTTGGTCCTCTATTGCCATTTGCATCAAAGTAAAAAGTTAAACCATCAGATGTGGTATCAATACCAAATGATGCCATATCTTCTGCAGTATTTCCATCAACATTAAACATTGAACCATTTGCGATTTTGAAAGTGACAATGTTTCCGCCAATACCATTATCATTTTCATACTTTGGAGCATCTCCGGCCAGAGATTTTACGATTCCCCTTTTGTGCCAACAACCTGGTTTATCAATACATAGTTGTTCTACTTTCAAATGTTTTCCTAAAAATGAATCGAACCATTCTTTTGTACTTGCGGTACTTCCATCTTGAATTGCCATATCATAAGATGTATCTTCATATTCAGCAAATCTTACAGCTTGTTGAATGATAGAAAAATCCGCTTTTATTTGAGTTTGAAGCTGTCGTTTTCTGTAATTAGACATCAAACCAGGAATTGTCATCGCTGCAATAACGCCAATTACACCAAGTGTAACTAGAACCTCTGCAAGAGTAAAACCAAATTTATTCGTTAAAATATTTTTCTTAAAATATTGAAAAAACACACCTTAACTTCCTCTTGTTTTTAATTATAACAAGATTTATATTTTCTGTAAAGAAAAACACCCCAAGCAAACTTGTTGGAGTGTTTTAAGATTGTTGAATTTTATGTTATTTACTATCTTTCGCAAATTGTTCTTGCAACGTAAACACCTGATGCTGATGCTTGCAACAAACCTCTTGTTACACCTGCACCGTCACCAATTGTAAATAAGTTTTTAACACCTTCGGTTTCCAATTCATTTGTCAATTTTACTCTTGCAGAATAGAATTTAACTTCAATACCGTAAAGAAGAGTGTATCTTGATGCTGTACCAGGAGCAATTTTATCTAATGCTTGCAACATTTCGATAATACTTGTCATTTGTCTGTATGGAATAACAAGACTCAAGTCACCTGGAGTTGCACACGCAAGTGTCGGTGTAATTACGCTTGATTTTATTCTTTCCGGAGTTGAACGTCTGCCGTCAAGCAAATCGCCAAATCGTTGCACTAAAATTCCACCACCTAACATATTAGCAAGTCTTGCAATATGTTGACCATATTGAATAGGTTCTTTGAACGGTTCTGTAAATTTTTCACTAACAAGTAATGCAAAGTTTGTGTTTGGAGTTTTATAATTTGCATAACTGTGACCGTTTACAGTTGCAATTCCGCTGTAATTTTCCTGAACAACCTCACCATTTGGATTCATACAGAATGTTCTAACCTCATCACCAAATGTTGGTGAATGATAAATCAATTTAGATTCATATAATTTAGATGTCAACGGTTCAAATACAGGAGCAGGAAGTTCAACCCTTACACCAACATCAACAGCATTATTTACCATACCGATTTTGTGTTTTGCAAATTCTTGAGTCAACCAATCCGCACCTTCTCTACCTGGAGCTATGATTGTATACTCAGCAGAAATAACTTCACCATTATCAAGTTTGATACCTTTTACTTGTTCACATTCAACAATTAATGATTCAGCTGAAACGTTATTCAAAATAGTAATTCTGTCATCAAGATAATCTTGCATATTTTTTAACACATCAAGACTTCTTTCCGTACCAAGATGTCTTACCGGAGAATATACCAATTTCAATTCTGCGAGAACTGCTTGGTGCTCAATTTCGTCAAAAACTTTTGTATCTGTTCCGAAAACTTCTTCTGTAGCTCCGTATTTTAGGTATAATTGGTCTGCATAATCAATCAAGTCTTCAGCTTGTCTTCTTGTCATATAATCAACGAGGTGTCCGCCAACGTCAGGAGTTAGAGTCAATTTACCATCTGAAAAAGCTCCGGCTCCGCCCCATCCGCATAACAATCCGCAACGTTTGCAGTTTACACATTTTGGAGAACCCTCTCTAATCGGACATTTTCTCTTTTCAATACGTTGTCCTTTTTCAATTAGAACAATTTTCCAATCCGGTTTAAGTTTCATAATTTCCAATGCCGCAAAAATTCCGGCTGGACCTGCGCCTATAATTGCTACGTTGTACATCTTTTTCCTCTTTCGTTATTTTGTCAACCGTTTAAGTATAACTTGAACATATTATTTTTTAAAGTCTATTGTAAAGGGATGTGAATTATTGAGGATAAAAGATGGAAGTCTGAAAGGCAAGACTATTTCAGAATAATATAATATTGCCTGTTTTTTCGAGAGAGCCTTCTTTATTCAGCCTGACATCTTACATTAGTTCACTCACATTTAACAAACACATTCACTTTTTTATTTATTTTGTGCTAAAATCTGTAGTATGAACTGGAAAGATTTACCGAAAAAGAAAAGGCTATATGGCCTGATTATATTGACTTTCGTAGGAATTTTGGCGTGGGCATTCATCACAGCCAGTATGATTACGCATGATTTTAACCGAAAACAGGCTTCCGCTAAAGGAGATGAGCAAGAAGCAATAGTTCATGGCATAATCCTTACCGAAACCAAAGATGAACAAAAATACTGGGAAATATATGGTGAAACAGGTCAATGGGACAGCGAAAAAGGGGTTGCCCAATTAGACAAAGTTACAGGTAATTTTTATAAAGATAACGAAGTTTCTATGAGTTTTGAGTCTTCAAAAGGTACTTATAACTCAAAAAAGGGTGATATAACTTTATACAAAGACACATTTATTGTGCTAAAAGATGGTATTACCTTGAATGCTGACAATTTGCATTGGACAAATTCGCACACTCCAATTGTGGCAGAAGGTCATATTAAAGTTCAAAAAGGAAAAGAATTGTTATCAACTGCGGACAAAATTATCATCAGTCCAACGTATGACAGTTTCAAAATTGTAGGGAACACTGTATCAAAGGTATATGAGGATAAAAAGTAGTATGAAGAGATTTTTAACGACATTTTTATCGATTTTGGTGTTGACAGGACTTGCTGTACAAGCATCAGACTTGATTATTGAATCAAAAAATCAGTCTTTCAATGAGGCAGATAATAAAATTAAATTCAACGGAAATGTAAAAGTTACGGTTGATGATTTGAAGGTTGTAGGCGACAGTGCTGACGTAAATGTTACTAAAGACCAAAAATTAGATACAGCTACTTTTTATGACAAACCTTATGCTTTTGAAGTTAAGAAAAACAAAAAAAGAGAAGTTAAAGCAAATATTTTGAAAGTTTCATTGATTACAAAAATCATCAGAGCAGAAGGCGACACTCAATCTGTTGTTTTTGAAGGTAAAACACCAATCGTTGTAATTAACGCAAACACTCAAGAATATGATACCAAAACAGGTGTTATGACTGCAGTTGGTACTGTTACAATGAAATATAAAGAAATTGAAACTTTTTCAAATTCAGCACAAATCACAACTGATAAAAGCGGAGATTTGAAAAAACTTGTCTTGATTGGCAATGCTAAAGTTAAACAAGAAAATAACGAATCTTATGCCGACAGATTTGTATATGACGCAACAACAGGCAACTTAACAGCTTACGGTAACACTACATCCAATGCAATTATGGATGATGGTTCAAAATTAACATTAAAATCAAGCTACCAAGAATATAACCAAAAACGCTCAATATTCAATGCAAGCGGTAATGTAAGAATTTGGTATCAAGATTATTATGCAGTCGGACCAAAAGTAACTTTGTATCCAACTCCAGGATCATCAAAACCAAATGAGGCATACTTCACAGGTCGTTCAAGTATTACTCAAGGAGTTAGAACAATTTATGCCGACAAAATAAAAATGACTATGAAACCAAAAACTTTTGAAGCTCAAGGCAACACAAGAACCGTAATCAAAAATATCGGTTCAGGCAATGATGATAACGTAACTTTAGGATTATAATACTATGAAAGAAAAATTAGATAAGGCATTAGAGTGTTTTAAGAAAAAAGATTGGAATGGAGCAATTGATTCATTCACTTCAATTATTGAGGTTGAACCTGAAAATGCCGAAATTTATAACAACTTGGGATTATGCTACGCAAATATCGGTGATGATGAAAAATCTGAAAAAAATTATTTAAAATGTATTGAACTGAATCCGCAAATTCCGCAATGCTACATCAATCTTGTTGATTTGTATTATAAACAAAGACGACTCGGAGAAGGTATAAATATTTTATCTTACGCAATTGATATGCTACCTGATGATATTATTTTCAGACATTATCTTGCAAGATTTTATATGGAAGATGCCAAACAAGATTTGGCGATTGATGAACTTGTTTATGTCTTGGAAAAACAACCTGATAACTATGATGCGTATTATGATTTAGCCAAAATTTATTTTGAATTTGGCAATTATGATTCAGCGATTGAAAATTTGGAAAATGTTTTAGAATTTAAACAAGATAATGAATTGATTTATTACTATTTGGCAGAAGCTTACCAAGCTAATGATGAAATAGACAAAGCTATTTCTAACTTTCTGAAAGCCATAGCAACAAATAATAAGTTTGCACCTGCGTATAAAAAAGTTGCCATTTTATTCTTGGCTCGTGGCGATTATGCTGATGCAATTGAATATTTGGAAGACTATATGAACCTTGATATCTCTGAAGAAGAAAAAAATAGCACAGCAAAACTTGTTGAAAACATAAAACAAAAGGCTAACAATTAAGAAGGACAACAATTTTAGATGAAGGATAAATTTTGGATTGCGTTTTCTTCGATAGAACAAATTGATAGCCCTTTTATTCAAAGACTATACGGTTACTTTGGAGATATTGAAAAAGCTTTCAATGCTTCGCTATACGAACTCAAACAAATTGATGGTTTGAGTGTTAGAAGAGTTGAAACTTTTTTACGCTATCGCGATAAGGTCGATATTGATAGAACTTTCGCTGAAGTTGAAACTCGAGGGATAAATTTTTTAACTCTTGCAGATGACAATTATCCAAAAATGTTGCGCCAAATTTCTAATCCGCCTGCTGTTTTATATTATAAAGGCAAACTCTTTGAATGTAATATGGATAAGACCCTTGCTGTTGTAGGTTCGCGCAAGGCAAGTTTGCATGGAAGAGACGATTTGAGAAAAATTCTTTCAGGACTTGCAAATACTGATATTTGTATAGTTTCAGGATTAGCATCAGGTGTAGATACAGTTGCACATACCACAGCTATTGAAAACAATTTGAAAACAATCGGCGTCATAGCAAGCGGTTTTGATTTTACTTATCCTGCAAGTAACAAAACACTTTATCAAAATATTGAAAATGGTTATGGTGCAGTTTTATCTGAATACTATCCAACATTTGAACCAATAAAATTCAGATTTCCACAGCGAAACAGAATAGTTTCAGGCTTGTCTTACGGAACATTAGTCGCTGAGGCATCATTAAAAAGTGGCGCATTGATTACCGCAAATCTCACATTAGAACAAGGTAGAGAACTGATGTGTATTCCCGGATTGATTTCTAATCCGAACACACAAGGAATTTATAAACTTCTTAAAAACGGTGCAACTCTAGTAACTGAAACTGAAGATATTTTAAATGCCCTTAATTGGGAAGTAAAAACTGAAACAAAAGGCGACCAATTAACATTGCCAATGTTGACAGATGAAGAAGAGAAGATTTTTAATAACTTAGAAATAGAAGAAAAAGGTGTGGATGAGCTTTTGAGTTTGACAGGGATGAATTTGGATGATTTATTGATGAACTTGACAACAATGGAGCTTAAAGGCATAATAAAACAATGTAGTGGGGATAGATACAAAAAGGTATAAGATATTGTTAGAGAAATTAGAAAAACTTGCAAAAACGTTATTTACTATTGATAAACCAATGAGTAGATTACCATATTTTAAAATCAATATGATTATGGTAGTTTTCTGTTTAGTGTTTTTTTATGCAATTCTTCTTGGAACATCAGCATTACCTGATGTTGAATTTTCTAAAATACTTTCATTCACATCACTTATATTTTTAGGCTTATTTACATTAGTAATATCTATAGTTTTAACTTCAAAAAGATTATGGGATATTTTTGATAAAAAAGTTCCAGCAATTATTTGCGCCTTTATTATATATATTGTAATATTTCCACTAAGTAAATTATTTTATATCTTTAAAATATTGAATTTTATTATTACTATTTTAATATTGATTGTCAAAGGCAAAAAGAGAGACAAAGTTCAAACAACAGAAAATAAAGAAGAGGTTTCAAAAGAAGGTTAATATATAAATGGCAGAGACGAAGAGCAAAAATAAAGAAAAATCGTTAGTAATAGTCGAATCACCTGCAAAATCTAAAACTATTAAAAAGATTTTAGGCAGTGATTTTCAAATTGAGGCAAGTTACGGACACATAAGAAATTTGCCGACAAAAGACCCAGCAACTCAAAATTTGGGATTTGATGTAAATAACAATTTTGAACCAAAGTTTGAAGTTATCCCAGGGAAACAGCAAGTTGTACGAAAATTAAACGATTTAGCCAAAAAGTTTGACAAAATATACCTAGCATCCGACCCCGACCGTGAGGGAGAGGCTATTGCTTGGCACGTTCGTCAAGTTTTGAAAGTGCCTGATGAAAAAATATGTAGAATCGTATTTAACGAAATTACACCAAAAGCCGTTAAACATTCTGTAGAAAACCCACGCAGCATTGATATGGATATGGTTCAAGCACAACAAACTCGCCAAATTTTGGACAAACTTGTAGGTTTCAAATTGAGCCCTGTTTTGTGGAAACAAATCGGTAACAGAAATCTGTCAGCAGGTCGTGTTCAATCTGTAGCTCTACGCATGATTTGTGAAAGAGAAGATGAAATCGAAGCTTTCGTTCCGCAAGAATACTGGTCAATTCACGCAAATCTTGATAAAGATGGTAAAGTATTTGATGCAGAATTATCAAAAATAAAAGGAAAAGCTGTAGATAAAACTTTGAAAAATAAAGAAGAGGCTCAAAAAGTTGTTGATTATTTAACAAACCCCGATACTCAATATGAAGTTTCAAAGGTAACAAAAAAATCAACCAAACGTAAACCAACCGCCCCATTTATCACATCTACAATGCAGCGTGCAGCATCTTCAAAACTTGGTTTTGGAGTTTCTAAAACAATGCAAGTTGCTCAAAAATTATACGAAGGTATTGAGATTGATGGCACTCCGGTCGGTTTGATTACCTATATGAGAACCGACTCTGTCAGGGTTTCAGATGATGCTCAAAATATGGCACATGATTTCATTTTGCAAAACTATGGTGAAAAATACTATCCTGAAAAAGCCAATATTTACGCAAAAGGCAAACAAAATGTTCAAGATGCACACGAAGCGATTCGTCCTTCATATCCTGAGCGTACCCCTGATAGTATAAAAAAATATCTGGATAACGACCAATATAAATTGTACAAATTAATTTGGGAAAAGTTTATGTCTTCTCAAATGTCACCAGCTGAAATTGCCAATAAAACAATTGAAATTTCATCAGGAGATTATACTTTACGAGCAGGTACAAGCAAAATTACATTTGACGGTTTTTTAACTTTGTATAATGATTCTGAAGATGATGAAGAAAAAGCATCAGACGCAAAAATTCCTGATTTAGAAAAGGGTGACAAGGTTGTTTGCAAAAAAATCCTTCCAAAACAACACTTTACGCAACCACCTCCAAGATACAACGAAGCATCTTTGGTTAAAGCTTTGGAAGAATACGGCATTGGTCGTCCATCTACATACGCGACAATTATCACAGTTATTCAAACACGTAAATATGTAGAAAAAAAAGATAAGGCTCTTCGTCCGACATTGTTAGGCAGAACCGTTTCAAAACAGCTTGTGTCACAGTTTTCAGACATTATGGACTACAAATTTACAGCAGGAATGGAAGAAAAACTTGATAAAATTGCAGAAAAACAAGCCGTATGGGTGAAAGTTTTGCAAGACTTCTACACCCCATTTATGGAAGAAGTTAATTCTGTGATGAAAACAGCGCAAAAAGTTAATATTGAAACAAACATAAAATGTCCAAATTGTGGAAAACCAATGCTATTAAGAACAAGTAAAACTGGCTCACAATTCTTGGGTTGTTCAGGTTATCCTGATTGTAAAACCGCAATGTCAATCAACGTAATGCAAGAAATGGAAAACAGCGAGGATGGAACAATTCCTACTCAGCAACAAGAAGTTTGTGAAGAAAAATGCGAAAAGTGCGGTTCTGACATGATATTCAAAACAGGTCCTTACGGCAAATATATGGAATGCACAAACCCTGAATGTAAACACCGCAAACCATACCGAAAATCAACAGGTGTACCTTGCCCAAAATGTGGCAAAGGAGTAATTGTTGAACGCAAATCTAAACGTGGAACAGTATTTTTTGGCTGTAATCAATATCCTGAATGTGATTTTGTCTTGTGGAATGAACCAACAGGCGAAAAATGCCCTGAATGTGGCAGCTTATTAGTGAAAAAAGTACTTAAAAAAGGAACAGTAATTTCTTGTTCAAATATGAAATGTCATTTCAAAAAAGACCCAGAACCAGTGCAAGACACCGAAACACTTTAAACTTAAAGCCCAACAAAATGTCCACCTCTGTTGGGAGGATCGATTAAGCAAATAGTTCTATGTCATTCTGAAAGCATAGAAAATTTGTGTGAACGTTGTGAACACATAAATTTCTTGCTATTCAGAATCTCTACTAAACAAAAAGCTCATGGTCACCATGAACTCGTTTCCACTACTGTCCCAAATAAATCCTGTAATCAATATATACATATAGTAAAACTATGAAATAAAATAGTATTAAATAGCAAAAATGGATTGCCACAGTCGTGCAAATGCACTCCTTCGCAATGACATTACGTATTTTCAAGATCTTGCGAGCGATAGCGAAGCAATCCAGCTTTCTTTTAGATAAATTTTATTTGGGACAGTAGTGGAACTAGTTTCAGGGTCTCTAATATTACAAATTTCGCATAAGAGTAATATGTTAAATTTGAGATGCTGAAACAGTCATAAATGTTTATTATCCCATATCCAAGTGGCTAACATAAACAGTAGACAACTGTTTAATTGCTCTGCCTAATATTTTCCGCTTTAATACATATATAAATTAAAAATCTTTTTCATACTTCCAGCTATTCTTAATTCCAACGAGCCTCTTTTTGAGGCTCTTTTTATTTCTTTTAACTCTATATAAAATAACAAGTGGCTACAAATTTCATTCGCTGCCACTTGTTATTTAATCTTTATTCTACTGCTTTTCACCTGCTATTTTACCTGCAGTAAAAACATGTTTTAAAATTAAGCATGTTCCTAGTAAACCAGCTGTCAATACTGCATATTTACCTGTTGCATTCCTTGCATCATCTTTAAATTCTTTCGCTAATTTTTCTAAAAGCCTTCCAAACTTGCTTTCCTTTTGGAGAGCATGTCCAATAAATGCAGAAGGTCCATTTTTTACTTTATCTACATAAGTTCGTGCAGGAAATTTCTTTGACAATTTCTGAATTACATTTGACACATTCTCTGAAATTTTTGTGCATAGATTATCAAACTTAGCCGACTTCTTCATTAATTTATGGGTTCCAATTATACCTACATCTATTGCACCTAATTCCGCTACACATTGCGCCGCATTTCCTAGTTGAGTTCGACCTGAACCTTTATTTCCTTCTCTAACGACAATAACTTGAGGTGTTTGTACACCTAATCCAATTCCATTTACCATTAAAATTCCTTTCCTTTCTTTGCCTACAAATATATAAAGGAATTTTTAGTTATATAATTGCTCCTTCCCCCACCACATCATA
>ERZ869991.889-NODE-889-length-10065-cov-4.565078_pt1 | contig 10065 bp, 8 predicted proteins | sample MGYA00520862_ERZ869991 | MGnify/ENA primary metagenome ERZ869991 (study PRJEB32232, sample SAMN07284978) | human gut metagenome | biome: human-associated habitat; material: feces | host: Homo sapiens | place: Tanzania | collected 2014-08-11 ...
GAATCCGTGACCCGAGATCACACGTTTCCACCTCCCATCCCAAGCTGAGCTACACCCCGATATAAACTTCACTCGCTTCGGAAGTACTTTCCTTAGCGCCCGAAGATAATAGCAGGTCATAAGACAATTTGCAAGTCCCTATGGCTAATAAATAACAGTTTTTTTCTTAAAATTATTTCTGAAGGTGATATGGCGGAAAAACTTTATTGCAAGGCGAACTGACAGAATAGCTTTTTAAAATTTTCGCTGCGGCTGGACTACTCTGGGGAGAGGGAGAGCCGCTTCACTTTATGGTTTAAGGTAGGAAATTCTATGAGTGCCGATTTAGCTTCCATTATCAAAGCGGCCAGAGGTATTATACCTTGCGATCTTCTTTTGCATGGTGGCAAATATCTCAATGTGTTTACCAGGCAATTTGTTGAAGGTGATTTAGCTATCTATCAAGGGATGGTGGTCGGTATTGGCCAGCGTCCCGCTAAAAAAGTAGTTGATATAAGTGGCAAATATATTGTGCCAGGTTTTATAGATGGTCATGTCCATTTGGAATCATCTATGCTCACTCCCGATCAGTATGCATCTGCGGTTATTCCCAGAGGAACTACTGGAGTGGTGGCCGACCCGCATGAATATGCTAACGTGGCCGGTTTGGAAGCTATAAAATATTTGGAGAGAGCTGCTGAAATCTTGCCTCTAGATATTTACATAGACATTCCTTCTTGTGTGCCTGCTACTAATATGGAACATTCCGGAGCGTCCCTGAGCGCTGCTGATATAGCTTCTGTAAAGAATTTTCCCCATGTTATCGGTTTGGGTGAAATGATGAATTATCCTGGCCTACTTTATGGCGATCAATCTGTATATGACAAATTAGAAGCCTTAGGAAAAAATGCTCACGTAGATGGCCACGCTCCGGGACTGAGCGGTTACGACTTGCAAGCTTATGTAGCTGCCGGTATTGGTACCGATCACGAGTGCACAAGCTTAGCTGAAGCTAAAGAAAAACTTTCCTTAGGAATGCGCATTATGATTAGGGAGGGCTCTGTAGCTCGCGATTTAGAAGCTTTGGCTCCTCTAGTTGAGGGAAAAGTTTTTGATAGAGTATTGGATCGCTTGCTTTTAGTTACCGATGATAGAGAGCCTGAGGACTTGCAAGCGGACGGCCATATGGATTACCTTTGCCGTAAAGCTATTCAACGTGGAGTTTATCCGGCAGCTGCTTTTATTATGGCTTCTTGGGGAGTAGCTCAGTGCTTTAATTTACCTAAAGTAGGAGCTTTGGCTCCCGGCTACAGAGCCAATTTGGCTATTTTGGAAACTACTGACGAAAGTTTTTCTCAAGGTTTTAAAGTTCAGCAAGTCTACCGCGATGGTATTTTATTGGCGGAAAATGGTCACTGCTTGCAAAATATGCCTTCTGTTCCCTTAGGAGCTATGGCTGACAATTCTATAAATTTGGCTGAAGTATCTTTAGACAAACTCAAAGTAAAAGTTAAAGCTTTAGGAAAACATAAAGTTCACGTTATTGGCGTCACTGCTGGTAGCATCGTGAGCCAACATTTGACTGAAACTATGGAAGCTCAGGTTTATCAACATGACGGGCTTAGCGAATATGAAATAAAGGCCAATTCCCAGCGCGATCTTTTGAAAGTGGCTGTTTTGGAGCGTCATAATGCTTTGGGCAACATTGGTTTGGGGTTTGTGCACGGTCTAGGTTTAAAAGGAGGAGCAATTGCTTCTACAGTTGCTCATGATTCCCACAATTTAGTAGTTGTCGGTGATAACGATGAGGATATGCTAGTTTGTATAGAAGAAATAAAACGCTTGGGTGGCGGCCTAATTGTAGCTAGCGGCGGTCAAGTAAAAGCTTCAGCAGCTTTACCAGTATGTGGTTTAGTTTCTGATAAATCGTTGGCTGAAGTCTCCGCTTCTATTGCCAATTTGTATAAAGAAGCCAACAAGTTAGGCTCCAAGCTGAAGCGTCCTTTTATGAGTTTGGCTTTTATGACTTTGCCAGTTATTCCTCAACTTAAATTGAGTGACGTTGGCTTAGTCGACGTGGAATTATTCAAATTTATAGATTTAGCCGAAATGGAAGAGGGACTGTAGCTTTTGATATTAAAGGCAGCGAGCTAATCACCACTTAAATAAGCTAATCCCACAGCTCCAGAACCACAGTGTACGCTAATGGCACAGCCCGTCTCTGTTCTAATAATAGGGGCGGGCGAATTTAGTTTGCTTAACTCTCGATCAAGTGAAATAATAGCTTGAGATGTGTCTAAAGCATTTGCATTTTTGACTGTTTTCAAACTAGGGCTGCAAACTATAAAAATCTTACCTATTTTATATCGCTCATCTTCTGCCTTGACTCTCTGAGCCATATCACATAAGGCTTTATTGAGATTTTGAGAACGGGCTAGAGGAGCTATAGAATTTTCACCACTGTAACTAAATATATGATAAGCCTGTGACAAGCGCTCCAATTTTTGTTTTGGAGTTCGTAAACGTCCTCCTCTGATAAGATACTGAAGGCTGGGTACGGTAAAGAGTAAATGTATTTTGCCAGTTAACGATTTTATATAAGTGTTCACTTCATCTAAATTGGCTTGAGGGTTGGCAGCTATAAAATCGGCAGCTTCAGTTACTAAGCAACCTAATCCGACGCTTATGCTGTTGGAATTGATAACTTTAATACGCTTTTGTTCCGGATCTATACTGATAGCAGCTTGATAAGCAGCATTGTAAGATCCCGATAAAAAAGCTGAAGGATGTAAAGAAATAATCCGGCTCTTGGGATGGGCTCGGTAAATCGAAACAAAATCGTGAGGAGATGGGTGAGCGGTGGAAATTTCCACAGGCTCTTTTTGTAGGCTCAACAATTCTGCTAATTGCTCAGAATTGAGATCGCATCCATCTAAGTAGCTTCGGCCGTTTAAATTAATGCGTAAAGGTACCGAAATTACTTTTAAGGTACGAAGAAGCTTCGGATCAAGATCGCAAGTCGAATCGGTCACAATTAGGATGCGATCATCTTGTTCATCAACTTCATAAGAAGAAATTGGCGACTCGAAACTTTTTCTCCACAATATCTCTTGGCGACGGGATACGCATTGCTCAGCTAAATCGTCTTCTTTGCTGTCTACTAGGTGGCCATAATGCAGCAAAATTTCACTTATAGTTTGCGGAAAATCGGTATGGATGTGAATTTTTAGCAATTTTGGAGTCTGAGCAATAACCAAAGAATCACCCAGAGGAGCCAATTGCGCTTCTATTTTGTCTTTTATGTTATCGTGACAATCTGTCAATAAAAATTCACTACAATATCGATAAGTCGGCGCTTGCGTAAAAGAAACTGAATCAGTGATGCTTTCTTTTAACTTTTCAACGAAGACAATTTCTTCATCATCTCTTTCCCACCACGAAAGCGAACGCCCTTGGGCTACGCGCAACATGCCCACAAAAAAGAAGTAAAGCCCCAAGGCTCCGGCATCTGCTGCTTGGGCTTGACGTAAAGCTTCTGGACGATCGTCTTCATCTTTAAGATCGAAAAAATACCGACTTTCGGTAAGAATAGTATGTAAAAATGATACTAGATCGGACTTTTCGTTTTGTATCGAAAATTTTTCGGCTCGTTCTCCCAATATTCTTATAAAACTTAAAATAGTGCCTTCAGCCGGATTTTGTAAAGCGCGATAAGCAAAATCGGCACTTTTACGTAAAGCTGCTGCCAGATCGTGGATAGAAGCTTCATTTTTTGTGTTTAAACTGCAAGCAAAGCCATGTAAAATTTGAGAAAAAATTACGCCGGAATTTCCATGAGCTTCCCAAAGGGCGCCGGAGGCTGCTCTTTGGGCTGTTTTTCCTATAGCTTCTGAAGAATGAGCATATTTCAGAGCTCGCAAAGCTCCGCGCACTGTAAAAGACATATTGGTGCCAGTATCGCCGTCCGGAACCGGATAGACGTTCAGTCTATTGAGAAAACGCCTGTGTAAAGTCAGCCAGCGTCCTCCGCCTACAAATATCTTTTTAAAATTCTTACTGTTTAAGGCTGTGATCAAAACGAGCGACCTGCCTGCCCATTAGCTGAAAGTTAGGCTACATTTTCCTAAATTATCTCCTTTCCTGCGCAAAACATGCGCTTTTGCTATAGTACTGGTTCTCAAAAACTCTAAAAATGCCGAAATAAGAAGGATAAAACCTGATCTGACTCGATATGAAGCGATCATGAGCTTAGGATTTTTAAATGATGTCTCCGCTGTAGGATTGGGCACTTTGGTGCTCTTACTGATTTGTTCAATAACGGTTGTTACTGTAGTTATAGAACGACTCTATACATACAAACAAAGTGTAGTAAATTCTGCTTGGCTGCACCATTTTGTTTGCAAAACTTTGCGCTCTGGTGGAGTAAAAGAAGCATACACTTTTGTTAAGGGTATAGGTGGAATGCTGCCCAGAGTTTTTGAGGCCGGCTTGGCTAGAGCTGATATGAGTCAAGAAATGGGCGATGCGGCTATGGAAACTGTAATTGCCAGAGAAAGGCTTAAGTTGGAAGAGCGCCTACCTATTATTAGTACCATTGCAGTAATCGCTCCATTTATCGGACTTTTTGGTACTGTGGTTGGTATTATGCACACTTTCGACTCCGTAGCTGCTAAAGGGCAAGCTGGTGTAGCTGTGGTGGCTGCTGGTGTAGCTGAGGCTTTAGTTGCTACAGCTGCGGGATTATTCGTAGCTATTACCGCCGTTGTTTTCTTTAACTACTTCCGAGCTAGAGTGAGCAATATCGTTTCTGATATGAATGGTGCGGCCGCTCGTCTTTCTGAAATGCTTGAGTTGGTGCGTCAAGGCAAAGAATTTCCCGAAGATTTGCTTGATTAGATAGGCCGATATGATTGGAAGACGGAAAAATAGGGGAGAACAGGGGAGTGGATTTAGTGATATAAACGTCACTCCTTTAACCGATGTATTATTGGTATTGTTGATTATTTTTTTAATTACCGGTACTTCTATAACCGCTCCTTCACATGATATTAAGCTTCCAGAAGTTCTTACCAAAGAAAAAGCGGAAAATATCAGCATCGTTGTCGATATAACAGCCGATGGCTCTACCTATATAGGCAACGTAAAGTGCCACAAAAAAGAGCTTCGCCCTATGCTTAAAAAGTTAGGTGAAGAAAAACATACTACTAGAGTTATTATCAACGGTGATAAAAAGGCCGATTATTTGCATATTATTACGGCTATGAATGAGGCTAGGCAAGCTGGCCTAACCGATATTGCCCTAGCGACTCAATATGAAAGCAAAAACAAATCGGGCGCTCCGAAAATAAAGACCGTAACTGTAACGGAGGCTAAGAAATAAGTGGCTAAAAAACGCAGATTTCGGCTCTCCGAAAACGAGCAATCCGGAGTAATGGGAGATATAAATATTACTCCTTTAACTGATGTTCTTTTAGTTTTGCTAATTATTTTCTTGGTAACGGCTACTGCCGCCACTCAGACAGCTTTTAATATGAATTTGCCTTTAGGTTCGGCCCAAGCCAATCTTAAAGTCGTTAACGATACAGTAGTGATGAGCATCGACGAAAAAAGCAACATCTATGTACAGGAAGAGACAAAGCCTGTACCTCATACTTCGCTAGTGTCGCGCTTAAAATTGTATCAAACCAAAAAAGGCACTGACAAAGCTGCCGTAAGAGCCGCAAGCAAAACTCCCTATGGAACGGTTGTTATGGCTATTGACGCCGCCAAACAAGCTGGTTTGGAAAAGGTTGTCTTGGTAGCGGAATAGATCTATTGCCACGGCAGCTTTTGCTGGTGAGCCGTTTAATCTCGTCCAACGATAGTGCTTTGCAAAGCTAAAGCTAAATCGGAAAATTGCTGTAAAGTGAGCTCTTCCGGCCTTTCATTGCCTTGCAAATTTGCTTTGGCAAAGGCTTGCTCTAAGTCAGCTTTCATGGAAGCAGCTATGCCCTTTAGCGATTTGCGCAAAGTCTTGCGCCTCACGTTGAAAGAAGTTCTGGTTAAGGTTAAAAAGAGTTTTACTGGAGCTTGTACGGGTGGAGTTTGATAAATATTTAGAGCCATTACGCTAGAATCTACTTGTGGCGGTGGATTGAAAGAGCCAGGCTTCACGTTAAACAAAGTTTTAGCTTGAGCATAATAACCGACAAAATAGCTTAAAGCGCTGCTATCGCGGCAAGCCAGACTTTGTATGCGATCGGCTACTTCTTTTTGGATCATAATGACCATACGATCTATATAAGGACTGCCATCTATGAGCAATTTCTCTATAATCGGAGTCGTAATATAATAAGGTAGATTGGCTACCACTTTCCATTTCTTGGGAGTAGCGTCGTTAGATGAATTATCTATTTTTAAAGCTTCAGCCAGATTAAGCTTTAAAAAATCTTGACGAACTACTTGTAAATTAGGCAAAACCGGCAATTTGGCAGCTAGCTCTTCATCTACTTCTATAGCTTTAACTAAGCGGGCTTTTTTTACCATTTCTAAAGTAATGGCTCCGCGACCTGGACCTATTTCTAAAACATTGTCGTCTTCATGAAGATCGGCTGCTTCTATAATTTTGGCAATAATATTGCGATCGGCCAGAAAGTGCTGACCGAGAGGGCGTCTGGACATTAGTTTATTACTATCCTTGTTCAACTTAATAAGACTACTGGCTATATTGCCTTAAATTTTCACTTTAGGCAAGAGTTTTTATCTTATCTATAGAACGATCGGGCTGATTTTGGGGGATCGGCCCGCAGCCTTTGATGTTCCGTGCTCTTTCCGCCAAGCTATTAAAAAAAAGTGTGGATAGAATTGCCTAATTTAGGACTGATCAGCTTACTATGAGTGACTTCAACAAGAATCAGAACACTGAGCCTTCTGCACAGGAAAAGCAAACATATTTCCCCGGAGCTTATCGTCAAGCGGAAAACGAAACTACTTCTGATCAAGAGCCTTTACGGGAAACAAAGGTGAATGAGGATGGATTGTCCGCTGATACAGAAGAAAACGATTGTGATAATGACGAGATGAACAAAAAGAAATATTGGTTCAAACGTATGCCTAAATACTGCCGCTTGATGATATTTTCCACCACAGCGGTTTTAGTTGGGGTCTTGTTTTTAATAGTGGCATTGTTCTATATCAATACGGTGCAAGGCAGCGAAGAGGGATCAGCTGGATTTATTTCCGAAGCGCTCAGTACTATAAGCGGTCACTCCGGAGAACGCGCTTTCAAGGGCAGCGAGCGCATGAATGTTTTGTGCTTGGGTATAGATTACAATCGAGATTCACGTGGTATTGCCTATACTAAAGGGGCTCGCTCCGATACGATGTTTGTGGTTAGTATCGATGCCAAAGGTCAGACTCTCAATGTGGTGTCTATCCCTCGCGATTGCTATGTATATTTAGGTGACGACTACGGATATGACAAAATTAACGCCGCTTATATGTACGGTGGTATAAAGCTAACCCGCAAAGTCGTTTCCGAATTTTTAGGCATACCTATTCATCATTACGTAATTATTAAAGTGAGTGGCGCTTCTCAATTGGTCGATGCCTTGGGCGGTTTAGTTGTCGATGTTGAAAAAAATATGGACTATGACGACAATTGGGGCAATTTGCACATCCATTTAAAAGCTGGCGAACAATTATTGCGTGGTGACCAAGCTGTCGGCTATGCGCGTTTCCGTATGGATGCTGAAAGTGATCGTGGTCGTATTCGTCGTCAGCAGCAAGTTATGATGTCTGTCATTAAACGCTTAAAAGATCCTATGGTCGTTTTGCGTTTGCAATCTATTGTCAAGGCTGTTAAAGATAATATTGAAACCGACTTTAGCTTGATGGATATGCTCGATCTCACCTATCTTTATAAAGATTTTGATCGCAAGCGTATGAAGACTGGCGTCATAGTCGGAGACGATACCGATATTAACGGCATGAGTTGTATTATTCCTTATGCTCCCATGAATGAAAAGACCGTTTTAGAGCTCCTTAAAGACCCTTCTTCCTTACAGCGTGAAGATGTTCGCCTTGAAGTTCTTAATGGCAGTAGTGAGGAAGGCTTAGAGGGACGTATTGCTGAGTATCTTTCCAAAGAAGGGTTCCGCGTCGTCAACGTTGGTAAGGCCAAAGAACGCTGTGAAGTTACTACTATTGTCGATCATTTAAATAGCGCAGCCATGCGCAATTGCTTAGAGTCTTTGTTACTAGGATGCTACTATGAAGTAGAGCAATTACCTTACGATAAGCGTAAGGCTGATGTGACTATTTTAGTTGGTGAAGATAGAGTTAACTGTGGTAGCTACGATTCCGGCAGCTCTTATAAGAGCCCTAAGAGTGATAATCGCTACTATCAAGAGTATTACTCCAGCCCAGCTGAGGAACCGGTTTACTCTTCTTCTGGCAGTAGTAGTGAGAGTTACTCCAGCTCTAGTTCCAACTACGGCAGCGCCTATGATGATGGAGGTTATCCGCAAGTAAATAGTGACGGCAGTGTCAGTAGTTCCAATCGAGAATTTGGCGCTACTCAAGAGGAACAAGCTCACTCTGAAGAGCCTGCTTCTATTGCTCCGGAGGATTATAGTGCTTCGGAACCAGCGGCTGAAACTAATGAAAGTAGCATTGTAGAACAAGCTCCTTTGCCACCAGCAGAGGATTACAGCGCTCCTTTACCTGAAGAAGTAGAAGTCCCCTCCGTTTCTTCTGGTTCCGAAGGATAGGCAAAATAGCTTTTTTGCTACCTGGAGAATAAACTGATAAACAAAATGGCTTCCGCAAACTTAATTGCGGAAGCCATTTTTTGTAAATATAGAAAACTAAGACTTACTTAGTTCTGTATAAGTCAAAGCCGCGATCGCTGTAAACTACAAAGTATCTACCATCGTCTGACAAACGAGTTACACCAAAGCGAACAGTTTTATTGCCAATGTCGGCAGTAGGTTTTAATTTCCAACCGGTAGACTCGTCAGCATAATAATAGGTGGCTCTGCCTACGCGGTTTTTAGTATCTGTGCAAAGTACAGTGCTGCCATCTTCAGATAAGAAGATGTTCTTATAAGCATCTGCCGTATCATCAGCTATGATAGTTTTCTTTTGAGTTTTGGCGTCGTAAATAGCTAATTGGTAAAGATTGTTGGGCTTCTGTATGGTATAGGCCATACGACTAGTAGCTCCCCAGAAAGAGACGAATTCTTTGGCTTCATCAAATTGGGTAGGATCTTTAAATGTCGGCGGATTCCAAATGTAAAGTTTATAATTTCCGTAAGGTTTGCCATTCTTACGATCTTGAGCCACATAAAAAGCACAGTTCGTATCATTAAATACGATGTTCTGTGGCTTTAACTTAGCTTCTTGAAGTTCTACATCATAAATGCGATCGAAAGCCAAAACACCATTTTTAGTAGCATCTAAAGTCGCCGTACAGTCTACATCTGAGAAATCTTCACCATCATAGAAATAGCCCTTGACAAACATTTTATTTTCAACGGCGCGTACGATCTCTGGATTGGCACGGAAACCTGGTTTACCGCTCTCGTGTTCCATAAGAGTTTCCAATTTGCCAGTTTCCATATTTAACTTGGCAAAAGTGGCTCCGGAGCGGGTAACAATGATCATGTCTTTCTGATCAGGAGTGAGCATAGTATAGTCTATGTTGGTGATAGGTTTTCCTAAAGGAATATGCCTAATTTTCTCTTCGTTGAATTTACCATTGGTAATAGGAACTACCACTAATTCCATTACATAGCCATTACGAACTTGCTCTATGTTGGGGTTTCTTTGGGTAAAATAAACGAAATCGCCTTTGTGGCTAAAACCGTTTAGCGTCGTGTAAAGATTTTTTACAGCCATATCATTATCTCTGAGCTTTTGGTTGCTCAAATGATCTTCGGCAAAAGCTTGACCGGCAGCCAAAGACAATACACAAGCACCGGTAATCAGACCGACGGCAAATTTGTTCATCATGGTCGATTGTATCCTCCATCTCCAAAAAGAGTGTTTTCAAAAAACTAAGTTCAACTCTAATGAGAAAACATATCAACGGTTATATTTTGTGAT
>ERZ869991.893-NODE-893-length-10036-cov-5.302440_pt1 | contig 10036 bp, 9 predicted proteins | sample MGYA00520862_ERZ869991 | MGnify/ENA primary metagenome ERZ869991 (study PRJEB32232, sample SAMN07284978) | human gut metagenome | biome: human-associated habitat; material: feces | host: Homo sapiens | place: Tanzania | collected 2014-08-11 ...
TTATATCATAGCCTGTAATAATATATACTCATAACTTTTGTCTTAGAAATATGAAATGGGACATAGCAAAATTAATAATAGTTTTTATATTTTGTTTTAGTGCATCAGCTCATGCTCAAATAATAAAGTTCAATAACTCTTTGTCATTAAATTGGAGCAATAATGGTGCAGGCAAGATTTTTAAATACAACCCAAGTGTTGGAGTAGAATATTTTGAAAGCAAGTATTTCATGTTGTCATCAAGTATCGGAATTGACAACAAAGCAGAGAAATATCCAATAATAAACAACGAGGTATTGGAAGCTAATATTAGATATATAAGACTTAGTACTACTGCCAGATTCAAGTATGATACCAATTATGTGTCTTTCTTTATTGGTGCAGGTCCAGCCGTTAACTGGAAGAAAAAATCAATATATAAAATTCATGGAGAAATGACTGAAAACCAGGCAGGAGGAGGAGAGTTCCGTGCAAAAAAAAATGTTGTTGATATTATTGCCGAATCGGGTATTTATAAGGATATTGGGAAATGTAGAATAGAAGTCTTTGCTTCTTACGATACTAATCTTACCAATGTCATACCTGAAAGTCGAAGAGGATTTATAGCACATTCATTAGCATTGAATATAGCATTAGGATATAAATTTTAAAGTTTTATATTATGACTAAAAAAGTTTTTGTTATTTGTAACGCTCGTATTTTCGGGCGTGTTAGTATTTACTGGTTGTTCTGACACGGATGACGATATTATAAATAGTCAGGCAAATCTGAAAGAGTCTTCTTTTCCTATTGTCGTGGATGAAAACACTTCTAAAAAGGAAGTTGTTGTTGATGGGAAAACTTACATTTTTAATATTCATAATGATACACCTATAACGAGATCAATAGGCGATATAGGAGGAGAAAAGATATATCCGAGAGATCCAAATGCCACTCTTGCGTCAGTTCCAGTTATGGTATCAAAAGGAACTTATAAGAAATATGCATCTAAGGCATTTTCTCCTTTTGCAGATTTGGCTGGAGTTTCTATAGTTATGCTTCGTTTGGACAAATTTACATTTGAATGTGTTGCTCCTTCAAATGCTAAACAGACAAGTTTTGATATTACGAACATAACAAAAGAGGGTTTTGCTACGGAAAGTGCATCATATAAGGGATTCTCTATAGATAAAATTTTATCAACCACGAGTGGGGTGATTGTAAAATGTTCTTTCTATATTCAAGATGGTATAGCATATGATATCGCAGGACAACAGCTTACCGACAATACATATTATCCTCTTCCTGGAAATGAAGTAAGGTATCAGTTTACGTATGATGTGAGAAAGTAACCTAAGTACATCTTCTCGCTTTATCCAGGTTGACACTCGCGACGGTAGCTACTTGAGCCGCGTTAAGGAGTAATTAGAACTTCATTATAAATATTGGAGTGGGGAATCCTGCTGCCTTTTCATCGTGAACAAGAAATGGCTGTAGGGTTCTCCACTCTTTTTATTTTCAGTTCATTTTACCCTCACCACCCCTCACACTTACCCTCACCATCGAAACCCCGATAAACAGGGGCTTTGAGGGCAATGTGTGAGGGTGTGAGGGTAAAATTACCAAAAACTTTTTTATTTACTTACGGCTTGTTTCGGATTTTATTTTTACCTTTGCCCATATTCACAAAGAGAAATATGAAATATTCAATAATCGTGCCTGTCTACAACCGTCCTGATGAAGTGGATGAGCTGTTGGGCAGTCTTGTGGAACAGACGGAAAAGGACTTCGAAGTGATTATCGTAGAAGACGGTAGCTCGCTCCCGTGCAGAGAAGTATGCAAGGGATACGAGGGCAATCTCGACCTGCATTACTACATGAAGGAAAACAGCGGACCGGGGCAGAGCCGCAACTATGGAGTGGAGCGTGCCCGTGGGGAGTATGTAATAATACTCGACTCCGACGTGGTGTTGCCGCCGGGATATATAGAGAGCGTCAGTGAAGAACTGGACCGCGAACCGGCGGATGCCTTCGGCGGACCGGACAAGGCGCATTCTTCCTTCACCGACACGCAGAAGGCGATAAGCTACTCCATGACGAGCTTCTTTACTACCGGTGGTATTCGCGGTAGCAAAAAGAAAAAACTCGACAAGTTCTATCCGCGCTCCTTTAATATGGGAGTGAAGAGAGACGTGTATGAAAGGCTCGGCGGTTTCTCGAAGATGCGCTTCGGCGAAGACATCGACTTCAGTATCCGTATCTTCAAGGCTGGATGCAGATGCCGGTTGTTCCCTGACTCATGGGTTTGGCACAAGCGGAGGACGGACTTCCGCAAGTTCTTCCGACAGGTATACAACAGTGGCATTGCCCGCATCAACCTCTACAAGAAATACCCGGAATCGCTGAAACTTGTACATCTGTTGCCGATGGTCTTCACCGTTGGCGTCGTATTCCTTGTACTACTTTCCGCCGTGGGGCGCGTGCTGATGCAGTATGACGATATCCACAAGTGGTACTGGCTGTGTGCCGGTCCGTGGCTGCCGATAATAGCATATTGCCTCTTGATATTCATAGACTCCACACGCCAGAACCGAAGCATGAAAATCGGGGCGATGAGCATTGCTGCGGCTTTCGTGCAACTGATGGGCTACGGATGCGGATTCCTCTCGGCATGGTGGAAACGCTGTGTGATGGGGAAAGATGAATTCAGCGCTTTCGACAAGACATTCTATAAATAATAATCAGTATATATATAATAAGGTGGAGAGGAACCCTTGTTCCTTTCTCCATCTTTTTCTGCAGAAGATTTTTATTCTGTTAATTCCTTCATTCTGTTAATTCCTTAAATCAACGAAACACGACATGGAAAATCTTGCAATCACACAATGGGCAGAAGAAGACCGCCCGCGGGAGAAAATGCTTGCCCTCGGGGCACAGGCGCTGTCGAATGCCGAACTGCTTGCCATTCTTATCGGCAGCGGGTCGCCGGGAGAGAGTGCAGTGAATTTGATGAAACGGGTGCTCAACGACTGTGGCAATAACCTGAACAGTCTGGGGAAAATGACGGTCAGCGAACTGACATGCAGTAAATACCGTGGACTCGGACCGGCTAAGGCAATTACGATACTTGCCGCCTGTGAACTCGGAAAACGCCGACAGACAGAGAAGGCGGCAGACAGACCGCGTATGGACTCGGCACTCGCCATATACGAACTCATGCACCCGAAGATGCAGGATCTCGCTACGGAACAGGCGTGGGTACTGCTGTTGAACCAGAATTTCAAACTGATTCGTGCGCTCCAGATATCCACCGGGGGAATTAGCGAAACAGCCGTTGATGTGCGCATCATACTGAAGGAGGCGCTCCTGGCAAATGCTACCGTCGTAGCTCTCTGTCATAACCATCCGAGCAACAACGCCAATCCGAGTGGCGACGACGACCGGCTGACGCAGCGACTGAAAAAGGCGTGTGATACAATGCGTATATATCTGCTCGACCATGTTATCATTACCGACGGGGCTTATTACAGCTATATGGAGAAGGGAAGACTATAAAAAATGGTTCTTCTGGAATTTGGAGTGATAGTATTTATTATTGGAAGTACTCAACTCATATTAGACAAAAAACGAAAACACACCCCATGCCAAGTAAGACCCTCGTACATCGGCAATGCCTTCGGCATTTTTACTTGTCATAGGGCGATAAACATATAAAACAAAGGACACAGTGTCGCTTTATTCAGAAAAATTTTAATTGTTGATATCAAATATTATCACTCCGAATATCGGATGAGCCTAAAAAAAATACCAACAGCAGTTTCTCACGAGACCAGCTGTCGGTTTTCTCTTTTTTGAGAATTATTATGTTACATTTGGGTTCAGTAATTGTGTCTTCTTACAGTGCAAAATTAATAAATCAGTGTGATGCGCACAACAGGGAAAAAGTCAGAACCGGAGCAAACGGCGCTGTAGAGGGATTATGTGGTAGAAAAATGTGTCTGTATGTAAAAAAACGATTAAGCTCGTGCAAATAAGCAATGCTTCATTACTAAACTTTCGGCTTTTGTCTAAATCCGAAACAGGAGTTCATTATTATATAAAAATATAAGTTGAAATACACTCATTCTGTAATCTCCGTTTTAAAAAAGAGCATATTACGATGCTTTATGCTTTAATTTATGTCAATATTCACGATTTTGCAACATGAAAAAAGCGGTTATTGTTTTGTTCAGACAAATTTAATTGGTAACTTTGCCAATAGTTAAGACGAAAGCCTGAACTAAATCATCAGACGAAACATATAAACATTTATAATAACAAATACTATGGTAAGTTATAAGGAATTAGGCTTGGTAAACACAAAAGAGATGTTTAAAAGAGCCATCAATGGCGGATATGCCATCCCAGCATTCAACTTTAACAACATGGAACAGCTGCAGGCTATAATCAAGGCTTCTTCAGAGCTGAAGTCGCCGGTTATCCTTCAGGTTTCCAAAGGTGCCCGCAACTATGCTAACCCTACACTGCTGCGCTATATGGCACAGGGCGCTGTGGCATACGCTAAGGAACTTGGCTGCAACCATCCGGAGATTGTATTGCACCTTGACCATGGTGACAGCTTCGAACTTTGCAAAAGCTGCGTAGACCTCGGTTTCTCTTCAGTTATGATTGACGGTTCTTCTCTGCCTTACGACGAGAATGTTGCTCTTACAAAGAAGGTTGTTGACTACGCTCATCAGTATGACGTTACTGTAGAGGGTGAGCTTGGCGTTTTGGCTGGTGTTGAGGATGAGGTTGCCTCTGAGGTTTCTCACTATACAAAGCCTGAGGAAGTAATCGACTTCACTACAAAGACTGGCGTAGATTCTCTCGCTATTTCTATCGGTACAAGCCACGGTGCTTATAAGTTCAAACCAGAGCAGTGCACACGCGACCCGAAGACAGGTCGTCTTGTTCCTCCACCATTGGCTTTCGATGTTCTCGACGAGATTATGAAGAAGCTTCCTGGATTCCCTATCGTTCTCCACGGATCATCTTCTGTTCCTCAGGAGTATGTTGACATGATCAACGCTAATGGTGGTAAGCTTCCAGATGCTGTAGGTATTCCAGAGGAGCAACTCCGCAAGGCTGCTAAGAGTGCAGTTTGCAAGATTAATATCGACTCAGATTCTCGTCTTGCTTTCACAGCTGCCGTTCGCAAGGTGCTGACAGAGAAGCCTGCTGAATTCGACCCACGTAAATACTGCGGTCCGGCTCGTGATTTGATGGAGCAGATGTACAAGCACAAGATTATCGACGTGCTTGGTAGCGACAACAAGCTTGCTCAGCTCGACTAATCATTGGTGTCAGTATTGACTAATATCGCAATTTAATTAAAATAAGAAAAACAGGCGCTCGTTACGATGGTGTAACTGAGCGCCTGTTTTTTTATTTTATTTTATAGCTTCCGTTTCAATTTTTTCCGCACTTCCCGTAACAGGGTTGAGCACGATGCTCGTGGTATATTTCTTGCTGAACATCTCGCCGCTGATTGATTCCGTTTTGCCGAATTGTGCTGCATACAGTTCAAATGACCCGAGTGCATGTTCGTCATTATATACGGTAACCCGTATCTTTCCTGGCAGGTTCACATAGATACCAACATTATCCTTGTCCTTTTTCCCGTCGTCGGAAACATTCAGGGTCGGCATACTGTGAAGGTCTTCCACCTTTATATAATAAGGACTACCTCCGAGGTCGTCGCTGTCTGTCATTCCAAGAAATTTTGAGAAGCGGAAGAGCAGTTGTTTGTCGGTTTCCCTTGTCGGTACAAAGGTTATGACATTCTCTACCGTATCTTTCACTGTCGTACCGGTAAAGAGTTGCATCAGCGCATTCTCCTGTTGGTCAAGGTTACGGAGCATAATCTTCAGTTGCTCACCATCTTTAGGCATGAAATCAGCCTGTCCCTTGTTCAGCAGTCCCTTGTTGTCGCGGATGTCATAAATCTCCTGTACGCACAGTTCTGCCATCTTTGCAGAACTTCCGGCACTGAGGATTTCCTCAGTCATAAAGTCTCTTGGGTTGATAGGTGCCGGTTTCTTGGCAGGAACAAAAGGACGTGGCGCTTCAATCTTTCTCGGTTTAGCGTTAATGGCAACAAGTACGCCGTTTTCGTCACGCTCCAACGATCTGATGCTGTGTTTCGCGTCAGCCTTTGCTGTAAAGAATTTTGATGTATCCGGTTGGGCTATGGAATTGAGCTTCAGGTTCACGATACGGTAAGTCGTTGAAGATTCCATACTGATATCGTTTCTCTTGAGATATCGTGATGCGTACATGGCGAAGTCGCCAGGAGTATATGTAGTCTTTTCTACTTGCATGGCAAAGCGTAGGGCAGTCTGAGGCAAGTAATATGAAGACCCCTCAACCGACAGTCCTGTATTTTGAGCTTTTATGCCTGTTGCGCTTGCTGCCAATATGGCGGCGATAGCTATTGTTTTATATTGTTTTATCATAATGGGGTATTGTTATTGTTTTGTTTCTGGGAGAACTGGGAGAACTGGGAGTTCTGGGAGAACTATGAGTTTTGGGAGAATTGGGAGTTTTGAATTCCTCATTCCTTCAATCTTCCAGTCTCTTGAATGCTTTAGGCAAGAATTCTATAATATCACCAGCCGTAACACTTTCCATTCCGAGTTCAGCGGCTGCGATGTCTCCGGCAAGTCCATGCAGATACATTCCGATAATGCAGGCCTCCTTCTGGTTGTATCCGCGGGCAAGTAGGGCGGTGATAATTCCTGTCAGCACATCACCACTTCCAGCCGTTGCCATGCCGGCATTGCCTGTAGGGTTGAATGCAATTCTGCCGTCGGGCAAGCACAGTGCCGAGTAGTGACCTTTCAGAATGATGTATATCTGAAGAGAAGTAGCCAGTTCAACAGCTTTTGAAAGTCGTTCGTAACTGTCGTTGTATCTACATCCCACAAGTCGTTCGAACTCCGTCGGATGAGGCGTCAGCACTGTACCCTTAGGCAGTTGCTGTAGCCAAGCCCTGTGAGTGGCAAGAATATTCAGTCCGTCAGCATCAACAACGATAGGCGACTGTGTGCGTCTTATCTGAGAAACCATAGCTATGGCTGTTGTCTCCTCTGTGCCAAGTCCCGGTCCAATCCCCATGGCGTCGAATTCGTCGGAAGATAGAGTCTCCGTAAAATGCCTGTCGTCAGGATCATTGTTGACAATAGCCTCCGGAACGGATATTTGCAGAATGTCGTTGTTGAGAGATGGCACCCTTACTGTAACTTTTCCTACTCCGGCTCTTAGACATGCCCTTGTGGCGAGTATTGATGCTCCTGCCATTCCGTAGCTGCCGGCAACGATAAGAGCATTGCCTGCCATCCCCTTATGCCAGAATTCTCCCCTCGGCTTTAGCATATGCCTTACTTGGCTTTCTTCGCTGATGGTGTATGCTGTGTCGATGAGGCTGAGCCCCTTTGGACTCAGACGGATGTCGAGAACACGCACCTTGCCGACGAATATCTGATTTTCTGCAAAGAGAAACGACAGTTTCTTTTGTTGAAGCGTAAACGTGTAGTCAGCCTGGATTATATTTGCTTTGGCATTGTATGAATTGTCTTCCGCCATAAGTCCTGACGGCATGTCAATGCTTGCCACCTTGGCTTCAGACTGGTTGATGTATTTTACCAGCGAGGCAAAACCTCCCGACAGTGGCTTGTTGATGCCGGAGCCGAACAATCCGTCGACAACGAGAGTCTCGGCAGTAAGCGTCGGTGGGTCAAACTCATCGGTTACTTCGATGAATGCCCTCATGCTTTTGCATTGTATAAGGCGTTCCTTGTTTATAGAACAGTCGTCAGACAGCTTGTTGCCGATATTGAAGAGATATGCCTTGACATTATATCCCTGTTCTGCCATCATGCGTGCCACGGCGAGTGCATCGCCGCCGTTGTTGCCCGGACCGGCAAAAACAACAACTTCAGTATCAATAGACCAAACTCCGCATATTGCCTTGGTAAGAGCCTTGGCTGCGCGTTCCATCAAATCTATTGATTTAATTGGCTCGTTTTCTATTGTATATTTGTCGAGCTCACGTATCTGTGTGCAAGTTAGTATCTTCATATCTGCAAAAATACTAATTAATTGGATAGTTTGAAGTATAGTTTGAATATTTTTATTACTTTTGTGCGCAAAAATAACAAAAAGATATGGCTACAATTGATATTAAGGACAAAACCTTTGAAACTTTAATCCCGGAAGAGGAGATTCTACGACGTGTGAAAACAGTTGCCGACAAGATGAACAATGACCTTAAAGGCAAGAATCCTCTTTTGCTCGGAGTGCTTAATGGTTCGTTTATTTTTGCTGCCGACCTTATGCGTATGCTTACCATTGACTGCGAAATTTCGTTTGTCAAGATGTCGTCGTATGAGGGTACCTCATCTACTGGTGCGGTGAAGAAGCTCGTAGGTCTCAAGGAGAACATTGAAGGAAGAACTATTGTTATAGTTGAGGATATTGTGGATACCGGACTCACTATGGAGCAGATGCTCAAGTATCTTGAGGAATTCAAACCGGCCGAGGTGCATATCTGCACTTTGCTCCTGAAACCGGAGAATCTTAAACGCGATCTCAATATCGAGTATGTCGCAATGGAGATTCCTAACGATTTCATCTTGGGTTATGGCCTTGACTATGATGGTCTTGGACGTAACCTTAGGGATATCTATGTCGTTAAGGAGTAATGCTTATTCGATAGCTTGGAGAACTTTGGTTGCTCTGGTAGTCCTGATGACTTTAATGACTCAAATAACTTCGAGATTTCCGAGTCCTCTGAGATTTCCATGTTAATAAAGAAAAACTAATCACTAAATAATTAAGTATAAAAATGAAGAATATCGTTATTTTCGGTGCGCCAGGTTCAGGAAAAGGCACACAGAGCGATTTGATGATCAAGAAGTATGGTCTTGGACATATCTCTACGGGGGATGTGCTTCGCAACGAGATTAAGAATGAAACAGAACTTGGCAAGACTGCTAAGGCTTATATCGACAAGGGACAGCTCATTCCTGATGATCTGATGGTTAATATCCTTGCCAGTGTTTACGATTCTTTCGGCAAGGAGCATGAGGGTGTTATCTTCGACGGATTTCCACGCACGATTCCACAGGCTGAGGCTCTGAAAAAGATGCTCTCGGAGCGCGGACACAAGATTGCGGCAATGATTGAACTTGATGTTCCGGAGGATGAACTGATGGTGCGTCTTGTTAAGCGCGGCAAGGAGAGTGGTCGCTCTGATGACAATGAGGAAACTATCAAAAAGCGTCTTGATGTTTACCACAACCAGACAGCGCCTCTTATCGACTGGTACAAGAATGAGAATATCCATCACCATATTGATGGTCTTGGTGAACTCGACCGTATCTTTGGTGATATTTGCAGCGTTATCGACAATCTGTAATATCCCTTTATGAGCTAATGCTCTTATGGCTGTTCCTAAGTATAAAGTATGTTGGGACTGCCGATAAAATAATCCGCCCCGAAAGCAATTTTGCTTCCGGGGCGTGATTTTTTTTTATTTATCGCTTATGTAAAAGCCGTGAACGCTGCATCACGCAGTGTTCACGGCAACCAACTAATTTTATATATAAATCTACTAACAACTAAATTATTTTACTGCTATTTTTTTTACGGCTTTGCCGTTCTCCACGATAATGTTCAGTCCTTTCTGTAGACCGCTTTGGCGCATGCCATTTACATTATAGATTTTAGCAGCTTTTTGCTCTATGCTGTCGGTTGCATTGATACCACTTGTGGAATCAACGGCAACTCCGGCAATCTTAACATCGCTAACGCAAATCGTCTTGCCTGTGGCAGCACCGTTGTACCAAGGATAGATGCGTACACGGAGAGTCTCGTTCTCATTCAGTTCCAATACAGGAGTGGCTTTCACCTCCATCATGTCGTTAGCCTTCATGGCTCCCGAGAAGTCGGCGATATTTACGGCATTGGCAAAATTATCCTCTTTAGAGTAGTAAATCTTGCAGCGCATACCGTT
>ERZ869991.894-NODE-894-length-10034-cov-9.421814_pt1 | contig 10034 bp, 9 predicted proteins | sample MGYA00520862_ERZ869991 | MGnify/ENA primary metagenome ERZ869991 (study PRJEB32232, sample SAMN07284978) | human gut metagenome | biome: human-associated habitat; material: feces | host: Homo sapiens | place: Tanzania | collected 2014-08-11 ...
TGTCTTTGTGAGAGTTGAGGACAAAAATCTTAATGAAATCCGCTTCCGCTCCGATGTTTATAAGATGCTTTCGGAACCAGGCAAAAGTGCCCCATATGCTATCCCTGATACCAAATTCGACAATTTCAGCGAGCGAGAGTTTGAAGAGAAGATCTCTCCTATCCTGGGTCACAGTGTTCACTTCTGCCAAGACAACGAGTCTATGAGCAGCTATGGCGTAATGCGAGGCTTGCATTTCCTGCAAGCACCTTACACGCAAAGCAAGTTGGTACGCTGCGTAAAGGGTAGAGTGCTTGATGTAGCTGTAGATATTCGCAAAGGTTCACCAACCTATGGCAAGCATGTGGCAGTACAACTGACAGAAGACAATCATCGCCAGTTCTTTATCCCTAAGGGGTTCGCCCATGGTTTCGCTGTTCTCTCAGAAACAGCCGCCTTCCAGTACAAGTGTGATAACTTCTATCATCCAAAGGCTGATGGAGGTATCAGCATCCTTGATGATACCCTCGGTATCGATTGGGAGATCCCTGCAGAGCATGCCATCCTCTCGGAGAAAGATACAAAACATGATGTTTTAAAGGACTTCGACAGTCCTTTCGTCATTAACATAGATTTATACAAATGAATACAAAACAGCAAATAGCACAGCAACGTGCTAATTTGGCTATAGCTGAATTCTTAAAGGAATTGTTTACTCCTCCGTATGTTATTAGTGAGTCAACTTTTGATGAAACGAAGGAATCTGCGGTGGAGTGTGCCAAACAGAATGTCGATGCCGCATCTCTTACTGAAAGAGAGAAAGAGGTAGCGAAGGAGTCTGTAGAACTATTTGCCAATGATGTAGCACGGAAGTTTAAGGTTGCTATGAAACAATCTGGTAAGATTGTGTGAATACCCCTTTTGAAATTATGGTACATACGATGTCTATAGATACAATTTCGTTGAGAGATTCTCTTTCCTGTGTTTGTCAACAAAGTGGCGAGCCATTGTCTAATTGGTTTGATTGGGTCTCTCTTATAGCTTCTGTTGCTACTCTGGTATGTTTTGCTATTACTTGTTTTCAAATCTATCAGGTTAAGAGTGTTAGTAAGCAGGTGAGGGAAGCCGTGAATGATAATAATAAGCAAATAAAAAATAGTATTTCTCTCTATAAGGTTACAGATGCTCTTCGACTGACACAAATGGTGTTGGACTATATAAGAAAAGAACATTATGAATTAGCGGCAATGAAGTTGTTTGAACTCAATAACATGGCAATAGAAATCGCAAATACTCATAAGGAGCTCAAAGCTTACCAGCTGTCATTGGTATCAGAGATGGATCATCTTAATGATATGGCAACCAATGTAAAAACTATGTATAGTTCAAGCTATACGATGTCAACAATAATGCGATTTAATAATGCATTAAAAGATATAGATATCAAGATTAAAAATCAGATATTAAAAAGCGATAGAATATGAAAAAGTATATTGATAGCATAGCACCAATTATCGACAAAATCATAAAGATGACAGAATTAAAACAGATGAAATGGGAAAAATCAGGAAACAATACATATCGTTGTGTTGATGTCAAGGACTCCCTCAGCCTAGAAATATCTGGAGGAAATGGTTTTGTTGGTTCAAATATTGGTTTCAAGCTATATTCGGAAGATAAATTGGAATTTGAATATACGCCAGGTTTTATGGTGAAGTATCCTGAGTTTGAAGCTCTCTTGTCAAAGCTTTATTCTATTGTTGAAGAGGCAGATGTGAAAAGAATTACAGGTCAACTTTCAAAGATTATGTCAGCTTTTGCTAAAACTGATAATGTCTGATGAAGAAAGATAAAAAATGATTGGAAAAGTCTACATTTATGGAAATACCAGCAATAATGAGGAGCGTAACAACTCTGTCTTTTGTTAGATATAGAGATCACAAAATTTTAAATGACTTTATCACTTTGGACAATGCTCTTTTGGCAAAAGCAAAATGTTGGGAGTACGAGCAAGAGACGAGACTCATTTATTATACAGAATCCAAGTTGACTTCTGACTATGTAACTCTAACAGGTTTTCCTATAAAGGCTATATTTATGGGGTATAGAATTTCTTCTAAAGTTAGGGATTTCCTAAAGAAATTTGTTTCAACTCACAACATTGATTTATATCAAATGACATTTCTTCCTGACGACATAACACGAATGTCTGCAAGAAAAATATTGGATATGAAATGAATAAAGAAAATATACAATGCTTACACAAGAAATAAGAAATAAAGTACAACGCTTATGGAACATGTTTTGGAGTCGTGGAATCACGAATCCAATAACTGCTATAGAGCAAATATCATATTTGTTGTTTATCCGTCGATTAGAAGAAGTCGATGAATACGACAATGTGACTAATGTTAAGAAAAAAAGCATATTTAAAGGTCACGAAATGTGCTTATGGAGTAGGTTCTCAACGCTGCCTCCTTCTGATATGTTGGAATGTTACCAAAATGAGGTGTTTCCATTTATAAAGACATTAAATGGAGAAGATGAACCCTTTGCCCAGTATATGAGTGATGCGGTTAATGAGATCTCTCAGCCAAACTTGCTGTTTGATTCTGTTAATATAATAAATTCAATATATTCAGATATAGAAAGAGACAAGGAACAAGGGCAGCATTTCCAAGATGTACAAGGTGATATCTATGAATATCTGATTAATGAAATCGCTACTTCTGGAAAGAATGGCCAGTTCCGAACTCCTCGACATATCATTCAATTCATTTGTGATTTAATTAGTCCAGATGTTAATGACACAATTTGTGATCCAGCTTGTGGTACTGGAGGCTTTTTGTTGGGAGCATTGCAAAGTGTTCTGACTAAGCATACTCCAGCTAATAAAAGAAAAAAGGATGAAAATGGTTTGTGGCGTTATCAAAATTCTTCTGATGCTATTCTGAATGAAAGTGAAAAAGAAAAGGTTTCAAATTCTCTTCTGTTTGGATTTGACATAGACAAGACCATGGTTCGTATTGGATTGATGAATCTTATGCTTCATGGCATAGCTCATCCACGGATAGAACGAATGAATACATTGTCTTCTTTGTTTTATGCGCAGAAAGAAAATCAAAAGTATTCTGTGATAATGGCAAATCCTCCTTTCACGGGAACTGTTTCTATGGAAGAATTGAGTGAAGATTTATTAGAGTATGGAAAGAAATCGGAACTTTTATTTTTGATTAGAATCATAAGTATGCTAAAGATCGGAGGTCGTGCTGCGGTTATAGTTCCTGATGGTGTACTGTTTTCTACAGGAAAGAAAGCAAAAAGCGTCCGTGAAAAGTTGCTGAAAGATTGTAGTTTGAATGCAGTTATATCATTGCCGTCTGGGGTCTTCAAACCTTATGCAGGAGTTAAAACTTCCATATTGTTATTTACAAAAGTAGAAGACGGAAGTTCTGGTTGGCATACCAATGATATTTGGTATTATGAACTATCTTCTGATGGTTACAGTTTGGATGACAATCGGAGAAAGTTAACCGAAAATCCTTTGCCTGCAGCATGGGATAAATTTCAGAATCGAGATAAGCTTCTAGAGAAGACAAAACAATATTTTCATTTATCAATAGATGAAGTTAATAAAAGCACTTTAGAACTTCATTTTGATAAATATAAGATATATGAAGAAGAACGAGAGGATTTCCGCCCTCCACGTGAGCTGATGAAAGCCATCATGAGTTTGGAAAAGAATATTATGGAGGATCTTCAGAAACTGAATGGTATGATATAAAATGGTAGATTATGGAATCAGCAAAAATTAATGATCTGTTCGATATCCAAACAAATTCCAAGCTAAAGGCTAATGAAGGAAAGAAGGTGGGACAATATTCATTCTATACTTCTGGAGAAGAGATAAAATACTTGGATACATTTCAATTCAACACACAAGGACTTATTATAGGAAAAGGTGGAAATCCTAACTGGCGTTTTGCAAAAGGAATGTTTAGTATGTCAACAGATTGTTGCTTGTTGACAGCAAAGCAAGAATCTGTGGATATAGAATATGTTTACTATTATCTCTGTGCTTTTCCAACAATCATGCAACGGCTATATAAAGGTGTTGGAATTAAGCATATATCATTAGCGGACATCAAAAATATAGAGATTGAATATCCGCCGATAGAAGTTCAGCGGACAATAGTTTCTGTATTGTCTTTTCTTGATGCAGTAATAAAAAAGAGACAAATAAATGTCGTGAAAAATATTCCAGAACTGCTTAAGAGTTATTATTTACAGCTTGTTGACAATAATGTATGGGATAAAGTAAGAATATCTGATATTGCGACTGAAATAAAGTCAGGTCCGTTTGGTACTCAATTACATGTGAGTCAATTTAGTGACAAAGGTGAAATATATGTTTATGGAATAGATGATTTGACAAAGAAAGTTCCAAAAACTCGTTATCTATCTATTGCAGAATTGGATAAGTATGAAAGATATCTGGTTCATGGTGATGATGTGCTTATTTCAATAATGGGTACTGTAGGTCGTACAAAAGTAGTGCCTAAAGATATTGGATTGGCTATTAATACCAAGCATTTGGTTGACATTACCTTGAATCAAGATTTATGTAAGCCATATTTCTTGGCTTATACTTTGGAAAATGATCGCAAGGTAAGACGACAGATAGAGTCTTCCAAACACGGAGCGGTAATGTCTGCTATCAACATGTCTGATGTCAAAAATCTCAAGATAACTTTGCCGAGCATCAAGGTGCAAATGTACTTTGAGGAGGTTTATCATCAGGTTAAAGTTATTCAAAAATGCATGGAGGAGGAAATTCAATTGTTGAAAGAACTTCGAAAATCACTGCTGGCAAAATACTTCAGAGAAAATAATCCTCTAAATGCATCTTTTTCAGTTACAAAAAAACAAAAAATAACAAGTGACTCAGATATAGACTCATTGTTAACTATCATAAATGAAGGAGGATTCTCGAATTTGTCTAATTATGATGAAATGAGAAGCCTTTTGTATTATTATATTGGAAAAGAAGTTGTTGAGCAATATTATGATAAGAAAACCAAGAAAGTAAAACTTCGCAAGAAATGAAACTGATAAGTCTTAAAATCAGAGAAAGTTTTAGAAGCTTGCCTGCAAATTTTGAGGTCCGTTTTCTTGAAGATGGTCAAAATCTTGACCTTGAAGAATTCCGTCCTTTTTGTATGGTAGGTTTAAATGGTTGTGGCAAGTCTAATGTCTTGGAAGCCTTGGCGCAGATATTCTATCAATTAGAATTGTGCGTGGCTGTTCATCTTCCTCAAAATATACTGTCAGATGATGAGAAACTAAGGACAGGTGGAACCATACAATCTTATCATCTGGAATATTTGTGGCATCCTAATTCGTTACCTACTTTTGAACTTAGCAATGCGAGAAAGGTAGTGATAGATAAAGAATTTGGCAAGGAACCGCAGATGTTTGTTTCATCTGTTAATGGTTCTGATAAGATTCAAGTCTCCCTGTCTTCTTCTACTATAAATCATATGGAGGCAGAAGGCAAGAAATACCTGCCAAAGTATGTCGTAGCTTATTCCTCTGGCGAAAATGAAACGTTGAGTATACCTTTTATAAAGAGCCGGTTGCTCCATCTTGATGAGTTTAAGGAATATACATATAAAGGTATAGAGGGAACTCCAACAACTGAAAATGGATTGATTTATGTTGATGCCAATATGAGTCAAGCGATACTTCTGTGTTGCCTATTGTTTGAAAAAGACAAAACATTGTCTGGTCTTCGCAATATAGATTATACAGGAATCAGTAAAATTATGCGCTTTAGAATGTGTCTTAGGGAGAATTATTTCTCGGTTTCGTCCTTTGGAGACAAAGTGTCTTATTTTAAGGTGTTGTATGAAACACTTTTTAGAAAGTTCAAATCTTGCTCAACTATGTCATGGCGAGACGAAAGTAATGGGAATGCTGTTATCTATTATGATTTCTATGTCAATGATGCCACAAGGGATGCTTTTAAGGCGCATTTCAAATCAGGAATAGAGTGCTTTCAGGCTTTTCGACTATTATACGAATTGAATTATCATAAGATTGGAGAAGCTAAGGAAAAAGAGATATATGATTCTCAAGGCATATATACTGAGGGAAAATTTTCTTTGCCAGGACCGGAAGAAGATACATTCCATTTCTTGGATTTCTTTATCTCGAAAAAAATATCTAAGTCAGGAACTTGCAAGGAAATACTATTGAAGGCATTTTCAGATGGTGAACACCAGTTTATTCATACGATGGCAATCTGTTTATTGCTGAAAGATAGTGATTCTCTGATTTTGCTTGACGAGCCGGAAACCCATTTTAATCCCAATTGGCGTTCCCGCTTTATAAGCATGTTGAATGAGACGTTACATAATGGATGTTTACATTCAAGCAATGACATACCTACATGTAATTTCTTGAAGGAAGTATTGATTACTTCGCATTCACCATTCATCATTTCAGATTGTTTGCCACACCATGTATTGGTGTTATATAAAGATGAGGATGGACATACAAAGGCTGAAACTGCTTCCGAGCGATGTATTAAAACATATGGAACTTCAATAAATGTCTTGACCGCAGAAATCTTTGGTAACTCCGATTCGATAGGTCAACGAGCTTATCAAGAAATGCAAGCAATTAAAGATGAAGCGAAGGATAAGGATAAAGCTATCCGTAAAATCAACAGCCGTTTCGGTGAGTCTTTAGATAAGCTGATAGCTATAAGTGAATTAAAGGAGAAGTAATTATGTTGTACCCTTACAAATATCCAAAAGCAAAAATCCAACAATTGCAATCTTTTGTCAATTACATCATGTTGGAAGTTGTGCTTAGGGCAAAGAAAATACCAGATCCGACCTTTTCTGTTGGATTGGTAATTCCAAAGTATGAAGGTATTATCCGTGATGTAAATGCTAAATATATTTTAGATCCGATTTCAAATATGTATTTAGACTCCAAGAAACTGGACCGCTTTCATCTGAAATTATTGCGTAAGGCGGTATTGGAGAATAATAGAATAGAGGAATTGTGTGATGGTCGTTTTTCACCAGTAAGGTATAAATACCTAAGTACTTTTTTTACGCAAAATTTTGAAAAGGACATGTTGGAGAACATAAACACATTTTGTGCCAAACTATATGAAAAATGTCTATGTTTGGCTCCGATTTATAACATGTTTGGGAAGATAAAGGAATATCATGATTTATTAGTACAAGATGATGATAGATGTCATTTTTGTGGAAATACATCTTTGGTCACAAAGTATGAGTCTGTGAGGAATGCTTTTGATCATTATCTTGCAAAACAGACTTATCCTTTTGTTTCTGTCAATTTCAAAAATTTAGTTCCTGCTTGTAATGCTTGTAATTCTTTGTATAAAAAGTCAAAAGATATCCTGTTGCAAGGAGAAAAACGTGTTAAGGCTTTCTATCCATATACAAATCAATCATATTCAATTCAGGTAACGATAAAATTTAAGAAAGGTAGAGTTTATACGAAAGACTTAAAGCCTTCAGATTTTGATTTGGAATGTACTTGCGTAGGGTATCAAGAGCAAGTGGATACTTGGATGCGAATTTATAGCATAGAGAAGCAATATAAAGCAAAATGTTGTAGCCCAACGTATAAAGCATATTTGACGAGCATATTTGATGATGTTAAAAATAAAAATATGTCAATAGATGATAGTCTTCGGCATTATGAAAATAACATCGATTATGACATGAATTTTCTGAAAGTCGCCTTTTTCAAGGCTGCACTTGATACAATAAAATAAACACCAACCCCGTGAATTTATGAAGAATAGAATATTTTATGGTGAATATACACTGAAGCATTGGATAAAGCTGATGCTTACATCCAATATCGTGTTACCTGATTATCAGCGTCTTTTCGTATGGAAAGAGGAGGATGTTAAGAACTTCATCAATCAGGTGAAGGACGAACAGTTTGTGCCAACATTGACTATCGGACATTATGTAGATGGCGAAGGCAATCGAACTAACTTGATATTGGATGGACAACAAAGACTTTCGAGTATACTCCTTGCTTATTTAGGTTTGTATCCTGACAAGGCTGTTTTTAAGAACACCTTGAATGAAAGAATGGCAAATGAGAATGATGACTTGGAAGAGGCTCTTGATGAACATGACTTTCCAATGGAACCTGACGAGCATGATGAGGAGATGGACAACATATTAAAATGGCAATATCCTCTTCTTCTAGACCATGGGAGAACGAAGGAAACCATACTTTCAAATTTGCAATTGGGCAATTATAAGGTGGTAGATTATGGTGTGAATGATGAATTCTTCGAAAACCACTACATAGGTTTTTCTTATTTGGTGCCAAAGGAAGATCCTGGTATGCAACAAAGATATTATTCTACGCTTTTCAGGAACATCAATAGACAAGGTATTGCCTTGGATGAATTGGAAAGCCGTACCTCTTTATATTATTTGGTTCCTAATCTTAAAGATTTCTTCAAGCCTGAATTTATGGATGAATATGAAGTGAAGCTATCAGGTGATATTAAGAAGTTGGACTTTGTGAGATACTTGTCTCTGTTGTCAGAGTATAATAAGGATGAAAAAAAAGAGAAAGTAGCAAGAGGTGTCAGTTCTTCAAAGATGGAACGATATTACGAAGATTACATCAATGCCGTTGTTTTGGATTCTGCTGCTACTCGATTCAAGCAATTCAGCTCAATATTCCAAGATAAGAACTATGCTTCAAGGATGGAACTTCTAAAGCGAAACATCGAAAAAGTAGAATTGCCAAAAAAATTCAACTCCATCATTGATTTGGATGTATACTTCTTTGGAATCATTTATATTAGCTTATTCAAAGGATTAGAGATAACGGCAAATGCCAATAATGTCGATACGTTAAAACGACGTTTAAAAGCTAATATCGGTACTTTTAAGAACAACGCAAATCATAAAAAGTCTCCAGCAGGTATTGGTTATTTGCGTTCCCGATTAGAGACTTCTGTCAAATTATATAATAGATATCGTGTATGAGTCAGCATTCCAATTTTATACTTAAGCCCATATCTGATGTTCTGAGCGATGCTTTGGTAGTATTGTCAACCATCGGCGATGGGATTGATGCGATACCTGTAAGCGAATATTTGCTGCAAAGTGCCTTTTTGCGAATGACAGGATTCCAAGAACAAAAGCTGAAATGTATAGTTTGGGATTTAGCCACTTCTGATTATACATATCGTTATGAGCGTTTTACCAGAAAGCCTGTTGGTGAATGCTCATGCTATGATGAAAAGAATCTCATATATAAGGATTTGGTCGGGATATTGTTAAATCTTGGTTTTGAAATCACGGATGTCGTAAGACAAGAAGTATTTGATGAAACAAAACAGACAGCATTGGATGTCTTTTCTCAATCGAATTTGGTAGAGAGTAATTCCTTGCATTATGCAGAATTTGAGCAATACTTGACTGAGATTAGTAAAGACTGCATCATGACAAACGATAACTTGTTTAAGAATGTAAATAATTGTGGTGACAAAGATGCTACTTTGAAGAATAGATGCAAGCATGGATTGTGTATGCGACAGGTTTTTGACACTTCAGTGTATCGCTATCGAAACCAATGTGCTCACAACACGCAGTCGTATCAAAGTGATCTTCCAACTATGGAGACTTTGCAATCTTTAGAGTATAGATATGCCAACTATTTCATTCGCTTTTTTATTTTGGTACTGGTTGATAACATATTCAGATACCTATATGGTGAGTATCAAAGAAGGGTGTTTGATGAATAGTGAGGCAAGGCTTAGTGTGTTTCTTATGAATAACAATATACAGGTAGGTGAAGCCGCAGAAGTTTTATATTAAGAGACACTAGTGATTCTATAATATTCTGTCCCCAGGCGGTCCCATCCCGCATAACATGGCGTAGACCTTTGATGGTCCGCCAACCTTATAGCGCAGCGGTTCCGAGCACCGGAGGGCGGCTACATCCTTCCTTTCTGAGAAGGGAAGGCTTGG
>ERZ869991.900-NODE-900-length-9994-cov-5.838762_pt1 | contig 9994 bp, 6 predicted proteins | sample MGYA00520862_ERZ869991 | MGnify/ENA primary metagenome ERZ869991 (study PRJEB32232, sample SAMN07284978) | human gut metagenome | biome: human-associated habitat; material: feces | host: Homo sapiens | place: Tanzania | collected 2014-08-11 ...
AAAACGTAGGAAGAAATAATTAATCCTATTTTGCCTATTTATCCTAAAGGTGAAAAAGCCGTACCTTTGCCCCGTAATCAGATGATAAGTCTGGTTGCGGGGCATTTTTTTTTGTCCGTAAATTTGATTTATTAATTTTTAATTTTTAAGTTTATGAAAAAGATGAAAGTAGTCAAGCTTCTTGACGTTCAGAGTGGTGTAAGCCAGCAGACAGGTAATCCTTGGAAATCTCGCGAGGTAGTGGTGGAATCTATGGAGAATGCGGTTCATCCCGACCGGTATGTGGCGCGGCTCTTCGGCGATGCGGTAGACAAGTTTACGGCTAAGGAAGGCGATGTGCTGGGCATCGGGCTCCGCCACAGCGTGAGGGAGTATAACGGCAGATATTATGGCGAGACACATATCTCGGAGTTTGAGCAAGTGCAGCCATTCTGATGTTAGTTAATAGTTAATAGTTTATAGGGCTTTGCCGATAGTTAATAGTTGACAGTTAATAGTTTATAGGGCTTTGCCGATAGTTTTTAAAAAGAAAGAATTATGTATATTAAGATTCAGATTTCAGATGCCTTGTATCAGTCTCTCCTGACGCAGGGCAAACGCAAGAAGGGCTCTATCGCCCTGGTAAACCCCAAGGAGGGTAATTTCAACGCATTCGCCAGCAATAGCGAAAAGCGGAAACAACGCAAGTTTATCCGGCTGGCTCACGGAAGTGCCAGCGTTGGCGATGAGGATGTGAGAATGCATCTGCGTATCAGCCGCAGAGAAGCCGAAGTTATGCCGGCTCAGGTTATCTGCGAAGAGAGTGGGATTGCTGGCGAGTTTGTAACGAAAAATTGCTAGTTTATGAGTTTCGGAATATCAGAAAGTGTAAGGAGCAGGGCAGTACAGGTTTGTACGCCCCAGCTCTTCCATCAGGCAGCCCAGAGCGGCGTGGTGGTGAAGACTTGCGCCGAGATAGAAGACGCACTCGAGAGCCTGCGCAGAGGCGAGATGAACAAGGATGATTATGTTGCGCTGAAGACGAAACTGAAGGCCAAACTCCCGATTCTCACTCCGCATGCCACCTTCAAGAACGGCCGTCGACTGAATGCGGATGCTATCCCCAGCGGCCTTTCTATCTACGACAAAGACCATATTCCCGACCCGAGAGGATGGTGGAAGACGAAGAGCCAGGAGCTGAAGAAGAATAAGCCTGAGGTGCTGGAAAGCATCCTGCTGGTTCATGTTACGCCTTCGCTCGAAGGGCTGAGGCTGGTCTTCGTTATCCCGGGGGGAATGAACCTGGCTGATGCGCAGAAATGGATGTCGGAGCAGCTGGAGGATAAGGATTATGATTCTTGCGTGAAAGACCTGGCACGGCCTTCGTTCATCGTGCCCGAAGACTATATCCTCTTTATAAATGAAGAGGAGCTGTTTAAGGAAAGAGAGGCTGCAACCGGGAGCGGGGAGAACGGAGAACAGAAGGGGGCCGGGGCTTGGAAAGCCCCGGAACGGGGGCTGCCTGACGGGAGACCGGAGGGAGCTGCTGCTGAAGGAAGCACGGGCGCTGCTGAAGAAAGCGGGGGCGCTGAAAGCAAGAAGGCTGAAGGAAGCGGGGCTGCCGAAGGAGGCAAGAAGGACGAAGGAAGCGGGGCTGCTGAAAGCAAGAAGGCTCCAGCCAGCTACCCCAAAGACTACCAGGGGGTGCCTTATCCGGTTATCATAGAGAAGCTGATAGAGCTGCTGGGAGGGGAGCCGCAGCATGGGTCAAGGAATACATTTATCTTTACATTAAGCTGCTATCTCCGCTATATCTGTGACGATGATCCGGAATGGATCAAACAGGTGATTCCAACCTTCGGCGAAGACCGGAAGAGGGTGTTTATAACCGTGGAGAGCGCCTGCAACAGAAAGCAGAGCTTCCGCATGCCCAGCATCGTGAGCAAGGCCGTGGAACTGGTAAGGAATGAAGAGATGAATACGCTTTCTGCCAACTATGATGACAGCGATTTCGGCGACATCAATAATCCGGAATCTTACTTCTATCAGATTCATCAGATGCCGGAAAAATTGCCCAAACTCATCAAACTTCTGATTTCGAAGACTCCGGAGATTTACCGTCCGGCCGTATCGCAGGCCATCTTCCCGCCACTGGCATCGCATCTCTGTGAAACCCGCTTCCGCTATCTCGATAATGTAGAGCATGAGGCTACAATATCTTCTATCTTGTGTGCCCCTACAGGAAGCGGAAAGGAAGCCATCACGCAACCTATCAACCACATCATGGCTGACATCAGGAAGCGGGATGCAGAACAGAGAGAAAGAGAGCGACTGTGGAAAGATGAATGCAACCGCAAGGGCTCGAATAAAGACAAGAGAGAAAGACCGCAAGGACTTGTGATACAAGAGGTTAATATCGATATGACGAACCCAGCCTTTGTGCTCAGAATGAAGGAGGCTGATAACCATTTCCTCTATTCCAAGCTGAACGAGCTGAACCTTTTCGATGCGTTGAAGGGCAAGACCAACCAGCACTTCCGCATCATGGAGCTTGCCTTCGACCTGGGTAATTACGGACAGGACAGAGTGGGCACACAGAGCGTTACCGAAACCATCAAGGTGCGCTTCAACTGGAATGCCTGCTGCACCCCGAAAAAGTGTCGCGAATATTTTAAAAGGGTGGTTACTGATGGTCCTATCAGCCGCATCACGTTCAGCACCATCGAGCGTCGTCCGTGCGGTTCGGAGCTTCCGGTATATGGCACTTATGATGCTGCCTTCGATGAACAGCTGAAGCCCTATATCGACAATCTGGTGAAGGCTAGAGGACTGGTAGACTGCTCTGGAGCCCGCAAGCTGGCTCAGAAGCTGCTGGATGAAAATGCCCAGTTTGCCCGTCTGTCGCAGGATGTTGTATTCGAGAATCTCTCGTTCAGAGCCAATGTCATCGCCTATCTGAAGGCATGCGTGCTGTATGTGGCAAACGGTATGAAATGGGAGAAATCCATCGAAGATTTCGTACGCTGGAGCGAGCGTTATGACCTCTACTGTAAGTTGAAATTATTTGGACAGATGATTTATGATGCAGACCGAGAGCAGGAGAGCGTACCGAAGACTGCACCGAGGGGTCCGAAGAATATGCTGGAGATGCTGCCCGAACAGTTCTCGCTCAAGGATTATGCCAACCTGCGCAGGGAGCAGGGCTTCGACGACAACCGCAAGCGTACGATGGATGCTGTTTATCAGTGGGTATCGCGCGGATATGTGGTGAAGCTGCTGAAAGATGAAACTGCTGACACTGACACTGACAGTTTGGTTTTCCGCAAGGTGCATTACAACAGGAGTTATCTTCTCAATAAATAATAAGCCTATGGAAATAGTAGTAAAGCGAATAGCCAAGAAGAAGACCTATACGATAGGTCATCTTTATCTTCTGAAAGAGGATGAGGTGGAGAGCCGCCAGAGTTTCAGCAAGCATCTGGAAGACAAGCGGGAATTTCGCGATACCTTCGACCGCTCGTTGCTGGATAAGGAGCATTATTTCTGCGATACGCTCGAACCTACCTGGCGCAATCTGCTGGGCATCACGCTGAGCCCTACAGAAGTGGATGCCCGCTCGGGCAGGGTGAGCGGCAAGATAGCGCGCAAGATTCGGGGCAAGACGGCGATACCCGAGGGCACTTATCCGCTGCTTGTTACCCCGTCGCCCAGGTTTAAGTGTTTTCTGCCTCTCGTTCAGGGTGTGCCCGGTTTCGAAGGCATCCGCATCCATGCCGGCAATTATCCCGACGACACGCAAGGTTGCATCCTTGTGGGGGAGAACAAGTTCAGAGGCATGGTGGTGAACTCCCGTATCTGGCTCAAACGCCTCATCAGCCGCATCGGCGAGGCAAGGGAGCAGGGGGAATCTGTATGGATTACGGTTATCTGAAAATAAAAGAGGATGTGTCATCTAGTTATGACACACCCTCTTTTCTTTATTTCTTTTTCTTCTTCTTTTTGATGCCGAAGAAATCGCGGAGGCCGTTGAAGTCTTTCTTCATGATGAGGCCGAGACCCTGCGTGTTCAGACTGTTGCGCGTAAAATAGCGGTCGTTGGTCTGATTGTACATGCGTATGGCGAGGTTGCCGTTAGGGAAGATGAGATAACGAAGGTCGAAATCGCCGATGAAACTCTGCGTGGCATTCGGATTGTCGCGATAACCGAACTGGCCATTGAAGAGCAGGCGGTTGTTGAGCAACTTGCCACTCAGAATGCCCTCATATTCGGCATTGTTGAAACCTTCATCGCCCGTAGATATGTTGGCACCGAAATTCCAGTTGTTGCTCTTCACCACGTTGGAAAGTACGGTGTTCAGCTGCTGCGAGATGGTGCCGCTCAGCAGGCTCTGCATCGCCAGCGAAGTCTGACTCTGCTGTTCGCCATCCTCGCTCACCTGGTTGTTGTTGGTCTGGGCGTAGAACCGGCCGATGCCCAAGAGATAGAGCACCTGCTGGTTCATCTCTTCCTGCGAATTGATGAGCGAATAGATCATCTGCTTCGCATCGCTGTTAACCGTAGGCAGGTCCATAGAGAAATCTACCTTTGGCGATTGAGGCGTGCCGGTAATGTCCATCAGACAGTCTACGCGGATGTTGTTGCCCGAGAACGAACGGCCTATGCGCAGGTCGCTCAGCGGCACTCCGTTGACGGTATATTTAGCGCGCAGGTTGAGTGGGGCATTGTATGGGTTGCCACCGAAGGCGATGGTGCCGCCCGGCATAAACTCGAACTCTTTCTTGATGAGATTCTGGATGGTGAGCTTGTAGGTGCCATGATCAACCACATAGTTGCCAAACATATCGAACGAGCCCTTGTTGAAGTAGTTGGCGCGGATTACGCCATCGCCGTTCAGGGTGATATAATCGCCCGACTGCTCGTCCATGATCAGCTTGAGCGTGAGGTTCTGGTTGGTGTTAACGAGGAAGTTGATGCGCATATCCGATTCGAAATCGATGTCATCCTCTCTCTGCTTCGTGGTTGAAGCCCCGTTCAGGCTGTCCATGATATCCGGCACAATCTCGTGCCAGTGGATAAAGCTCTTGTCGCTGATGGCGTCCGGACTTGCCACATTATATACAAAGATGCTGCCCGGTTCGGGTTCGGCGTTGATATCAATGATGGTTTCGCCGCTCTTGCCGTGGATGCCTACCTCGCCCGTGGCATAGATGGTGCCATAGAAGGTGTTGTCGCCAAACTCGCGGGTATCGAAGCCCAGGAAGTTGTGCGCCTTGATATCGAGGTCGTAGCTCAGCCTGGTGAGGTGCTTGTGGTGGATGCCTCCGCTCAGGATGGCTATGTTGCGGTTGCGGTCGAAGATGGTATCATTCTCTATGAGGATATCATCTGGGATAGCGTGGGCATGGAGCGCATCGAAGGTGTAATCGGTGTTGAGCTGCTTGAGGTGCACCTTGCCGTGAGCGGTAAGGTCGCCCACGAGATTGATGTTCTTCAAATCGCCCACCACATTGAGATGACCATCGCCCCAGGCTTCTACCTGGTTCATGAAACTGCCGCAGAAATTCTCGAGGAATTTCATGCTGGTGCCCTGGGCATCGATACCCAGGTCGATATAGTTGCGCTTAGGCGAGACGTATCCGTTGATGAGCGTCTGATGCTCAGGTCCGTCATCGGCAACTGCATGAATATCAATCTGTTCGAGCTCCTTGTTGAAGTTGACTCCAGCATGGAGCACGCCGAGCGGACCGTTTTCGAAGGTAAACTCCTTTACATCCAGCTGGGCGTAGGCATCAGGGTCGTTGAAGAGGCTCTTGATGATAGCCTTGCCCGAAGCCTTGCCGGTGAAATCTACCGAATGGAAATTGATGAGGTTCAGCACGTATGCCACATCCACATCCTTCAGGTCGGCTACGATAGAATCGGTCTTCTCGGGTGTAGCAAGACCGGAAACAATGACGTGCTGCTGGTCGTGGCTCACGGCGAAATGGTCTACCAGCAGGCGGTTCTTGCTGTAGATGATGTCGGCAGGATGAACCTCCCACGGCGTGCCGTCGATTCTGATTTCAGACGGGTGTATGGTTACGTGGGCGGTAGAAACATGGTCCTCGTTCTTGAAGAACTGCGCCCTCGTATCGATGACGCCCTGGATAGGGAGCTTTGCCGAATGGTTGTTGTAGAAGAGCTTGGCGAAGAGCTGGTTGTCGGCAGCAGCTGCCTTTACGTGGATAGCCGGTCCGTTATCGCCCCATTTGCCCTGTCTGATCTGCGCATCTACCTTGAGCGAATCGTTGATGGTATGGAGGCGCACTTTGGCTCCATGATAGTCTTTTCCGCCATACTTGAAGCCAGGTACGCTGGCATAGATGTTGACGGTTTTCTCGGCATCGTTTATGAATCCGTCGGCAAAGACGGGCTGGTCTATCTGCAACGGAATGCCCAGCATGCGCTGCAGAATCTCGGTAGAGTTGATTTCAGCCTGGAAGGTGAAATGGTTCTTCGCACTCCTGTCTACCTTGCCTATGCCGGGGAGGGTAGGCAGTTTGCTGGCTATCAGGTTGGTGAAGCTCTTGGTGAGGGTAGCGTAATCGTATTCGCCATCTACATGGATGCTGGCGAACGGTGCTTCGAGGTCGAAATAGCTGTCCTTGCCCTGGTTCTTGGCGCTTACGGTGATGTCGTCGAGACTGTAGGTCTTGTCGGCTACCTTCAGCCCGAGAATGGTAGGCAGCAGATGCTGTACATGGGCTGTTGCGGCATACTGCTTGCGCGAGATAGAGTAGGAGCCTTCTACCTGGATGTTGGCGTTAGGGTCGGCGATGGATGCGAGTCCCTCTACCAGTCCCTGGTTATAGCTGCCGTCTATCTGGATGTTGCGGTAGCTGTACTTGTTGAAATCGAAGCGCGGAATGCTGCCCTTGGCATAGAAATGCTGCTTGTTGCCGTGAGCCGAAAGCGATGCTGCCAGGATGCCGAACTGCCCGTTGTCGAGGATTCGGCCCAGGTTGATGCCCTGGGTGTTGATGCTTGCCTTGAGCTCGGAGCCAGCCTTTTCGGCCTTGATGGCTATTTCGCCCACGCCGGTCTTCAGCTGGCCGTGGGTGCCAACTTTCTTGCCAGCACCATATACTTCACCTATATAATATATGTCGCCCAGGCGCAGCACTTCTTTCGGAATGCTGATGCGTTTGCCCAGATTTCTGGAAACCTCTCCGATGCCATCGCCTGATATCTTGAGGGCTGAGATGTTTGCCTTCCAGCGCAGAAGGCGGTCCCAATCGCTCACACGACCGTTAGCCCTAAGCAGCAGACTGCCGCTCTGAGTCTTGAATTCTAGGTTATGGATGCGGGCAGAGGTACTGGTGCCCGAAAACTGGAGATGAAGCTGCAGAGCATCCTTGAACTTATGGAGTTCAGGCACGAAGCAGGCAATATCGGCAAGCGTGATGACGGATGGCTTGATGCCGCCCTGAAACTGGAGGGTAGGCTTCACGATATGCTTGTTCTCGATGCGGTAGGTAGCGCGCAGGTCATCAAACTGCAACTGCGAATGAGGAAGCTCGATGCTGAAGTCTCTGAGTAGGGCTTGCTGCTGGTCGGCATCGAGTTTGAATCTCAGATTCTTGAGTTGAAGTCCTGATTTATCTTTCAGCGCTATCTTCTTGACAGCCAAGTGGATATCTTTGTCAGTAAGATGCCCCAGGATGATGTGGGCAGAGAGGTCTGTGATGCCGATATGCTGCGGCGAGAAGACGCCTGGCTTAGGAGCAACATCGCGCTGGTTGTAGGCAACGGCACCATGACGGATAATCAGACTTCCGATGTGGAGGTCGAGCGGAGTATGATGGGTGGTATCTTTCGAAGCCAGCGAATCGAGCACGAACTGGATGTTCATCGGGCTCTTGGCATCCTGCTTGTAGATGTTGGCGTTGAGACCGAAGAGCTGGGCAGATGAAACCGAAATCTTGCCATCCTTCAAAGGCAGGAAATCGAGCTTTGCCGATACGCGCGAAGCACAGATCATGCTGTCGCCTTTCTGGTCGAGCATCATCACGTCATCTATGATAATGCGGTTGAAGAAGCCCAGGTTCACCTTTCCGATACTTACCTGAGTGCCGAATTTCTTAGCCAGTGCACCGGCTACTTCAGAGCCGATGAAGGCCTGTACTGGTGGCACGTGCAACAGTACGACAAGCAAGAAATAGACGGCAGCCAGCGTCCATATAATGCTATTGATGATATGTTTTAAATGTTTCAGAGTTGCTTTCTCTAGTTTACAAAAATGTTACTAATTTGAATTTTGCGACAAAATTACTGAAAAATCGGCATAAAATCGAATAATTCACACAATTTTTCTTTTTTATATCACTTTTTTTCACTATTTTTGCAGCACGTTTAGAAGTTTCAGCATAGAAGTAGATAAAATATATGTTTTATGGCAGATGACCAGTATAGCGTCTTGATGAGGGCGCTGAAGCATATATCTTGAAGTGATTAGTAAGTTTATATATAATATTTTTTAATGTAGTTATGGCAAATGTAATTAAGTTACGTAAAGGCTTGGACATTAACCTTACGGGTAAGGCTTCCAAGGATGTAACGCTCCAGGTGGCTCAGGCTGGCGAATATGCGCTGGTTCCTGCGGCTTTCGTGGGTGTGACTCCTAAGGTAGTGGTACGCGAGGGCGATCATGTCAATGCCGGAGATGCCTTGTTTGTGAACAAGGCTTGCCCGGAGGTGAAGTTTGCCTCGCCAGTGAGCGGAGAAGTAACCGCCATTGAGAGAGGTGAGCGCCGAAAGGTGCTCTGCGTGAAGGTGAAAGCCGACGCAGTACAGACCTCTACGGATTTTGGTAAGAAAAACGTTGATGCGTTAGACGGTGAGGCTGTCAAGCAGGCGCTGCTTGAGGCTGGTCTCTTCGGATACATCAACCAGTTGCCTTATGCTGTGTCCACAACTCCCGACACCAAGCCTAAGGCAATTTTCGTTTCCGCTCTCCGTGACATGCCGCTCGCAGCTGACTTTGAGGTAGAACTCGAAGGCAACGAAGAGGCTTTCCAGACAGGTTTGACAGCCTTGAGCAAGATTGCGAAAACTTATCTTGGCGTTGGTGTAGAGCAGCACTCTAATGCGCTCGGCGAGGCTAAGAACGTAGAACTCAATGTTTTTGATGGTCCTTGTCCGGCAGGTAATGTAGGTGTACAGGTGAACAACATCGACCCGGTAAACAAGGGTGAGGTGGTTTGGACAGTAGACCCTGCATCGGTTATCTTCTTCGGAAGACTCTTCCTGACAGGTAAGGTTGACCTGCACAAGACCGTGGCTGTAGCTGGTAGTGAAATCAAAACTCCTGGCTATGCAGAAGTACTGGTGGGTACACCTTTAAGCAGTTTTGTAGCCAATCAGCTGAAAGCTACTGACCATGTGCGACTTATCAATGGTAATCCTCTTACCGGTGTGAAGACAACCGTAGAAGATTTCGTAGGTGGTCATACCTCAGAGATTACAGCTATTCCAGAGGGTGATGACAATGATGAGATGCTGGGTTGGATTCTTCCACGTACCGATCAGTTCTCTACATCGCGTTCATATCTCTCCTGGCTCTTCGGCAAGAAGAAGGAGTACAATCTCGATGCCCGCGTGAAGGGTGGTGAGCGCCACATGATCATGAGCGGCGAGTATGATAAGGTGCTTCCTATGGACATCTATGGTGAGTATCTCATCAAGGCAATCATCGCAGGCGACATCGACAAGCAGGAGCAGCTCGGTATCTACGAGGTAAGCCCTGAAGATTTTGCTGTGGCTGAGTTCGTAGATTCATCTAAACTCGAATTGCAGAAGATTGTACGCGACGGTCTGAACACCCTGCGCAAGGAGAACGCTTAGTTTTAGTTTACAGTTGATAGTTTATAGTTGATAGCAAGGCTGCTTCATAGACGATAGCAATGCTGCTTCATGGTTGATAGCAATGCTGCTTCATAGTTGATAGCAATGCTGCTTCATAGTTGATAGCAAGGC
>ERZ869991.908-NODE-908-length-9971-cov-5.532141_pt1 | contig 9971 bp, 4 predicted proteins | sample MGYA00520862_ERZ869991 | MGnify/ENA primary metagenome ERZ869991 (study PRJEB32232, sample SAMN07284978) | human gut metagenome | biome: human-associated habitat; material: feces | host: Homo sapiens | place: Tanzania | collected 2014-08-11 ...
GGTTTCGAGTGGTGAGGGATAGTGTGAGGGATAAGCATCGCCCCCTCACACTATCCCTCACACATGAATTATACAGGTTAGAATTTCCATTTAGCCTGCACCTGAATATCGGTCATCGCCGAGTGGTCAATCTGCTGCAGAGCCGAACCTATCGTGTTGCGGTCGAAATAGTCGGTAGTCGACACCTTTGCCGATAGCGTAACATTCCTTATAGCCTGAGTGCTCAGGAGCAGGGCATAGTGAATACCCTCGCCATAATATGAAGGAAAGGAGAAATCGTATGCCATGCCGCGCTCATAACTGTATATTCTGCTGTTGTAATCCTGAGTGTGGAAATATCCTACGGCGGCATACACCGAAAGTTTCCTTATTGCCGAGCATCCGCCGCTCAATGCTGTCATGTATCCGAAACTGCGGTCCTTGTAGGTCGACAGCGAAGAGTCAAACTGAGCTTTTGCGTTCCATGCCTTACTGTCGTATCTAACAGCAAACCTTCCGCGCTGAGTAGTCTGGTTAATAAGAGCCGTCTTGTCGGCATTGTCCTTCTCCCTTACCTTAATGCGATAGCGTGCGGAGACAGTCAGACAACCGCGGTTGTAGGCAACCGACAGCATATTGTCGAAAGAGTGGGAGGCAGAAGCAGCCTGGTATTTAGCCCACGGGAAATAGGCGACATCAGAATAGGCATTCATTGAGAACCCCTTAACCGGTTGCCAGTCGATGCCGAGATACACACCGCTCTCATTCTGCACGCTTCCGCCATCGCTAAAGCTCTGAGAGAAAAGTGAGTAGTATTTATACGCATAAAACCGCTGTATAGCCGTAACGCTCAGGTTGTTCCTTATCCTCCATGCAGCAGCATTTATCGTGGCCCATGCGTTGCAGTCGCCGGTAGCCGTCTCGCCGTGGAATGAGAACTTGCCGTTTGTATAGCTATAGTCCATGCTCATGTTATAAAACTGCTTTCCGGCAGCATAATATTTCCTGTATAGCTGTGAAGTCTTCGGTTTCAGCTCGCGACTGAGCGAAGCATAAATTCCCGACACACCAATGTGAATCCTGCCGAGCGCCCAGTGTAGGTTCATTCCCGTTGCCAGTTGCGAGGCATTGTTCTTTTTGTCCATTTCATTTTGTGTGCGGTGATACCCCGACTTAATAATCGTGGCAATCGAACCGTCGTCGTTGTTCAGTGTAGCGTCAAACCATTTATATGATACGAACCCCGTCAGGTAGATATTCCTTGCCACGTTTACCGTAGCCGCTGCCCCCTGCAAATAATTATAGCTGGAGCGCGAGGAATGAGGGCGCACGGTAGTTCCGCGGCGCGACAGCGATGCCATGCTTACGGATTTTCCGAACGACAGACTGTTGTTCATTATAAGTCCCATACCCATTCCTATTCTGTATCTTCCAACCGTCAAGCTCTTCAGTCTTCCCATCTTTCGCACGTCGGCATAAAAGGAGTAGAAATCGTATCCGGCGTCGTTGCCGGCAGAGAAAAACGGTTCCCCTGCATCTTGTGCGCCCACCATACCGATGCGCAGCAGATTACTGTAAGAGTATTCATACCTTATGCTGTGGCGGTATTTATATCCAAGATATCCGTTTTTGTCGCCTTTGCGTTCGTAAAGAGGAATATTGCCGGAAGCCGTAAGCGAATTGTCGCCGTATTTAATAAGGTCTTTGAATTTTGGTAAAGAAAGTTTCTTTTTCGTGTTTACAGTTATGAAAAACTGCAGCAAAGTCCTTTTCTCCATTGTCAGCGATGGAATCATCGTCAGTTCACCTTCAGACAGCATCTTGCCGTTTCGGTAGAGATACTCTAAAATATTCTGTATCTCATTGTCGTCGAGAAACGGAATCCGTTCAAGATCTTCCTTCGTTGCAGAATTTATGTCAATCGGATTGTCGGCAAGTTCCTGAAGGATATCGTAGGTATCTTCCCAGCTTTCAGCCTCGTTGTCGCTGTCGTCAAGCACGCTGCCGATAATGTCCTGCCAGCCTTGTTGCGCCGGAGTCTCCGTCTGAGCCATTGCCATGCCGGTATGTGAAAGGGCAACAGTTGTGAAAAAAATAATCCCTACGAATCGTCTATTCATATTTTTGATAGTATTAAGGGTTAACAATGAGAATCATTCATGTTGTTCCTGTGGTCTTAGCATAATAAGTAGCGTTGCAACATTATCTGCGATGCCCAAGCCACATGATTAAATCTGTACAAATATATGAATATTGTTTGACAGATACCTCATAAAAGCGTAAGAAAATGTCGATACACATTTGTTTTTTAACAATTCATTTAGCAGAGAACCTTCTCATCAAACCATTATCTTGCGAAATGCAACTTGTGCTTTGCAAATTCAGAAACAGACATTAAGGAAAAAGTGGAAAAGGGACAAGAAAAACGTTTTTTGTCGATAAACTTTACAATAATTAGGGTTACATATCACAATCTGTTACATCATATAGACAAATAAAACATAATCTATATCTATCAACCTAACAAATATCAAAGAAAAACTATGCAAAAAATTCCACTATTAAGCAGAGCATCGCTGACAGTGTCGGCGCTGATGCTGAGTGTTGCAAGTTTCGCCCAATCAACAACGACAAGCGGCATAGTAAAAGATGCGGCGGGAGACCCGCTCATCGGAGTAAACGTGTATGTGAAAGGTTCCAAGCAGATGGCAGTAACCGATCTCGACGGCAAGTTCACGCTCAAGGATGTTCCGGCAGGAAGTACCATACAGTTCTCGTATATCGGATACGAGAAGAAGGAGCAGAAGGCCACGGCAAACATGAACATCATGCTGAGGGAATCCGACAAGACCCTTAATGAAGTAGTAGTCATCGGTTACGGAACGGTAAAGAAGCGCGACCTCACAGGTTCCGTAGCATCCGTAAACAAGGATGCGCTGACGGCGAACCCTGTATCAAACGTGGCAGAGGCACTGCAGGGAAAACTTGCCGGTGTTGCCGTTACGTCGCAAGACGGACGCCCTGGTGCCGATGTGTCTATCCGAGTTCGCGGTGGCGGTTCAATATCTCAGAGTAACGAACCGCTGTATGTAGTCGACGGATTCCCCGTTTCAACCATCAGCGATATCCCAGCCGACCAGATAGTATCAATCGATGTGCTCAAGGATGCCTCGTCTACTGCCATCTATGGAGCGAGAGGTGCCAACGGCGTTATCCTCGTAACCACAAAGGCAGCCGAGAGCGGCAAGATAAGCATAAGCTACAACGGATATTACCAGGCTAAATGGGCAGCAAAACAGTTTAAGACCCTCAACGCACAGGAATATGTAAAGAGCGTTTGGGCATACGCCGCAACACCGGGCACCGGAGGCTCTGCCGACGATATAGCCAAGTATTTCGGACTTGGAGCAAAATACGGCAACCACTATGACGAATACGCCAACATGTCGGCACACGACTATACCGATGACCTTTTGCGCACGGCATCATCGTGGAACCAGAACCTGAACCTTTCAGGCGGAAACGACAAGTCGAAATTTACCCTCTCCGTAAACTATTCAAAAGACGACGGTATCAAGATAAACTCCGATTTCGAACGACTCGGACTGAACTTCAAGTTCAACCAGAAACTGGCAAAGGGACTCGACATGTTCCTCGACCTGCGCTATTCAAATATCGACGTCAACGGAACCGACGGATGGGCAACCTCAAAGGGCTCGCTGCTTTCTTCAGCTTATACATACAGACCGATTGACACCCCACTCGGAACCGACGACTACACGCTCTTCGGTATGGGTTCGCCAAACATCGACCCGTCGCAAGACCCGGTTGCAATAACAAAGACACTGTATAACAACAAGTCCATCCAGCGTATGCGCGCCAATCTCGCCCTTCAGTGGGAGATGATAAAGGGACTCACCCTGCGCACGGAATTCGGCTACGGACAGCGCTGGAATGACACCAAATACTACGACGACGGTTCTATCACCAGTTCATACACCAAGGGATATAAATATGCCACATGGGAAAAGAAGGAGCAGCGCAACTGGCGCTCCGTAACGACCCTCAACTGGCAGGTACAGGGACTTGGCGACAACCATCGCCTTTCGTTCCTTCTCGGCAACGAGGAACTCTACAAGAAAGAAGATGCAATAATGCTCAGCGGTGCAGGATATTCGATGGACGATGCCTGGACACGCAAACGCGTGTTCGGAATGATGAACATGGGCGATGCAACGAAATATCCAAGCGAGAACTTCTATCTGCCTACGATGGGCGTGGCTGAAACAACGGCTTCCTTCTTCGGCAGAGTGAACTACACGCTGATGGACAAATATCTCTTCACCGCAACGCTTCGTGCCGACGGATCATCGAAGTTCGGACCAAACAACCACTGGGGATATTTCCCGGCAGCAGCACTGGCATGGCGCGTTTCCGACGAGAAATTCATGAAGGGAGCAAGCGGATGGCTCGACAACCTGAAACTGAGACTCTCGCTCGGTACTTCGGGAGCAGACAATATCAACTCAAGTCTGTGGCACGAGACGTGGACCTCGTCGAACGGAGTATGGAACGGCGGTTCCGTGCAGTATTATAAACCAAGCGGACTGAAGGAGAATCCGGATTTGAAATGGGAGACTACAATCTCAAGGAACATCGGTCTCGACTTCGGATTCCTTAACCGCATCAACGGTACATTGGATTTCTACTGGAACACCACCAAGGATTTGCTGATGCGACAGGAGATAGACTCGTCTACCGGATACAGTTATCAGTATACGAATATCGGACAGACTTCCAACAAAGGTATCGAACTCGCCATCAACGCCAGTCTGGTTCGCTCGAAGAATTTCAACCTCAACATGAACCTGACTTACAACATGAACTTCAACAACATCGACAAGCTGCAGAACGGCAAGACGCTCTACGGCTCAGGATGGGCAAGTTCTTCCTTAATGCCGGGCAACGACTATATCCTGAGAGAAGGAGCACCTGTTGGTGTTATCCGCGGATATAAGAGCGACGGATTCTATAAGATAAGCGACTTCGACTATGATGCCGCAACAGGAGTTTATACACTGAAGAAAGGTGTGCCCGACATACAGAGCAACGTGTTTACCAACTACCCGAAACCGGCAGAACTGAAAGTGCCTACAGGACAGAGTGCATTCCCAGGTGCTCTGAAAGTAAAAGACACCGACGGCAACGGAATCGTGAATGAGGGCGATGTGGTAGAACTCGGAAACGTGATGGCTCACCATACCGGAGGCTTCGGATTCTCAGGAAACTACAAGAACTTCGACTTCTCGGCAAACTTCACTTACCAGCTCGGCGGAAAGGTATACAATGCCTCTGCAATGTGTGAATATACAGGCGGCAAGGAACCGGGAATCGGCAAGAACAAGCGCGACTTTATCCGCAACTGCTTCCAGCTCTATGATGTTAGAGGAGGAGAACTCGTTGCCGTTACCGACCCTACGGAACTTGCTGCACTCAACGCCAACGCTTCGCGCCCGGTACCTTACTATGAGGCAAACACCGTGCTCTCCGATTTCATCGAGGATGCATCCTTCCTTCGCCTCAGCAACATCACCGTGGGATACTCTCTGCCTAAGTCTTTGCTGAAGAAGGCATATATCCAGTCGGCACGCATCTACGTAACAGGTGGAAACCTCTTCTGCATCACCGGCTATAAGGGACTCGACCCAGAGGTCAGCACCAACGGTTTCGCCGGCAGCAGCGGTTACCCTACACCGGGACTCGACTACGGTTCTTATCCACGTTCAAGAACATTCACCGTTGGACTTAACGTGACATTCTAATCGTCTTACCTTATATAATATAGATACAACTATGAAGAAAATCATATATTCAATGATGCTCGCGGCAATGCTCGCCGGCACCGCAACCTCTTGCTCTGACTTCCTCGACCAAAGCTCAGACTCCGAGGCTGATCCTACTTTCGTATTCTCTGACCCTACTACGGCGCGTGCCGCTCTCATGAATGGCTACGAGCAATGGCGCTCGTGTGGTGTGGCGTTCGGCACGGGAAGTTTCTACCACTATGTGGTGTCGAGCTCCGACATCGAGACCCAGGGCGAGTCGTATAGCGCACAGCCTTGGCGCTGGGTTCCGTCATACTTCTACGGATATACCAACGGAAACCTCTCTAAGCAGGGACCGGGCACTTACGGACTCTACGAGAACGGAATGATGAGCAGTACCTGGACCGGACTGTTCAACGTTATCGGTATAACGAATTCGCTGATAGAGCAGTTTGAGAAGTCTTCTTCCTTTACAGCCATGATGAGTCAGACGTCGCCCTCAACCATGAGCGAGATTTACGGCGAGGCTGTTGCCTTGCGCGCCTCTTGCTACTATGAGCTGATGAGACAGTATGGCGATGTGCCGTTGCAGACCAAGGCTGGCGTTGAACCCGAAAGACTGTCGCCGCGCGATTCCATTGCCGACTTCGTAATCAACGACTTGAAGAAAGTCATCCCACTGATGTATCGCTCGGGAGAGTCTAACGATATAAACAAGACCTACATGACACGTACCTATGCCGAAGGACTAATGGGAAGAATTTGTCTGTGGGAAGCCGGCTACCAGACCCGTCGTCTCGACCTCGGCGGTGAGGCTTTCTATAAGGGACTCGACGGACAGCAGGTGAACTTCGACAAGGTATCGGCAAACAACCTCTGCTTCTACGGTCGCCGCACTGACTGGAAGAAATATTACGAGATAGCCGAGCAGTATCTTGGTGATGCCATCAGCAACCACGGCAATATCATCCTTCAGACCACCGACCCGCGTGATGCTTCGCGCTTCGGAAACCCTTATCAGTATGTGTTCCAGCAGATGAACGACCTGCAGATGTGCAACGAGAGCGTGTACGAGATTCCGGAGACCCAGACACAGAGTTCTCCGCGTCCTTATGCCTTCGGACGCCCGTCTAACGGCGGCAGCAGCAATTTCTATCCTTGCAAGACCTACGGACAGGCTCGCTTGCATCCGCTATACTACTATAGTGAGTTCGACCCTAACGACATGCGCCGCGACGTAACATGTACGGTAACCGGTTCCGACGGTCATGGTGCTGAGGCAATCCTCTCGTTCGTGAAAGGTTCCCGACTTAATGGCGGTATCGGACTGAACAAGTTTGACGAGAACCGCATGTCGAAGCCATATACCGTAAAACAGGGACAGGCTGGTATCAACGGCGTATACATGCGCTATGCCGACATCATACTGATGCAGGCCGAGGTGAAGGCAGCTTTGGGTAAGGACGGCGAGGCTCGTCCGCTGCTCGACCAGATCCGCAACCGTGCCTTCGGTTCTGCCGAGAAGGCAAACACCGATGCATGGATTGCAAAATGCGGATCGCTGCTCAATGCCGTAATCGAGGAGCGCAAGTTTGAATTCGGCGGCGAGGGCAGTCGTAAGTGGGACCTCATCCGCACTAACCGCCTCGCTACAGATGTTCCGGCATTCCACGAGGAGTGTGCAGAGATGATAAGCGACCTGCGTGCACAGGGCTACCACCGCTTTGCCAACGGCAATGTGATATCCAATTACATCTGGGTGAAACTCGTTGACGGAAAGAAGCAGTACGGCTATTGCCTGACGACACAGTGTCCGGCAGACAAGAAGGACGACCCGGTGCTCTATCCAAGTTGGCGCGGACAGAACGACGACTGGTCTACCGTGGCTGAAAACAACGGCGACTCTAAGAAGGAGGCTCTCACCGCCGGTAATCTGACCAACCTTTCCATCAAGGGACTCTTCAATTACATCGACCCTAACGGTGCTGAGGCTCAGGCTCTTGAAGCCGACGGATATACTCGTGTCGACTGGGGATGCATCATTGCCGGAATGGAAAGCGTAAACGTGAAGTACAAGGATGTTGACAAACAGTATAATGACCTCGTGTACAACGGTTACAATCCGTCGCAGCCACCGGTATATATGCTCCTTATGCACGGAAATATCCTGAAGAACTCTAAGGGCAGATTTACCAACGGATATGGCTTCAGCAATGACTATTGATTTTAGGATATTAGTTTTTGTAGAATAAATGATGTCGGGGCATTAAGGAGTTCTCTCCCTGTGTCCCGACTTTTGGTATCTTGTAATTATACTGAACTAACCCCGAAACTTAAATAATTGTATTTTATGAAGAAGATAAAATTTCTTATTACTATTGCGGTATTTATGCTCGTTGCCGTTGCCGCAAAGGCGGCAGAAAAGGCAAGACTATGGAGCTGCTATGAGATTGCGCTGAAGTGCAAGACAGACAAGAACCCGTTTACTGATGTCGCTCTGACTGCAACCTTTACTAATGCCGATACGGGAAAGAAGATAACAGTAGACGGTTTCTACGACGGCGACGACACTTTCCGCATCCGTTTCATGCCGATGGAACCCGGAACATGGACCTATACCACCGCCTCGACGGAAAGACAACTCTCCAGCAAGAGCGGAAAGATAGAATGTCTGGCTGAAGGGAAAGACTGCCATGGAATGGTAATGACCGGCAACGACATGAATTTTGTCTATGCCGACAGTACGGCATATTATCCGCTCGGCACTACATCGTATGCCTGGATGCATGCCGGCAAACAGAGGCAGGAGGAGACATACAAGAGTATGGCGGATGCCGGATTCAACAAACTGCGTTTTTGCGTCTTCCCCAACGAGAGCGTAACGGAAGACCCGCAACTCTTCCCCTTCGAGATTTTGTCGAAGGGGAAACATGCCGACGGCAAATATAAGGGATACAACAAGTATGAATGGGACTTCTCGCGCTTTAACCCCAAGTTCTTCCAACACCTCGACGACTGCGTGAGACGACTTGGCGAAATCGGCGTTCAGGCAGACCTCATTCTCTTTCATCCTTACGACATGGGGCGCTGGGGCTTCGACAGCATGACGATGGAACAGAACAAGCTGTATCTGAAATACGTAATTGCAAGGCTCGGTGCATACAACAATATATGGTGGTCGCTCGCAAACGAGTGGGACTTGGTGAAGGCTCGCACCTATGACGACTGGATCCAGCTCTCCACTTTCGTCCACGACAACGACCCCTACCGCCATCTGTGTTCTATCCACGGCGGAACGGCAAAGTATATCAACTATACTCTGCCGTGCTTCACCCATGTCAGCATACAAGACCAAGGACCGCTTGTCGCCTTCGAGGGACCGGCAACAATCCGCAATATCTACGGCAAACCTGTTCTCTTCGATGAGGTATGCTACGAAGGCGACCATGAGGCTCGCTGGGCACAGCTTAGCGGTGAGGAAATGCTGGAAAGGATTTGGACGGGACTCATCGGCGGGGCATACGTTACCCACGGAGAATGTTTCTGCGTAGCTCCCAACCATTATACCGGCTATGCCTTCCTCGCCACAGGAGGAAAATTCAAGGGCACGAGTCCGGCAAGGGTGAAATTCACTCTCTCGTTGCTCAACTCCCTGTCTGCTCCGTTGAGGCTCGCCGACCAGAGTTGGGACCCCTATACGGCGAGTGGCGGCAAGGGTGTTTACCTGCGCTATTTCGGTAAGGACATGCCCGGGGAATGGACTTTCGAATTGCCGGTGCGCAACGGCAGGTTTGGCAGACTGCAGGAGGGCATGAAGTTTAAGGTTGAGATTATCGACACTTGGAACATGACCGTTACCCCTTGTCCTGATACTTTCATCCTAAAGGCAAAAAACAAATACCGCATGGTTGATGTCGACGGCAGCAGCGTAAAGCTACCGGCAAAACCATATCTGCTGCTACGGATAACGGAGCTGCAGAAATAATAAAGTGGTTCTTCGTCAATTTTGGTGGTATTTTTAGACGAAAACCTATAAAACCCCCGATGTAGTTTTGCAAGCCTTCGGCTTATGTGTAATGGCTGATGTGTCCTATAGAGAGCAAGCTCTCTGTCGTCCACATCAGCCATTACACAAAGAGTCACTTCGTTCCTCTTGCAAAACGACAT
>ERZ869991.909-NODE-909-length-9970-cov-4.930254_pt1 | contig 9970 bp, 1 predicted proteins | sample MGYA00520862_ERZ869991 | MGnify/ENA primary metagenome ERZ869991 (study PRJEB32232, sample SAMN07284978) | human gut metagenome | biome: human-associated habitat; material: feces | host: Homo sapiens | place: Tanzania | collected 2014-08-11 ...
GCTTTTTTTTTGTCTTAAAAATACAAGGGAGAGTGCTATGGTGAGCAGCGGGCCTGAGAACTCAAAGTTGATTATTCCTGAAGGGATGATTCGGGACGATAATCCTGTGTCAGCCGCTTTGTCGGCTAGTTTGCAAAGTTTGGATAAAAGCCTGGCTCCGGACAGTGAAGGTCATGTAAATTATGTGCCTGCCGCTTGGCATTTTCGTGAAGTTATAGACTTTATCAGTATATTTATGGCTGCCTCTTCTGTAGCTCCACTCTCTCCTTCCGAAGCTCCTTTGCCAGGTTGGAGGCGCAGTTTATGGCGCGTCGATTTTGCTGAAGCTGCTTGTGGTCTGTTAAGTTGGGCCGTCTCTTATTTACCTAAACGCAGCCGCCAGAATCCCCTTGTCGAAGCCATACTAAAATTCTTATATATAAATCCCGGTCGCAATGCAGGGGGAGAGACTCAAGAATATACTGCTTTGCTCGGTTTGGGAGCCAATACTAATTTTTCGCAAGTCCCTTGGAGCATTTGGCGTGAGCGTTTCTTCTCTAGGCGCAACTTAAACGATATTGCTTCAATGGCTCCTACTATCGTTAATTATTTGCCGCATCTCAACGCTATTTTGCCTGCTTTTGCCGAATTTCTCAGTCGCTGGCGTTTTGAAGTTGAGGAGCGCAAAGGCTCTTGTGGACGACTCTTTCTCAATACCGAAAGCAGTCGTGACGAGTTGCCTCCCTTTATTGTCTTCGAAAGGTGTTCTGTTTGCCATTCGGATAAACCATCTATACATGTATTGGTCTCTCCTTGTTTAGGCAAACGCTTTTTATATCGAGAAGTAACTACCGGCCATTTAACTACTATAGAAGTCGATCCTATATTCCGTCGTCGCTTCTTTACTAATGCCTTAAGTAAAGATCGCAATTCTCTAACCAGTTTATCTACAGTTTCCGAACCGGAAAATGATGTCGCTCCTTTGGTTACCGAAAGCATCGAAGAGTTGCGCAATAAGTTGCGCACTTTGTTGGGAACTGAGGTTCTAGAACATTACCATATTCCGCTTTTGGCTGCCGTAGGCGAAGCTGGTGAAGCTATTCCTATCGAATTATTGCGTTTCCCCGGCTTCGGTATACGTGATGGAGAAGCTACGGCCTATCGCTTGAACGGTCTAGTCGCTTTCGGAGAAGATGAAGGCGTAGAATTGCGCTCTCCGTTGGTATTGGAAATATGCCGTGATATGTTCCCTATGGCCGGTACTTTAGCCAATCGTCAGTTGGCTATGTGGGCCGAATCAGCTTTGCAAACTGAAGAGAGTTTCACTCCGGCCACAGTTTTAGCAGTGCGCCACCTTTCCGACTGGGCTATAAAAAGTCAGGATACGCAGCTAATTCAGCGTTTGGCTTCTGATAGCAGCTTTATGCCTGCAGTAGAAACTTGGCTTAAAGAGATGACTTCTAGTGGCAGCTCTGAAGATCGCAAAACTGCTCTCGAAGTTAGCAAAAAGCTTATTCAGTTCTTTGTCTCGTCAGGAGTAGCTTCGGTAGGCTCTCGAGTTGTAGAGCTGTGTATGTTCTGTTGCAGCGTTTACAGAGGCATGCTCGACTATGATAAAGCTAAACAAGAACTTGATAGAGCTTTTGAGTTTGTCTCTTCTAACGATCGCAACAGAGTTGTTAAAGCCAAGGTTCTCAGCGAGAGAGCTCGCATCTACTTAGAGCTTGAATTGCCTCGTCAAGCGGCCGAAGATGCAACCATGGCTTTCGATATTTGGAGCAAGATGGCCGATCTGGGCGATGTAAACGCTCTGAACAATTTAGCTTCTGTCGCTTGCTTGCGCGCCGAAGCTCAGTTGGCTTTGGGACAGCGCTCGCAAGCTATTGCTGCCTTGCAAAAAGTTGTCGAACGTAAAGCTAATCCCCGCACTCCTGAGGCCAGCATGGCTTGGGTACAGCTAAATTTGCAATTGGGTGAATTGTTAGCTGAGCAAAATGCTTCCAATCGTCAGGCTCGTTTGCGCTTTGAAGAAGTTTTGCGTTTCTCTAAAGATTTGCCAGAGACAGGAAAAGTAATTGAAGCGCGTGCTAAGGCCTTGCTTGGCTTAGTTAACGACAAAGATTCAGAAGTTGCTATAGCCAACTTGCGCCAATCGCAAGTCTATTTCGAAAAACTAATCAAAGAGCAAGGGCGTTCCGAGCTGGCCCATCTCCATGCCGATGTGATTTATCAGATCGCTTTCTTGCTGGAAAAAAGCAATCGTCTGGATGAGTGTTTACAATATACCGAGCAAGCGATTGGTATTTTCGAGCAATTTGAAAGTAAAAATAGCAATTTCTCCAATCGGGCTTCTTTGGCTAAGCTTTGGCTTTTGCGCTCTCGCATAGAAGAATTGAGCGGTCGCTATCTTGAGGCCGAAGATTTTATTGCTAAGTCATTAAAATACTATAAGGGGCTTATTGAGGATAGCCAAGTGCGCTATATCTCAGACTACGCGAAGGTTTTAGCTAAGCGCGGCTCTTTGAGGGTTATGCGTGGCGCCTACGAAGAAGCCAAAGAAGATTTGGAAGATTCCATAGAGAGATGGCCCGGCGCCCATGATTTAAAAAATGCTAAAGCTCCTTTGGCTAGAGTTTTCCTCAATTTAGGTGTAGCTTATGCTCATTTAAATAGTATACTTCCAGCTTTGGCTCAGTTTGAAAAAGGACTAGTTATCTCTGAAAACCGCAACGATAGAGCTACCTATTTGCAAGTCCTTTCCGAGCGCGTCTGGGTACTGTTCTATGATGGGCAGTTTAAAAAAGCCGAAGACGATTTCACAGCTATTTTTTCCGGCCAGCGCGGTGAAGCTTCCCACAAAGATTTAATGGGAAGGGCCGCTTCTTGTTTATACCAATGCAAGTATCCCGAAGCTTTGGCCGATTTTTCCAAAGCTTTAGCTAGTACCGAAAACAATGAAGAAGATGTTTGGGCTTTACTGGGAGTGGGCTTTGCATGTCTAGGTCTCAAGGATGTTAACAGAGCTCGTTTCCACTTCAACAAAATAGTGGCAGCTTTAGCGAATCCTACGTCTTTGCCTTTTGAAAAAGGCGTTGTTGCTGTAGTGGCTCATTTTGGATTGGCTAAAGCGTTGGCTTTGGAAAATAACCAAGAAGAAGCCGTACAAGAAAATATTGTCGGCTGCACTATGTGGGCTGAAAGTGCTGGGCGCTTGTCCGACTATGGCAATGAAGACGCTATTTACAAAGTCTTTTCGGTATTTTACGCTTTTGTACCTCAAGTTCTCTTTGAAAGCACTGTGACTTTGCGTGGTCACAATGTTGCTGAAATTGCCATTCCTCCTTTACGGGCTGTGCGTAATATTGGTGTCAATCCGATTATTTACAGATTAAACCCGCTTTTAAATTTTGAAGCTGGTGTGGAGCTGGTGAAAGCTTATACCTCATTAAATATGGGCTCTGAAGTTGTTTCTCTGACTCAAGAGCTTATTGAGGAAGCTTCCGAAGGCGAAGGCGGCTTAGATAGAGATAAGAAGCCTTCAAAAGCTCAAATTGCTTGGTTGTGTTTGAACTTGGTGCGTTTAATTACTTCCTGCAGCGCTCAGCCTGATGGTAGTTACCTTACTCCCGATTATTGCTCCAAACAAGAACTTTACAATTATTTAGAAAAAGCCGGAACTATATACGAAAACTTATCTAAACAAGGTTTGAGTTTGCAAGATCGTAACGATTATGCAGAGCTCATGTTCTCCAAAGGGTTGCTTGACAAGGCTGATGGCAAGATTGATAGTGCCGAAGAAGCTTTCAAAAAAGCCAATCGTCTTTACTCTGAGTTGCGTAGCTTAACTGATGATAAAGGCTGTGAGCTAGAACTTAGTTCTGTCTTAATGAACTTAGTGGAATTGGCTGAGAGCAACGGTGACGAAGATAATACCGTTTTCCTCTTGGATGAAATGCTTTCTACTTTAGGTAGTGGCGTCAGTTTACCAAGTAAAGACAGCGCCTTGCGCAAAACTTTTATCAAGAATTTTGCGGCTTTTATCAGTCGTTCATTCGCCAATTCCGTGGGCATACAAGATCTGTTGGGCGATCTTATTATCTTGCCTTTTTGGAATGATGCCGATATAGAAAGCTTTGAAAATGCTTTAGAAAATCGCTTACGTGACCGTATGCGCCGCAATTTTATTCCTGTTTTCCGTGTGATTATCAAAAATTGGTCAAGTCGCAGTCGAGATAAACAGACACACCATGGTGAAAAACTTCTGGATTTGTGGCTTAATCAGGGATTGATGGATAGCGCTGCCGGTATTCGTGATGGTCTATACCTTTTGGAACAATTAGTCAGCTTTGGAGAAGAATGTTTAGATATTGCTGATTGGGCTGACAATTTTGCTGTGCGAGCTCAGGAGGGCTTAGCTAGGTTCTATGCCAGTGAAGGCAACAATCGCTTTGCTATAGAGTTGCTGGAAAAGGCTATGCATCTAATTGGCCACGGAGCCTCTTTTGAGGTCAAGACAAGTTTAGAAGTGGATCTTGGTATTAAGAGAGCCGAACTTCTAATAAAAACCGGCATGTATGAAGAAGCTAAACAAACTTTGGATGCAGCCGAGCTGGCCTTACAAAAATTGAAAGATGGCAATAGCGCTTTTAAAGAAAAAATTGATCATATCCGTATCGATCTTTTCTTACGTGGCGAGCTTACTCCCAAAGCTAGCAATAAAGACAACAGCGCCGAAAAAGAAGTTGCCGAAGGAGGATTCGATGAAGAATCGCCTTTGGCTAAGTTGGTCAAGCAAGAGAGCAGTGCCAACAAAGCTAAGCAACGCAGTCTGGCTGGTGGCTTTATTAGTGCTGTCAGCGGCCGTTTGTTGGGACGAAAAAATAACTCGCCCAAAGAATCGCCTTTGGATAGTTTAGTTGATAAAAAAGAAAAATCTACCAAAGAAGAACTTCCTTCCGCTCCTTCAGTGCAAGTTGATACTAGGGCCACTGGTACAAATTCTGAAGCATTAAATGAAGTCGCCTCTTCGGCTGGCCCTGAGACTACTTCTGTATCAGAAAAGCGTGCAGAAGATGAGGCTATAGCTCGTCCTGTTCATGTCGATTTAAATAGAGCCTCTAGAGCTTCTTCTATAGGCGTATCTGAAGTTGACGAATTAGACAGTTTGGACTCTGCCGATTCTGTGGCCAATTTTGCTACTTCGTATGCTAGTTCAGGTTCTGGCCGTTCAATTCCTGATGATTTAGGTCAAGCAACTTCCTCCATAACAGTTGAAGCTAATACTACTACTGAGTCTGATTCTTCACGGCGTGTTATTCCTGAAGATATTGGCAATGAAGTTGCTGCTCAATCAATTGAGTCTGCGGTTGCTCCCACTATTGTCGAGCCTGAAAATGCATATATTGAGGAAAATACCTCTCCGGTTTATGAGCAAGCTCCTTCCGATACTGCAATGTCTGAAGCTGTTGTGGCTCCGCAGACTTCGGCAACGGATGTATCTACAATTGAAAATGCTTCCAACTCTTCACTTGCTTCCACACAGAGCGAAAATGTAAGTTCCGTTACCTCTGAGCCTACGGCTACAACTGTGGCAATTGTATCTTCGCCTATGAGTGTAGAACCTGCCGTCGTTGCGACTGCGCCTATTGCAGACAGTGAGGATGAGGCTGCTTTCGGTAGCTCAGCTGAATCGGCATCGGTTGAAAATGTTTCTGCTGCCAGTGCTGTGCCAACTGATGTCGCCCCAACTGCACATGTGCGCGTATCTGCCAAAGAAGCTCTCAAAAGGCAGATATTGGCTCAGATGCGTTCCGGAAGCAACTTGCCCAAGTCGGCAAATTCACGTTTGGAAAAAGCAGAGAGCGTTCCTGAACAAAATGCTAGCAATCTTCCTGCTCAAGAAGCTCCTAAAGCTCCCAAAGAGGGCGTTACCGATATGGAGCGCATTTCCGCTCGACTTAATTCTAAGCTGGCCCGTAAAGCCAATGTCTCTTTGGCCTCTACCGAAATATCTCGCAATAAGGCCAAAACTGCTTCGTCCGCTTCTTTAGGAGTCCATCGTGACGATACGGAAGAAGAAAAAGACAAGCAAAGCGGTTCTCTTCCTACTTCCGAGTCTCGTCGTATATCTTTAAAAGGTGCCGTTTCTGAAGAACAGTTGGAAGCTTTGGCCAAAAAGGCTGCTTCCTTACCTCCCGAGCCGCCGCCCAAAGTCATACCTAAAAAGCAAATTACCGTACCTGATTCTTTAAAAGATCGTATGGAAAAAGCCCGCTTGCGCAAAGAACGTCAAGAAGCTCGTCAGGCTCGTCTTAGCGGCGGCTCGGTAGGCGAAGTTGAACCTACAACGACTATTCCTGAGTTGGCAACTTCGGATGCCGATTTAGAAACAGCCACTCCTTCTATAGACTTAGAAGATATCGCTTCTCAAATTACAGTGCAACCTGTGGTCGAACAGCCTGTACAACCTGTGACAACTTTGCGCAGTGCCGTTATGCGTGATCGTTCGTCTGAGCGCTCTTCTCTCTTTAGTAGAGTTACTTCCGCAGCGCACGTAGCCTCTACAGATAGTGTTGCTGCAACCGAGCAAGCTGCGGCTGTCGAACCTGTTGCTGAAGTTGCGCCAGCTGCTGTTGAGGAGCAAAAACCTCTTGCAGAGCTTGAACAACCCGGCGCGGCAGAATTTGAACAAAACTCTGAATCGATAGTTGCCACCGAGTCTTCCGCTATTGCTGCTGAACCGGTTCAGGAAGATACTAAAGCGGCCAGCTCAGCCGAGCAAAAACGAGCCGCTCGCGCTTCTCTCAAGCAAGCGCTTTTGGCCAGCCGTCGAGCATCCAAAAAGCACACTTCGGCTGCCGCACCGGCTGTTGAACCTACACCTATTGTCGAAGCTGCGGCTCCAGATGCGGCTGCTGCACCTGCCTACGAGCCTGCGCCAGTTGCCGAAGCTCCCACTTACGATGCAGCTGCTGCACCTGCCTACGAGCCTGCGCCAGTTGCCGAAGCTCCCACTTACGATGCAGCTGCTGCGCCTGCCTACGAGCCTGCGCCGGTCGCCGAAGCTCCCGCTTACGATGCGGCTGCTGCACCTGCCTACGAGCCTGCGCCGGTTGTCGAAGCTCCCGCTTACGATGCGGCTGCTGCACCTGCCTACGAGCCTGCGCCGGTCGCCGAAGCTCCCGCTTACGATACACCTTCTGTACCAGTAGCTGAGCCTGCGCAAGATGTGCAATCACAGGAAAGCGAGGCTGTGTCTGTTAACAATTTGGCTATGCTGGCTTCTGAGCTTTTAGGCGTAAAACCCAAAGCGGCTCGCTCTTCCAGCTCTGGCATAGCTACTGTTAAAGCTGAACCTCACGTTTCTAAAGAAAATGTCGATACTCTCGCGCAGCCTAATCAGGCGAATGCCTATGCAGAGTTCGCTCAGCCTGGCGCAGCAGAGATTGGGTTGGCGTCTGAGCCAATGGTTGCTGACGAATCTTCCGCTATTGTTGCTGAACCGGTTCAGAAAGATACTAAGGCGTCTAGCTCAGCCGAGCAAAAACGGGCTGCTCGCGCTTCTCTCAAGCAAGCGCTTTTGGCTAGTCGCTTAGCGGCCAAAAAACACAATTCGGCTGCCGCACCGGCTATTGAACCTGCGCCAGTTGCTGAAGCTCCCGCTTACGATGCTGCTGCGCCAGCCTACGAGCCCTCGCCAGTTGCTGAAGCTCCCGCTTACGATGCTGCTGCGCCAGCCTACGAGCCTGCGCCAGTTGCTGAAGCTCCCGCTTACGATGCTGCTGCGCCAGCCTACGAGCCTGCGCCAGTTGCCGAAGCTCCCGCTTACGATGCTGCTGCGCCAGCCTACGAGCCTGCGCCAGTTGCCGAAGCTCCCGCTTACGATGCTGCTGCGCCAGCCTACGAGCCTGCGCCAGTTGCTGAAGCTCCCGCTTACGATGCTGCTGCACCTGCCTACAGTACGGTTCCTGGTTTAGTCAGCGAGTTTGTGGCGCCTTCACAAAATCAGGGAGCCAATATCTATGATCGCCAATCGGCCTTAAAAGAAGTCGACCATGGTTTTTCCTGTTTAGATGCTCGCGATTTTGACGGTGCTGAGAGATGCTTCAGAAATGTCTTGGGAGCTGTCAATTGTTTAACGGACAGTCGAGAACTTGGCGAAGTTATGGCTGCTTGCTTAGAAGGCATGAACTCGACTGGCTACGCTATGTCTGAAAATGGCATGGAGCGTCGTGCTTGGCAAGTTGCTAAGTATGCTTGCGAAATGAGTCGTGCCTATTTAGCAAATCGCTATGATTCGGCAGCTTGGCCTTGGTGGGGAGACATGGAACGTCAAGCCGGTGAACTTGGCGACAAATTGCAAGCTTACGATGAGGCTATTCTCTATTTCCGCAAGGCTATAGAAATTTATCTGAAGCTTATCGATTTAGGAGTAGGTGAGGATTCGCGCGTAGATGCTCTCAATACTTTACTAAAACTTGGTCATGTATATGAGAAGATAAATCAGCTTGACGAAGCTATGCAAGTGTACAGTGATGCTATCGCTCAGGGTAATATAGTTCTTGGCAATGGTTATAATGAAAATATGACTATGGCTGAAGTGTATCGCCGTTTGGCAGAGCTTTGCATGATTTCTGGCTATTGTGAGGCTGCAGTTGATGATTTTGCTTGGACTTTGGAATTTTATGCTAGAGATAGTGAAATTAGCAATGACCGCCATTACATGGAACAAGCTGCTGTCAGAGCTCGTTTGGCTGAAGCCTATCTGGTTGTAGGACGCGAGGAAGAGGCTTATGGTTGTCGCAATGAGTTAATGGACTTACTCGACTACTTTAATAAATACAGACGCGACCAGGAAGCTGCTGTTTTGAGTAAATTGATTAACAATTTGGATGCAGCGGCCAACCATTACCGTCAAGGTTAAAATAGCGTATTGACACCGTCTTTGTGGTTTGAGAGACGGTGCCATCATTCGCAAATAAAGAAAGCTTGGATTTATAAATCCAAGCTTTCTTTATTTATATTGAACTTATCCAGCGTTCGTATTTTTTAGCGCTTGCGTTTACTCTTCTTGGTGGGAGCGGGAGCTTCTTGAGGCTGTTCAGTTGCCTGTTGAGTGGGTCTGGAACTATGCAAAATACCGGCTCTTAAAGTAAGAGTGGGCTGCTGCGGAAGAGCGGAGGCGCCGCCGCGCAGTAAGGGCATACGTTGCCTGCTTGCTGGAGCTGCTGCCGACTCTACCGGAACTTGCTGAACGGGAATTTGCTGAACGGGAACTTGCTGAACAGGATAAGCATCCGCTTCAACATGAACTGTATATTTTTCGCGAGCCGCTTGCTGAACGCTTACGGGTGGAACATAAGGAGTTTCCGTTGTTTCCACTTTTACTTCAGGTGTCACCTTAATGACACAATTGTCTATGTTGGTAGAGTTGCCTCTAAATACTGAGGGAGGAGCAAACTGAGGCTCGCTCTGATAGCTGTTTTTGTATGAATACTTAGCCGCTTGGCCATTATTCTTTTTACCGCGCTTGCCTTTGCCTTCGGCCATGTGCGGGGGACGCTTGGGCACATAGCTATTCGAATCAAAAGGCACAAAGTTAAAAGTGCGTCCACCCGCACTTATAACATTTTCAGCTTCCGCTTTAGCTCTAGCTTCGGCCTCAGCCTTTTCTCTGGCTTCAGCTTCCGCTTTAGCTCTAGCTTCGGCCTCAGCCTTTTCTCTGGCTTCAGCTTCCGCTTTAGCTCTAGCTTCGGCTTCAGCCTTTTCTTTGGCCTCAGCTTCTGCCTTAGCTCTAGCTTCGGCCTCAGCCTTTTCTATGACTTCAGCTTCTGCCTTAGCTCTAGCTTCGGCTTCAGCCTTTTCTATGGCTTCAGCTTCTGCTTTAGCTCTAGCTTCGGCCTCAGCTTTTTCTCTGGCTTCAGCTTCCGCTTTAGCTCTAGCTTCGGCCTCAGCCTTTTCTTTGGCTTCAGCTTCCGCTTTAGCTCTAGCT
>ERZ869991.913-NODE-913-length-9954-cov-3.352941_pt1 | contig 9954 bp, 6 predicted proteins | sample MGYA00520862_ERZ869991 | MGnify/ENA primary metagenome ERZ869991 (study PRJEB32232, sample SAMN07284978) | human gut metagenome | biome: human-associated habitat; material: feces | host: Homo sapiens | place: Tanzania | collected 2014-08-11 ...
TTATCAGAAATATCAATACCCTTTTCATCCTCATTGGACAGCAGCATAATTAGAGCCGAAGTATATCTTGCCAAAACCTTATGCACATCGGTGTTCTTATCAAACAACAACCCATTTTTGAAAAATACTGATTGGTCTTTACATTGAGCATATCTAATCAAAGCTTCAGCACTAGACTTTGGATATAAGTTATACACATCATAATGATCATTTAGATGTATATTCAGTAATGCATACTTTCCACGTCCAAACCCATAAGCCAATGCAGCATAATGAAATACAACCAAGTATCTCCATGATTCATACGATTTAATCTCAACCTTACTACGTACATTTAATTTTCCACCAATTATATAATGAACACGTGGCAAAAACCTGATGTATTCAAAGTAATAGCTCGTATAGTCAACGTATTTAAATATCAATGCTTCATTGTCCTTGTCAATCATTCTACGCAAACAAGCGGCCAAAAACAAACTATCATTATGATGTAAATACATTGACCGATTAAAAGCTCCAACCATTTTAAATACTATTGTTTCATTAGACATATAGCCTCTTGAAAAAGGTTTAAAGTCAAGCATCAAATCCAGAAAGAAACCCATTGTCATATTATGTTGAGCCCCCTCTTGTATAACATCATTTTCATCTATCTTAGTACTCCTATTTGATATATTTCTCTTTTCACGTTCAATAGTACCATCAAGTCGCATAAGGGTATTCTGAAAAAGCCCAAAATCATCTTGTTTTATAGCATATCTGGCGATTTCATTTATCCTGTATATATAGTTTTCTTCTGGCAATTTTTCTTGCCATCTTGACACCATATTTTTAGCAGAAATAAAGGCAGAATTACCTTCCACATCTTTTCTATTACGCGAATATCTGAAGAAAGCTTTAGCCTTTAACCGCCATACTTTAATGGTCGACATTTTTCGTTCATATTTATATTGTGTATCAAGTATACCTAATAATTGTTCTGGGTCATTATACTTTACTGTAATCCTCGCAAAAAGCCATACAATCAAAACATATACAATAACAACAGATAAAGATATACCATTCCATATAATAGCATAGACCCCCAACACATTATCTTTACAGAACAATGTACAAGCACCATACACAAGTACATAAACAATCGAAATAAGGCTGACGTACCAATATAACTTATACAATAAGAATGAGCTAAAAAGAGTCGACAATATTTTGGATTGATACTTGTCGTTAATCTGATTTATTCTGTCAAATACAAATGGAAAAGAAAAGGCAAACAATGCTATAATTAAAGGAACAGCCACAACTCCCATAATATCACTATACCCTACACCATCTACATAAATATCATTTAACAGCCTCAATATTTCACCTTGAGTCTTATCCTGCGGTACATCAATAGTATCATGTACAACCTTATATACAGGTGTACACCAATCATATTCAATCGGAAATTGCAAAGTATCATTTCCACTAGTAATATAGTTACACTTATCCACAATACGAAAACCCACGAGTTCCTCCATCAATAGCAAAATAAAATCTATAAGTTATCTTTATCACCTTTTTCTTCACAATGCCAAGAACCATTTTGAGAAAAGATCTGATACTATTATATTATGATATACCAATCTTTCTATAAAATTAGCATCGGTTGAATTCTTTACAACATCTTGCAGAACTTCTTTTTCTTCATTCCACACTTCTGCAATGCAGATATGTTTATTCATTCTACGCCTTACATTCACTCTACTAATACTATGACTGACATACGCCCTTACAACTTCATTTATTTTTGGTTGCCAATACATATTTATTATATTCAGTTGACTAATGGTAGAGCAGGCTATTCTTATATACTCAGGAGTATCATCTTTCGTCTCTTTTAAAGAGATAGAAACAGAAGGCAAATCATTATTAATTGTAACAATAACATTTAAAACCTCATCTAAATCTGGAGCCTCATCATAATACGCATTAAAATAGATACGCCTTCCATCTTCCAACCAATCATTACCTTTATTACCATTACAATCACCACATGTTGGAATCAAGTTCTGTAGATGCATTGAATATTCAGGCATAACAGAACGAGGAATATAATGGTCCCAATCTGTTACTGGCTTCATTCCGCAAATAGGACACATCTGAAGTTCCCCATCCTTCTTTGCTATTGTTTCCCATTCATTCTGCATATAACTACGCTGTCTATTATACATATTATATAGTGCAATTCTTATTCCATCGTCAACATAATGAGACCTTATACGTTCAAGTTTGCAAGGTTGAGTTTTTGCATTATATTCGGCAAAGTATTTTTGTAAATTGCTTTTTTCTGAATGGAACACATTATAAATAGGATTGTCTTGTTTTATTCCATCTTTACTAACTACCTTATTCAGTTTCTTCCCAAAATTCACCAAAGAATCTTCTACAGTCATTGACGAAGGATTTATATTTCTCATTATTACACCTCTTTAGAACTAAAATAATCACGTACTACCATCTTTCCATTCAACGACAAATTCACATCTGCCTGTTTAAAATCATCCATAACCTTCTCGTATGAGCTATTATGTATGTTTTGTGCACGTTCTTCAACAGTTTTATAGAAATAGCTGTCTCTTTCGTCACAACCAAAAATATTCTGATATAATAAAGACAAATCCTCACCGAAAGTATTGAAAGCCACACTGCCTATTGTTGGAATATTGTCCTTACTACGTACCATCATATAAACATTTTTTTGTACACACTCTCTTACAACTAAAGGCGAATGAGTCGCTATGATGGCATAACTGTCAAACCTATCAAGCAGTTCATTCAAGGTCTTTACAAAATTGGTGATTAATCTTGGATGCAAGTGAACTTCTGGTTCATCTATCACAATAAGCGAGTTTAAATGAACGTTGGCACAAATATATGTAATAAGTGAAAGAATCTGTAATTGACCAGTACTCAACTCTTTCACAACTTCTTCAAGTCGAGGTCTATTAAGTATCACCTGTCGTTCCAAAATAACATCATCTTCTTTCTTTTCCTTTATATCTATTATTCCACCAACAGACTCCCCTAAATGTGAACACAGAAGTTTCAAATATCTCTCGTTCATCGTCAACATTTCACCATTTACATAGTAAGTTCCTCTAACAATAATTTCATTTATAGCACTGACAAGATGCTCCAATGTATTATCAGTCTGTACAACATCCCATATCACTGTAGGAATTCTGGCTTTGTCGGTTTTTATTTCATTGTAGGCATCAAACATAGAAGAGCATATCACCATTACAGACGAAATCATAGGTTTACGGCTCATGTCTTTTAACTCTTCGCCTATCAATTCCTTTACCATATTCGCCATAAGCTGAGTCTTTCCTACACCATTTTCACCTATAACAGAATATGTACGCTTATAAGAAGGACAACCATATTCAAGATTCACATTCCATATAGCCGTTACCTTTTTATTATATATTGGAGTAAAACAATAATCAAAAGAATATGCCTCACTCATATTTCTTCCCTCAAGCAAGAATCTCGCTTCCTTGATAGCCTTCTGAGTTGCAATATCTCTATTCAATGAATTAATAAATGCGGGAAGACTATTAAATGCCTCATATATCTGTGGGTTTGTAGCACAATCTCTCAGAGCATTTAATATTACTCTTGTTTTCCTTCGTTTAAACACTTTTATCAAATTCTGGTAAAATGACGTGTCCATACCCACAGAACAGAAGCTATCATCAAGTTTATCAAAACAATCCTTCATCATATCATAAGCATCTCCACCACTATTCATAATTTTCAGATCACCAATAAACAAACGTTCACCCCTTGCCGGAATATACCACAAAGTAAACCATGTGTAAAAACCATAATCATTCCAATTATGATTATATACTAATTTAAAACAAGGATAGACTGTAGATCTTGTTGAGACGCTATTCGGATGGTCTGCTCGTTGCGTCAACTTCCGCTGCTTTTCAAAATAAGGGACAAATACTCTTTCGTTCATTATCTCTATTATATCTGTTACTAATCCAACTCCACCCTACTCTCTCTCAAATACGCCCAAACCGAGTTTAACATTACTTTCATCATAGAGACTCCACAAAAATGCTACAGAGGCAATTATCAATAAGAATAGGCATATTATAGTCATAACAATTTCTTTTCTAAATGAATATCGTTTATGCCTAAACGAGAAGCATGAGAAGAGAATTTTTGTAATATGTCTGCAAACAATACAGGTTTAGCTTTAAACCATAAAGCATATTTCGTATTATCCAATATCTCATTTTCATTTAGTGTCCATAGATATCTAAAATCAAATACTATACATTTAACATTATCTTCTCCTGGTACGACTATTGGACTAACTGCATATCTTTTATCTTCTCTTGGAGAATCAAAAACCATGTCTCTTTTCCCGACCTTGTTTTTTCCTAATGGGACATCAAAAACATATCCTCCCACAAATCTTGAATAGATTTTTTTATTCGTAAAATCACAAGGAGGTGTTAATTCAATTGCAATATCTACCTTATTATAATTTTTGCTTCTTACATATTTATCACCTTCCCCTTTAATAGGAATTTCAACCACTTCACCTGAAGGAACTGTCAAATAACTATTACTATCCAATATGCGGTATATATTACCTGGTATCACCTCTTGGGTATTTAAGTTTTGACTATCAATAAAAAGTGAAGTGTTTATCTTTGCTGACATTTCTTGCAATTTGGAAATATTATCTCCATATGGATTCTCTGTGATACCACTCAAGTCGGGCAAGTCTTCATTGCGTATTATGGACGACAATTCAGAATGGAGCAAATTATCAAAAGCCTTGTAAGCTCCAATCGTCAAGTTTACATTTTCCTTCTCTCCTGTCTCATTCTGGGATAGAGCTTTTAGAATATATGATAATTCCTCTTCATGTTTCTTATAATCTGTTGACAATCTAAAAATATCGTTCGTTACATTTTCAATAGACATATTTATTGTCTGTTTCCATTTTAATGAAAAATAGGCGGTTCTACTTTCATGCAACTTTGCATTGATATCTTGTAAAAGGTCATGAAAACTCCAACAACCATTTTTCATATATTTCATTTTGTCAAGGCATAATATAAACAAAGGTGGATTCATAAGAGAAACTTGCGTAATAATCGCATCTTCATCCTCATTGTCTTCTATCTTTTTTTCACTACCGAAATTTACAGCCCTACTTATTCTATCTAAAAAATCTTTGGCAAATTCTTTATGCTTCGTCCAAATGATAATGCCATAGAATTTTGAGTCTTTAGGCTGTAGCTTATTAATAATTCCTATCAAACGAGAAATATTTGTTATAGCCTCATTCTTGTTCTCATTCAATAACAAATCAGCAACAATTAACTCCCTTGGATGTATAAACGTGTTTATTTCATCTATACTACCATCATCAACTAATATAAAATCAGTATGAACGTCAGCATCTGACAAAGCCTTAGCAATAGCAGAACCTTCTTCTTCCTTGTTGTCTATGACAACAGCTCTATTTATAACATCCTCTATTTTCATAGTTCAATATTTTTTATTATCAATCTGCTTTGGGGAAAGACAAAGCAACGATAGCATTAACTATACCTTTCTGTATTGCGTTCTCTGGCAATTCTATATTTTCATCACTCAGGATATTCAAATAGCCTTTCATTTGTTTCATTGTCTCATTGGCGATATATAAACCAAATCCCATACCTGCATTTAGAGGTTTTCCTGAAATAAAAGGTCTTATCGCTAACTCTGCTGGCAATTTAAATCCAGGACCATTATCACATACTGCAACTGTAACATAACCTTCCTTATAAGTATCTGTTATATAGATATACATCATCCTACCTTCATTTCTTGAACGACAAACCCAATAGATAGAATTATCAATTAAGTTTGTAATGGCAGCTATTGATTCCGTTTTACTCAAATACGCACAGCTATCATTGTTCTTGAAATTTGAGAACAGTCTGATTTCATGATCTTGGAACCTAAATCGATTATACTCTATCACTTTTTTAACAATTTCCGACACCCTAACATTTTGAATTTCTGATTTCAACATCATTGAAGAGTAGTTATCAATTATCGATTCAAGGATTGGAATAATAGATTTAATTTTTTCGATATCTCCTGATTCTGCACAACTTTTGAGCGCAGCCATTTGCTTTTCCAACTCATGTATTGCACCACCCAAGTTTACACCAATACTTGCACTATGTATCAAAGAGTCTCTAACCTCATTGTATTGATTTTCCATTCTATACAAATAGTTTAGAATCTGCTTTTGATCACCCGTATCAGAAACCTTCTCTTTGATTATTTCAATCACATTTGAAAGTTCTCCGATAACAGGCTCGGTAACATTCTTGCCTTTTTTATAGATTGCCATAAGATTCATTCTATCTTGGTTTCTCTGTTGGACGATTAAATCCAATGCATAGGAAATAGCATCTACAAAAGCATAGTATGCTTCATCTTCAATAAACCCCTCTCTATTTGTTTTCTCTCTAAGTCCAAAACTTGAGTTTCTATCCAACATAACAGAGCCTAAGAGAAGGCTATTACTAATATTACCACCACTTCTTCCAAGCCTTCTCTTGTCTATAGACAACCAATCGTTACCAGGCTCACCGTAGTCAAAAACTCGCATATTATCTCGATAAACCCTAATACCTGAGTTTTCACGAAGATAATCATTCAATCCTTTCTTCTCTATATTCAAAAGACTGAAAACAGAAGAGTCTTTTTCGTACATGATAACATCAAATTTTATTTTACCTATGTTATATTTATACAGATCCAACACTTCCTGTTTCTTAACGATCTTGCCTATTTCTATCTCCGTCTCTACATTATGTATTAAGAATTGTTCATACTCGTCTAAAGATGAAACTGATCGTGGCTTTATCTTATCCAATGCAGTCCACGGCTTAAAGTCGTAAGAAAAGTCTGTAATTCTATTTCCCTCTATAGTACAATGACCAAAGAACAATCCAGCATTTTTTATTGCATCAATATTAGGAAGTCCGGAAAAGACGTTAGAGTTAGACGAAACTATCACATCAAAAGAATCACTTTTTTCAGAAAAAGGACTATTCAGTGTTGTCAAGTCTCTAAAAACAGATCTCAACTTACGACGATTCCAATCACCTTTGAGTCCTTTTACAATAATTTTTGTTCCATACTCATATTTTTCGAAATGCTCTTTCTCGGAATAACCATAGTCAATCTCAAAATCGTCAATTTCTTTTGATTTTGCAAGTTTGGTCCAATCGATACATACATATACTTCTTTGTCTTCTTTAGATTTTGAATATAGCTTTATATCATTACCTAACTTGTGTACTCCAAGACGTCCAATTCCTTTTTCTCCTAGAGGTAATCTTCCTTGACATTTCTTCTCTAATTTGACTTTTTTATTATCTGTACCAATTACTAACCAGACATTTTCTATGGTATTCAAAGACATACCAACACCATCGTCGGATATTGAAATAGCCTCTAAATTTCCAAAGATATCAAAATCAAAGTCCACAATACACTTTGTAGCACCTGCATCATACGAATTTTTAACAAGTTCCAACAAAGCAATACTTTCATCCTTTATAAGGTCCTCACCCAAATGAGCTAAAACCCTAGAGGTTATTTTAAAAGGTCTCTTCATAAGTACTATAATTCCTATAACTACATAGTAAGTATTCGGTACTCCTCATATTTCCGATACGAATATGAGTTTTAGCCCTCCACCAGCTAATGCCAGTGGAGGTTATACCTTAATTTGACTAAATTCTAAATTCATTTTTATTGTTCATCATCTTCCCAAAATTCAGGAAGAAGAGTATAAAGCTTATCCTTTGGCGTTGTCTTATGTTTTTTAAGTCGATGACAAAATTACTCTCGCTATCTCTATAGTTTTTTTTACATTCTCCTTTTTCTGCACTATCCAAAGGTTTCCACGAATTAATCTTGGGAGTATTCAGTATCCTTCTCCAATAAGTAGTTTAACCTATCATCGTTTTCATCTTTTACCCCAGCTAATATGCCTCGCATTTTTTTCAAGTGTTCAGGCAATTCATATTGAGTAGCTTGAGCAACAGTTTCTGAACGATTAAACTTTTTCAAGAAACCATGTATAGAAGCTTTAACAACATCAGTAACAGTTGTATTATTCAACTTAGCAAAGTTCTCTACTTCGCTATAAGTATTATTATCTATTGTTATAGTATTCATGTCCTTTCCTCCCTATTTGTCAAATGATTATCTTTATATCGCAAATTTACGTCATTTCTCTGACACATGCAAGTATTTATACCATAATCTTTTGATTTAGAAGAAATGTTGCGCTCTAAACTAATAATTCAAAATTCGACAATTCAACATTGCCTCCAGCAACCATTCAACACTCAACACTCAAAATTCAACATTGCGCACAGCGCATAATTCAACATCGGCAAAGCCGACAACTCAACATTCAACACTCAACATTCAACATTCAATCACACTTCCTCTCCAGCAAACTTCACCTTAAATCCTAACACTGTTGCGAATATCATTTCAATATCCTTCCAGAACGAGTAGTGGCGATAGTAATGACAGTTCAGGCGCACTTTATCAGGATAAATCACGTTATCGTTATACCACACAGCAACTTCCTGATCACTCTTCACTATCAGCTCAGCATATTCCTTATCCGATATTTTAATTTGCGGATAATTCGTGGTCAATTCATGGTAATTCATGTTTCTAAAGTCCTTCATGAATCCCGCAATCATTTCATCCTCCAGTCTATACTTCAATGTAGCAGGACCAGTAATACCAGGGCGCAACTTCAGTACATCCCTATCATCACCTTGCAGCTTATCAGCATAGCCCGGCACATCAGGACGAGGTCCGACAAAAGACATGTTACCAATCAACACATCCCATAATTCAGGTAATTCGTCAATCTTGTAATGACGCAACTTAGCACCAAACGGAGTGATTCTACTATCCCCAGCCACAGAGACAGACGAGCCACTATGCTTCACCGTCATTGAGCGGAACTTATGACAAGTAAACAACTTGCCATCCTTTCCCACTCTCTTCTGACAGAAGAAAGCCGGACCACCCGGCATCTTCTTATGGATTAAAAACGCTACTATGGGGAATATCCACCAAATCAAAAGCAGTCCACAAAAGGACGCAATAATGTCAAAGAGTCTTTTGAATATCATAAATCAATTAATCTAAATCCTTATCAAACAAATATCCCCACACACGTCTTCCGCTAAACATCAGGAAGTTTGTGTCTGAGAACATTCGATATTTCCAACTATTACGAAACATATTCATCACCAAGTTTATCCTCACTTGTATTTTTGAACGTTTGCCATTATTACAAACCTTTCTATAAAGTGTATCATCTAATAAACGCCTGTCAGCCTCATCATCCTTAGGACAGTCAAACGGAACATTTACGCCACATACCCTATAAGCCAATCTGCTCATAGCATATCCAAACGACAACATCCCGTATTCCTTGCACATACGCTTCCACTCTTCCCAATCCACTTTGCCCCCATGCGCTCTCAACACCATAGCCCAATCGCATATATGGCGCAATATGATACCTTCGTTTAAGAAATGCTCCTGCGCATGAGCCAACACATACACAGCATCAAAGAAAGGAGAGGTAGCCTTCAGCAGCGAGCCACCGATATACTCATTCCCTCCATTGTCTATCCATAAACGCAACTCACGTTCAAACCTCTTAGCCTTGCCACTACCCTTTATAGGCAACAGATACTGATGGTTCTCCACCGTCAATCCACTAAGCAATATCTTTGAATGTTTGTAATAGCTGCAATCCACAGTCAGCCCGTTCTCCTTGGCAACTCTGTTTCCCTCTTCATACTTATCCTTCAGATAGCAGTCCAT
>ERZ869991.917-NODE-917-length-9899-cov-6.435553_pt1 | contig 9899 bp, 9 predicted proteins | sample MGYA00520862_ERZ869991 | MGnify/ENA primary metagenome ERZ869991 (study PRJEB32232, sample SAMN07284978) | human gut metagenome | biome: human-associated habitat; material: feces | host: Homo sapiens | place: Tanzania | collected 2014-08-11 ...
CCTCGGACGATGACAGCCAGTATGTGGGCGTATATCATTTCTCCAACGAGGGTGTCTGCTCTTGGTACGACTTCACCCAGATGATCGCTCGTATCTCTGGACACGTGGATTGTGACATCCAGCCATGCTACAGCTCCGAGTATCCTTCTCCTGTGACACGTCCAGCTTACTCCGTCTTGGACAAGCGCACCATCAAGGAAACTTTCGGGGTAGAGGTGCCTTATTGGGTGGATTCCTTGGAGAAGTGTATCGCAAACCTTTTGAAAAAGTAAAAGAGTAAAAAGGTAAAATGTAAAGGGGCGCAAGCCTAATTCAACATTCAACATTCAACATTTATGAAAAATATCGTTATCACAGGTGGCGCTGGTTTCATCGGTTCCCATGTCGTTCGCCTTTTCGTGAATAAATATCCTGAGTATAACATCATCAACCTCGACAAGTTGACCTATGCCGGTAATTTGGCAAACCTCAAGGACATCGAGGACAAGCCAAACTATAAGTTTGTGAAGATGGACATCTGTGACTTCGACGCATTCCTGAAGTTAATGCAGGACGAGCATGTCGATGGCATCATCCACTTGGCAGCCGAGAGCCATGTGGACCGTAGCATCAAGGATCCATTCACCTTCGCCCATACCAACGTGATGGGTACCTTATCCTTGCTCCAGGCAGCCAAGACCTATTGGGAGAGTTTGCCGGAGGGCTATGAGGGCAAGCGCTTCTACCACATCTCTACCGACGAGGTGTATGGTGCCTTGAAGATGACTCATCCAGAGGGCATCCCAGCACCTTTCACCACCAAGGCTTCGAGTGGCAAGAATCATGAGGCTTACGGCGAGGAGTTTTTCACGGAGACCACCAAGTACAATCCTCACTCTCCATACTCTGCGTCCAAGGCAAGCAGCGACCATTTCGTTCGTGCTTTCCACGATACCTACGGTATGCCAACCATCGTGACCAACTGCTCCAACAACTATGGTCCATACCAGTTCCCGGAAAAGTTGATACCTCTCTTCATCAACAATATCCGCCATCGCAAGCCATTGCCAGTGTATGGCAAGGGTGAGAATGTGCGCGACTGGCTGTATGTAGAGGACCACGCCCGTGCCATCGACCTGATTTTCCATCAGGGCAAGATAGCCGAGACCTACAATATCGGTGGTTTCAACGAGTGGAAGAACATCGACATCATCAAAGTGGTCGTCAAGACCGTTGATCGCTTGCTGGGTCGCAAGGAAGGCGAGGATCTCGATCTCATTACCTACGTCACCGACCGCAAGGGCCACGACATGCGTTATGCCATCGACTCTCGTAAGCTTCAGAGAGAACTCGGCTGGGAGCCAAGCCTCCAGTTTGAGGAAGGTATCGAGAAAACCGTGAAATGGTATCTTGACAATCAGGAATGGATGGACAACGTGACTTCTGGTGACTATCAGAAGTATTATGAGAATATGTATCAGAATCGATAAATTTTATAAAATGGAAATCATAAAGACAGATATACAAGGCGTGCTCATCATTGAACCACGCCTCTTCCGTGATGCTCGTGGCTATTTTTTCGAGAGTTTCAGTGAGAGAGAGTTTGATGAGAAGGTAAGTCCTATTTTGGGACACAAGGTACACTTCTGCCAGGACAATGAGAGTATGAGTAGCTATGGAGTGATGCGTGGCTTGCATTTTCAACGTCCACCTTTCACACAGAGCAAGTTGGTACGCTGTGTAAAGGGCAGAGTGCTCGATGTAGCCGTGGACATTCGCAAGGGTTCACCTACATACGGTAAGCATGTGGCGATAGAACTGACTGAAGACAATCATCGCCAGTTCTTTATCCCTAAGGGCTTTGCCCATGGCTTTGCTGTGCTCTCAGAGACAGCCGTGTTCCAATATAAATGTGACGAGTTCTATCATCCAGAGGCAGATGGAGGTATTTCTATCCTCGATGATAGTCTTGGCATTGATTGGAAGATACCGACAGAACATGCAAATCTTTCAGACAAAGATACTAAGCATGAGATGCTGAAGGACTTAGATAGTCCATTTGATGTAAATAAGGATTTATACAAATAATAAAATCTGTTAAGTTATGGCGCACAATAGATTTGGTTTGAATGAAAGCTACATAAACTCAAGTGTAAAATGTGTGTTCATAAGCCATCAAAGAAAGGATAAAAATATAGCCAAGGCTATAGCTGATTATATACTAAAAGCTGGCATTGATATTTATTTTGATGAGTATGATGCAAGCATTGATGTAAATAATCCATACTCTGTTGTTTCTTCTATTAGAAATGGAATTTGTAGAAGTTCACACATGCTCTGCTTGTTGTCTCATAATGCTTTAGAGTCCAAGTGGATGCCATGGGAAATAGGCTTTGGCTATGACAAGACAAAGGTATTAGGCTTGACCGTCAAGGATATTGCTAGATCTGTTTTGCCAGAGTATTTGCAAATTGTTCCCATATTGAGAGGAACGAAGTCTCTTAATGATTTTCTAGCAAATGTCTGTGGTAAGACTCCTTCACAGATGCTATATGAAGAACGTTGTTTTTCTGCTTCAATGCCAAATCATCCATTGGATAATTATTTAAATTGGGAATTGTAATTTGATTAAATTTTAGTTGTTATGCAAACACCTTTATCAATACATGCCCTTTTTCATTCACAGAATCCTGAAGGACAAATAATTTATGCAAATCTATACAGTCTTTTATGTAGGGATGTTTGTAATCCTTTTTCGGATGGACTAGACATCCCTGTGTATTTTACGAGTGGTGATGATACCTCTAACTTGCAATTAGTTTCCTCTTCTAGTTTTCGAAAAGTTATATTGGTGTTTATTGATATCTATATGTTCTGCTCGGAAAATTGGAGACGATTTATTGATAAAATTGTAGATGAAGCAGAAGCAGATCCTTATACTCTTGTGTTAGGAGTAAAACTCTATAGACATGCATTTTCTTTGAATAAAAAACTTGGAGAAATACAATCCATTGTAGTGGATGATGAATCCGATAAGGGACAGGCATCTATATCCTTGTTCAGCAATAATAAATGGGAGGTCTTTAAGACTCGACTCTTCGACGTTCTTCTTCGATTTTTGACTGATAGAAAAGATGCTAAGCAATTAGTAGTGTTTATTAGTCATTCGAAATGGGATAAAAGCAATAAAGGTGAACTGATGACAACGGAAGTTAGAAATTTTCTATATTCTGATACAAAGCTAAATTCATTTTTTGATGTACATGATATTCTTGATGGCTATAAGTTTGACCAACAGATAAAGAATCATATCAAAAATTCAGCCTTGTTGGTCTTGTTTACAGATAGCTATTCATCTCGTGAATGGTGTAGAAAGGAAGTCTTGACGGCAAAAGAAAATAAAGTTCCGATAGTTGCTACCTATCTGTTGGAAGGTATGGTTGATAGGACATTTCCATATGTTGGCAATGTTCCTAGTATTTCTTTTTCAGGTGATTGGAGAATTGTAATAAACCTCTTACTTCGAACAGCGTTGGATCAATGTGTAGAACAACTATTGTTGGGTTCAATTAAGACAGAACATAAAACGGAAACTATTCCATATCCTCCAGAAGCCTTTAATATGTCTTTGATAAAAGAAGATACTGAAATGGTTCTTTATCCAGAACCTCCATTAGGAAATGAAGAACTAGATGTGCTTAAGAACATAGCTCATCATATGGGACATGATGTACAGTTCATTACTCCGATGTCGTGTCTTACAGAAAATTTAAGCCTTGATGGTGAGAAAATAGGAATATCTGTTTCTGAGAGTCCTGATTATCCTGCCATTGGAGTAGGCGATGAAATGTACAGGGATTTAACGATAGAACTAAGTCGTCATATCTTGAAGGCTAGTGGATATATGGTTTATGGTGGAGATTTGCGAAAGAACGGTTATACAGAACTGTTCAAGGAATTGTCTAACCAATATGGTCAAAAAGAGAAAGCAACATCTGATGTCTTCTATTTTGATAATTATCTTTCATGGCCAATATCTAATAATGTTACTTTAGAGCAAAAGGCTGAATACCTTAATTCTAGAATTAACTTGATTCAAGCTCAACCAGGAGATGATGTGCAGACAGATGAGTATAGCATCTTTGTTCCACCTACATCTTTAGATAATAGAATGAAATGGGCTTCTTCTTTATTCAAAATGCGTAGCCAAATGGCTCAACATACGTTTGCAAGAATAATTGTTGGTGGAAAGGTCTCTGGCTTTTGTGGTTATATGCCTGGTATAGCGGAAGAGTTCCAAATTTGTTCAAAGCTAGGACAACCAATTTATCTAATTGGTGGCTTTGGTGGAGTTGCCCAAATTCTGACAGAGATAATAGAGCATAAAGCAACTTCGGATAAATTAAAGGCTAAAGCTTTAGAAAAGGCAAGTTATGGAGAACTGTACAGTTATTGTGAGTCTAATGGAAAACATATAGACTATGAGTATTTTAATACTCTTGCTGTTGAAAGTTTGAATAATGGTCTTACTCCGGAACAAAATTATAGGCTTTTCCATTCTGTAGATATAATAGAAATCGTGTCGTTAGTATTGTTAGGACTTAAAAATATGACCAGTTAAAGTTTTATATCGCTTATGAAGAATGTTTTTATTTGTCATCATAGTGCAGATGTCCCGAAATTGAGAGATTTGTTGGATAACTTAAACTCCAAGGGATATCAAGTTAGAAGCAGTTCTCTTCAAGAGGACCAAGATAACAAAGTTGTGCATAAGGGTAAACATGTAGCAGATGCTACTGTTGCCCGTTATATACGCAGAGCTATCAAATGGGCTGGTACGTTTATAGTTTTGATTGGCGAACATACGCATGAACGTGCTTGGGTAAACTATGAGATTAGAAATGCTCATTTGCAAGGAAAGAAGATAATCGGTGTTTACAAGCATGGATGTGCACAGAATGCCGAATTACCAGAAGCATATAAGCGATATGGAACTTCGCCAATAAGTTGGAAGTCAATAGATAAACTTGCTGGAATGATAGAAGGAAAGGTAGAACCTGCGGAACTTCCAGATGGAACACCTTCTACAAATAATATTTATCCAATGATATATATAGAATGTAAGAGCTAATGAAATGTTTTAGATATAAATTAGACCATGATTATGGTTTTGCACCCAATCCATTTTGGGGAATAATGAGCCTTGCCACTTGTAAGGCTCAATTGCGACATAATAAGCACTTGGCAATAGGTGATTGGGTTGTAGGATTTGGAAGTGTAGAAATGGGAAACTTTGGTTGTCTAATATATGCAATGAAAGTAGAGCAAATCCTTTCTTTCGATGAGTATTGGGATAATCCTCAATATGAATGTAAACGACCAGTTCTTACAGGAACACTATGCCAAATGTATGGGGATAATGTCTATCACTCGGTAAATGGTAAGATGCATCAAGAACCATGTGCGCATAGTTTGGATACTGGCTTGCCGAATCAAGGACACTATGATAGTGATGTTTCTGGTAAAAATGTCTTGTTGTCTAAGCATTTCTATTATTTCGGCGATGTTGCACCTAAAGTTCCTAAGGAATTAGAATTTATACTTCCATATAGAAATATACAATTTCATGATTTGGAAGAGAAACAGGAGGAATTAGATTCTTTTGTTTCTTGGCTAGAATCCAACTACACAGTTGGCATTCACGGCGACCCTTGTAATTGGAAAGAGTTCAATCTTCCCAAGTTAGATATATATGATGATGGAATCGAGTAAACCTATCATTCCTAAGGATGAAGTCTTTCGCTATTACTTCTATTTTATTCAAGAACGGATGAATATTTTTTGGCGAAGGTGTGAGGGGAAACGAGTTTTGACAAACGACCCAATATTTCGTGAATACAAGTTTACCAATGTCTATCGTGCCTGTGATCGAGTTAGCCAATATCTGATTCGTAACGTTATATATAATAAGGTGGAAAGATATACTCCACAAGATATGTTGCTTCGTATTCTTGTCTTCAAGATATTCAACAAGATTGAGACTTGGGAGTACTTGAAACAAACATATGGAGAAATAACCATTCAACATTTCGATGTCAAGAAGATAAGTGCCTTGTTGAGTGAACGGCAGCTTTATGCTCCAATCTTCAACAACGCCTATATGATGACAGGTTCTCATAAACGCTATGACTATTTACCTTCAAAGCATGCCAAATGGCTAACGATGGTGAAGGAAGAGTTCATAGGTGAAGGCATTATTGATAAAATACTACAAACAAAAACTCTGGAAGAAATTTATCACTTGTTGAGAGGATGCTCTTTCTTGGGTGGCTTTCTTGCCTATCAATATGCCATTGATTTTAATTATTCTCCTTATATTAACTTCGATGAAAACTCTTTTGTGGTGGCAGGAATTGGGGCAATCCGTGGTATCAGCAAATGTTTTATATCCCATGGTGGCAGTCATGAGGAAGCCATCAGATATACAAAAGAACATTTTGCAGAGTTGCAAGAAAAATATGGTTATACAAAGTTCAAACCATTATCAGGGCACGAACCGACGCTTTTAGATTTACAGAATTGCTTTTGTGAGACCGATAAGTATCTTAGGGCAAAAATGCCTAATTTGATAATCGGCAACAAGAGAATCAAGCAAAATTATAAGTCCCAAGGTGATTCCATTCACTATATGTTTCCTCCCAAATGGCACGTGAAATCTTTCCAAGAACATTTAGTGTTGAGTGAACCTACATTATTCTAAAGAATCAATCATGTTGAACGAAATATCAATAGAGATATTGCAAAGGTGTCCTAATCGGTGCATCTATTGCTCATCTCATTCTAATCCTCAGGCTACACATGTCATTTCTTTTGAAATCATCAAGAGGGTGATTGATGATGCCAAAGCCTTGGGGTGTAAAACTGTATGTCTCTCTGGAGGCGAACCTTTCCTCCATCCGCAAATTTTGGAGATTATTACTTATATAGCTAAGCAGCATTTATTATGTTATGTATATACTAGTGGCATATACTTGAATGATAATGCTGGTTATTCCTCATTGCCAAATGAATATATTGAGGCTATAAGAGGAATGATTGACAAGGTAATTTTTAATGTAGAGGCCGATACGTCAAAATTGTACGACCAAATCATGGGAACAGATGAAGGAGGCTTTGAATTGATGAAGCAATCTATAAGAGACTGCGTTTCCTCTGGTTTAATTGTTGAGGTCCATGTCGTTCCTATGCAAGTTAATTTCAGGCATTTAAAATCCATTTTTGCTATGTGTTATCAATTGGGAGTTGTCAAGGTTAGTATTTTGCGCTTGGTAGTACAAGGCAGAGCTTTGGAAAACTTGCAGTTAGTAAACTTGTCTGTTGAAGATAATCGGGAAGTATTCAAGTTGATTAGAACGCTACAGGAGGAATATCAAGGAAAGGTAAGAATTGGTCTTCCTTATTCAGACAGCAGTTGTAGAATCTATTGCAAGGCTGCTACGGATAAGATTAATATACGATACGATGGTAATGTATATCCTTGCGAGGTATTCAAGGATGATCTTTTGAATGCCAAACTCGGTTATGAACCAGATAATGTATGGAAAGATAGTTTTTATGTTATATATCAGAAGTCTCCTTATTTGAATGTAGTAAGAAAAAGCATTGAAGCTTTTAAAAAGGAAGATGGTGATGAAACTTGTTATGGACAATATAAAATGAAGTAATTATGAATACAGATTTAGCGTTTTTAAAAGAGATAAAAGACAGTTATAGTTCTTTTGATGATTATTGTCGTCAAGAGATTGGTCCTATAGCTGTGGAGTATCCTTTGGATGAAGACATAAGGCATAGGTTGGAGGCTGTTTCTTTGAGAGATGACGATGAGGATTTTGAGATCTTTCGTTTTTTCGATAATTTAATCACTCTTTGGGAAAAACTAATAGAAAAGTCAATCAAGGCTTTGCGATATTTTGACAAAAGAGAACCATTTAAAAAATATCCAACTAAACATCCTTTGGCTTATGGTGTTGAGGAATTGAGAAATTATTTTGATAAATATATTAAGTTTGAGACGACATTATATGGTAGTAGTAGATATTATCGTGACCATGTAGTTCATGTCTTTAGAGTTTGGATATTAGGCGTTTCTCGGTTGTTATCTAACGATAGCAATTTGCTAAAAATAATAGAAGTTGATAAAAAATGCAGTGTTAATCCTTTAGAGAAATTATCAATTTGGACATTAGTGGCTCTAACCCATGATTTAGGTTATCCTTTGGAGAAATCTTTAGAAGTTGTAGAAAGAACAAAGGATATGATGAAGTCTTTTGTCGTTAATCCTACAATATCTATGGATTTGTCTTTCAATGGTGTTCAGAATTCTATGAATGACTTCGTTTTGCGTTTTATGAGTTCAAAGATGATAGAGAAAAAACGTGAAGGCAATGATGAATATAAATATGTAGCTCGTTTGCAGCCTAAATATTATTTTAAGTTTCAAAAATCATTGGAACGTAATAAGCATGGGGTATTAAGCGCTTTAGTCATTTACAAAATTCTCCGTTATTTCTTGGAGTCAGACTATAGTACTAATGAAGACTACTATTTTAATGCAGAAGATACTCGTCAGTTTTATATTCGCCGGGAGATATTGAGAGCAATTTCTTCTCATACTTGTCATGACATTTATCAATTAACAGCTAAGAACTTCTCTTTTCTGTTGATTTTGTGTGATGATGCCCAAGAATGGGGGCGTAAAGGTATTTCCGAATTATATATCAATAAGTCTATCGAATATGATTATGATGGATTGAATATAAATTTTGGTGGCGATAATATCAATGTATCTTTTGGCGAAAAGTATAAAAATGTAGATAAAGAAGAGGATGTAAAGACAATCATATTGCGTTTTATAGACATTAGCCGTGATTATAACGAGATATTCCGTGATGGTTTAGACACAGCTAAAAGAGACTTCTGTTTTAAAAAAAATACAGAAGTCGATTTTGGTACAGGAAATAATAAAGTTGCAATATCTATGTCTTTGGTGATTTCGAATGAGACATCATCTAAAATCAACATCACTCTTTCTTCAAATAACTAGGGTGTCCAGTTCGTTGTACCAATTTTAACTCACCCTTTTGAGAGTTTTGGTTCGTTCTGTAACCCAGTTTTTGGACAGGTGCTCGGTTGACCAAGTACTAATGTCCTTGAGTTTAACATTTACAATGCGCTCTTTGAAATTAACTGTTTTTGTAACGGATTCGTTCGTGACTTTTGAATATAACGGTATCGTCAGAACAAAAGGTGTCACACCGTACAGCTTGTTCGGAGACTTCTTGCTCTTGTAGATACCAAAAGTAGATTCTATGATGTCGGATGATATGTTGATGATCATGTTGCCTGTGAGAAGTGCTTCTTCTCTGTTGAAGTATTCAAGCATCTTGATACCGGCACGTGCTTGTCGGGAATGTGCATTTCCCAAGACACGAGTGATGATATAGTGCTTGCACTTCCTGCTCGTCATTACCGAGAAACCTTCGTTCTTGCAGATGGCCTCGACGTGTCTTACAGCACAAAGTACAGCCTGCAGTTCCTTCAGCAAAGATTCATAATCCTTTATGAAGGAATACGCTTCCTGCATTTTTTTCGGCAGCGTGTCATAGCAGTCAAGCATTTCATTACCCCATAACACCCATGAAGACATGTTCATGAATCGTGATATGGTTCTCATGTTGGGAGGCAGCAAGTATGCCTTGTCGGTCAGATGATACTGCAGTCGTTTCTTGCCAAGGAGTGTTGTAAACTCCACAAAATCAGATTGTTTCTCATAGACCTTCTTGAGAATTACCCCCATAGAATGACTGATGTCTGCATGGCGTACATGTCCGGATCCAGTGATGCCTTTGGTCAGATTATGG
>ERZ869991.918-NODE-918-length-9895-cov-4.872377_pt1 | contig 9895 bp, 11 predicted proteins | sample MGYA00520862_ERZ869991 | MGnify/ENA primary metagenome ERZ869991 (study PRJEB32232, sample SAMN07284978) | human gut metagenome | biome: human-associated habitat; material: feces | host: Homo sapiens | place: Tanzania | collected 2014-08-11 ...
GCTCTTCCGATCTAGGCTCTGGGTCTAGGATTCAACCTGCACACCCACATAACTGCTCACGGCAAGATGATTCTCAACGAGAAGGAAGTGTTGATGAGCAACAACATTCAAGGCGATACCTTGGATGAGCGTGTTAAGAATATCGGTGGCAAGGCTATGACCGAGCAAGAGTTGGAACAATTTAAAAAGACGGAGGAATAAAGATGGCAGAAACAAATTTCTCAGCACAAGGCTGTATACCTGTACGAAGAGTTCGTAACAACGATTCTTTGTCAATCTCAATAGAGAGCACTCAACCGCTTTTTCAGGGTGTGGATGCTAATGATGAAAACGCCACACCATTCCCTAACTGGGAAACGGATGATGCTAGCAGACCTATTCTTACTCCTGTTGTCAAGAGTGCAAAGGGTAATATCGTATCTCTCAGTGACCATCATTGGAAGTATGGTGATACTCTGCTTGTATTCAATGGCAGTACGAGCGGTTCGTTTCAACTAACAGGAGATGGCAAGTTCGGTATGGATGCAAACGGAAGATTGAAGATATTCAAAAACCTTGCATCTAGTAGCTCTACAAGTTCAGATACACTCACGTATAGCGGAACTGCAAAGATTGGTGACAGCAGCACTCAGGACGTAAGCGGCTTCGTTACTATCCTCATACAGCCTATGGGTAACAACTCATACATGGGATGGATAACGGCTAACCGCTCAATACTGACAGATGTGCAGAATGAGAACACAGCTACACTTTCGGCAAGATTGTGGCTATCCACAACGGAACTTACCGACTTCTCGGTCAAGTGGAAGAACTCGGCAGGTGAAGTACTCGGAAGTGATAAGACCCTTACGGTTACACGAGAAATGGTGAACGGCTCTACCCTCATTACTTGCGAGTTCTACCACAAAGATGCTCAGAATGCTTGTTTCCGTGCTGGTAAGGTAATGACCGATAACGCTGACGAATACGTCATTGTCGGTGAGGTTTCAAACCTTATAGGTGATAAGGCTGCAACGATTACTGGAAATATCAAGAACACAAGAACGAATGCTATCGTAACGCCTACAGGTGTTACATGGAACGCTAAAGCCTACAAAGACAACAACGAGCTTATCAAGGAAGTAAGCTCTAACGTTATCACAATCGCAAAATCTGAGAGTGATTATGGCGGCACAGAGCATGATGCTTATGTCTTATTCACGGCAACTTGGTAAAATAGGAGGAAAGAACTATGGCAACAAATAACGCAGTAAGAATTAGAAGGTCTTTCGCTCCACTCAATACAGCACAATCAATCGTGTGCGTATCGGGCGGCTCTCCTACCACGCAAGTATATAACGTGGTAAACAGCAGCTACGAGCCGAACCGAGCCAATACGCCTTGCGTATTGCACCCAGACATTACGGCTTATGCAAGCGATGGAACGTGGAAGTATCAGCAAGCTAATGCGGTACTTGCCAACATGGTGTGGCTCGTTAACGGAGAGGATATAAGCAAAGTGTGGGCAGCATCGGACTATTCCATCAATCAAGATGGTGCTACACGTGGAGACCTTACCATATTCCGTAACGTGGCAGTAGCAGAACGATTTGCATTGAGATTCAAGGCTGAAATCGTAGACTATCGAACCAACGTCAATGTTCCTATCCTTACCGATGAGGTGGTTCTGAACACGGTATCTAAGAGTGATGATGCCTACTCTATGGCATTGGATGATGATGAAACTATCGTCTACAACCCAATGACAGACAAGTTGCTTCTGTACGACTACAAGGTGGCTCATGGAATGATAGCAGCATCTGATGCTGTAAGGAACACTTGCATTGACGAGAAGGCTTATCTCAGAAAGATTCCTCTCCACATCTATAAGGGTGCAAAGAGCATTACTTCTGGCTACACTATCAAGCTCTACAAGATGAGCGGTTCTTCGATGGCTCAGATTAGCGTAGGAATGAATGAGGTGGTAGCAATCAGCAATAGCTACATCACACTTGACCTTAGACTGATTAATTCTGCATCATACGTTATCAGGGCTTTTGTTGGCGATACGGAAGTATGCAACAAGCAAATATCTGTTTCCCGAACATACCCGAGATACAGCGTATCGGCAGGACAGAACGTAGACATATCTCCTGGAGTTGATAACCGACAGCAGGTTGCTCTTGTCAACTCTGAAGGCAATATCGTGGAATGCCCTGCCAACGTGCTGAAACTTAATTGGAGTACTGTTGCTGAGAATGGCGGTGCTACGACAACAAGGCAATGGCAAGAGGGAGATACGGCAATCTTCAATATCTCTGATACTGGTCTAGGTGAGACTGCTGATGATGAGCTGGAGATAAGATGTGATGCTGAATACAAGCCTAGCTTCGATTTCTTTTCTGATGGCTCTGAACCTCTCGTTGATGAGAACGGAGATTACTTAATTGGTAACTGATTTAGTAACATATAAAAATAGCAAAATATGAAAAATCTTGCAACAGTAGCATCGGTATCATCAATGGTTAATGGTGATACTTTATTGATAGAGGTTGGCGGCTCTCTCAGACGTATCAAGCTGTCTGACTTGGCTAACTCTATCAGCACTAATCAACTTGACCTCTCGCTTATTGCTTGGGGTACTTATCTCAAAGAAACAAGTGATACGCAATGGGGAGTTTGCGGTAATCAGACAAAGTGGAATGAGTTCAAATCATCACTCGGTCGATATTTGCTTACTAACGATGGAAGAATGGCTAAATTGTCTCGCAGTAACTCTGCTGTATTCGAGGATGGCACAACCGTTGATGAGAGCAAAGGTCATATCATGTTCCATACCCATCATCGTCTCTACTATCTTGTGAAGTATGATGCGTCTGTCGGATGCAACATTCTTTGGGGTTCGACCTATCCTATCTCAGAGCATTATATTGACCATCCTACATTCAGTGCTTTAATGGCTAGCTTGGTTGGCGATAAGCTTGTAAGCCGTAGCGGTCTTGGTGTAGCGAACAATAAATCAATTAGCGAGTTCTTTACTTATGCTCGCAACAACGGTAAGAACTTCGGTCTGCTCGACTATGAGACATTGAAGATTATTCCTATGCTCGTTTTGTGGGAGAGCGGAAACAGCAACTCACAGGCTAAGTTCGGTTGTGGTCCTACAGGTAGTGCTAATTTATGGGATAAGGTTAATGGTCTTACAACGGGTGCTACTAAGAGCCTTGGAGATAATAATGGTAAAATCAGCTTGGCTGAGTTAACAGGAAACGCTGACGCATGCCATGTGAACCTCTTCGGTATCGAGGACCCTTGGGGATGGTACTGGCAGATGATACAAGGCATCTACTTCGGTAGTAGCGACAATAGCGGTCAGACTGGTTCGGAAGCCTTCGTCTACAAAGGCAACAGAATGCCTTCTGCTTCTGAACTTACTGGTCATCCTGTCGGTGATTATCGCACGTTCACACGTAACACTAGAAGTGGTGGTGTGCTGAGCCTCGTTCTCGGAGACTTCTTCGACATCATGCCTAAGAATATCAACGTTGACAATTCGAACAGCGCAAACTACTATTGTGACTACTCATGGGCAAACAGCACTGGGCAGTTGCTCCTCTTTGGTGGTGACGCCTGGAGTGCGCTTAGCTGCGGCTCGTTCTCCGTCAATTCGGGTAACGTCTTCGGCTCTCGCGATACGTTCTGCGGTGTGCGTCTCGCTTTTTACGGAAATCCGACATACGTAAACGGCGCAGACCTGTAGGGTCTGCGCTACCCGATGTGGAGCTTGCTCCACCGAAGCAAAAATGGTGATAAGAAAAAAATAAAATAAAAGGTGGCGAGAGACATTTTGCTCCTCTTTGGTGGTAACGCCAGGAATGCGCTTAACTGCGGCTCGTTCTACGTCAATTCGAATAACGACTTCGGCAATCGCAATACGAACTACGGTGTGCGTCTCACTTATTTATAATCGCTGAATCAATAATCTATCGGGTATGGATATATGAAGAAGCGAGTCTCTCAAACCTTGACGTGGGCTTCAATAGCCTAGTCAGAAAATAACAGCGGAAAGGCTCTCTGTATTCGCTGAATGGAGAGCAAGCGTGGTGAAGTAATCGGCTCAGTTGTACGAGCAGAACAAAGTCACGGGCAAAGCGGCAAAAAAGCAATAGGCTTTAAATACAAAACAAAATGACAGCAAAGGTAAAGAATCTGATGAATGAACTCGTAAAGAGGGAAACATTGGAACAGGGTGGTGATGATGCCTATAATGCGTTAGATGATAAGAATACGTGGTTTGCAAGGAGATATATCCGAGATAAGGATAAGATTATCGACCGCATACAGAACATGCTCATTCTCGGCATTTATCCTAAAAAGGAATATAAGGAGGTTGACATAGTATCTGAGAATAAGGCAAGAAAGATATGCCCTATGCACTTCGACCCTTGGAATGTTCTCTTTCACGCTATCAAGATAGTGCTCGAACCGATAGTAGAGCGAGTGCTTATATACGATTCGAGTGCTGGTAGAAAAGGTAAAGGTCAAGTATTCGGTGCATTGAGAACACAACGAGCTATCAGAAGGCATCCGAAATGGGCTTATTATGGGCAAGGAGACCTCAGAAAGTATTATCTGACAATACCTCATCCTGTTCTGCTTATGATACTCAGGCGGTATATAGATGATGAACTATTCATCGACTTGATAGAGCAGACCATGCTCGATTATTCTGTAGAGATTGAACCTCTGATGATAGAAGAATACGAGCGTAAGCAGAAGTACTGCATTTGGGCAGATAAGGGTGGAATGAAGTACCTTGGTTGCAGGCGAGGTGTAACACTCGGTAATCCTATCGGTCAGATGCTAGGTAATCTTGCATTGAGCTTGGTAGACTACGCTATGGTACATATCGAGCATGCAAAAGGCTATCATCGGCATTGTGACGATATTACTTTCTTCGCTGAAACAAAGGAAGAAGCTGTTCGATTGCTCGGAAGATTAGACTACTGGTGTAACCAATATGGGTTCTGTCTGAAAGCTAGCGGTCACGTAGCAGAGTTGCATGACGAAGAGAAAGGCGTGAAAGGCAGAAATCTAGATTTTGTCGGTTACGTCTATTCTCGAAATAACATGAGGATGCGCAGACGGACAAAGGTTAAGGCGGCAAAGTCTTTCGGTAGGGTTAAGAGCCGTAAAAGGCGACAGGAACTTATCGGAGCGTATTGGGGAATAGCAAGGTGGGGCAAGTGCAAGCATCTTTGGAAGAAGATTGTCGGTGATTACCCCGAAAATTATAAAAACGAATTTAAAAGAAAAAAGAATATGAGTTTTAAGGATATAGGAATTGTATCACCGAAATACTCGGTAGACAAGAACGGAAAACGTATATTTTCTGTACCCGAGTATAATCAGACGATGTTGTGTCAGAATCACTCCATCATCAATATATTAGACTTTGAAGATGATGTTGAAGTGAACGGCAAGAGCGGTCGGTGTTGGGTTCTGTACGAAATGAAAGATGATCCTGGAACAGAATATAAGTTCTGTACGTCTTCGAAGCTCATAAGACTGAAGCTCAAAGAAGTAAGGGAGAAGAACCTGCTGCCAGTTAATGATACTTTCCTCTTTAGAGTAGACAAAGGTGGCAGATATACTTATGATTTGGATTAACAATTTTAAATTATTAGATTATGAAGATACAATGCACAATGGCAGAATTGCCAAAGGATAATGTGAAGGTTTTAGTTTCGGGCAACTACCTTCAAGTAGCTTATGATTTTGTTCGTATCGAGCAGAAATCAGAAGATAGTAATGATGGTATGCACATGGTGGTAGAGAACTCTTGCCAAGGTGAATACATCGAGCTTCGTGGCGGCATCCGCAGCTATGATGCTATCGTGTCTGCCATCATCGAAGACAAGTACCCTTCCGACAAGATGGATGCTATTCGTCTTAACTTCGAGTTGGCTCAGAATGGTGCTGTGGCGGCTATTGACTTGGACGAAAGCAAGTGTGAGGAGTATCTTGCAGAGTATAAGGCTATGCAGGAATGGCGCATACATGCCAAGGAAATTGCGAGAAAGGCAGTTGAGCTAATTAACGCTAACGTATAAAAAGAAAGGAGGTATACTATGGCAGGACATAGTGCGCAAGGTGTTGTAAGGGTGGGCAGAAAGCCTAAGACAGCCAGTGAGACGGAGATAGTCCGTCTCATTACTGCTACGAATGAGAGCACGCCTATCGGGAACTTTACTCAGTTGGTTAAGGACTTGGAAGCGGCAGGTATTGTTATCGGCAAGGACAAGATTGCTATCAAGGCGAAGCAGACGAGTGTTATAGGTAGTGACGGCAGCACCATTGCCCTCTTTGATACTGATGGCAAGAAGCTCAATGCTAACCTTATTGATGCTGATGCTATTGAGGTAAAGCACCTTTGGGCAAAGTCTGAGGATGGAACTGCCAAGGTTGGTTATTTCGGTAATACAGAGAATATGGCTGCTTGCAAGGTAGATGATACTACTTATGCCCCTCTCTTTGTTGGTGCGGATAATGCTAAAAATGCTCCATTCCACGTAACGCAAAACGGAGCAATCTATGCGTTAATGGGAAGAATAGGTAAATTCACATTGACAGACGATGGAATATTCGAATACGATTACGGTACTGGTGGTACACATAAACCAATGCGGTTAACTGAGAATTGTCTATACTTTACGCACACAACAGATAACAAAAGTAATGATAGAATTATATGGATGGGTTATACAACACATACATTTTCTGATTATGGTATTAGTAGTCTAATATCTGATATGTGGATAGACGACAGAGAGAGCAGACCAACTTCTTCTAAGGCATGTTTAATATTGCGTGCTGAAGGTGGGACAAGCGAACAAAGTAATCTAGCAGGAGAACCATCAGGAAACTTCGCAATATGCGCTTCTAAAGGAATGTATGCTGGATTCCGTCCAATGACGAGAACAATTAGTAAGAGTATGGCATTATCTGAGTTGGACTGCTATGTAGAGGTAACAGCAGCCGTTACATTGACACTCCCAGCAAACCCACAGAGAGGACAGACGTATTGGATAATGCGTTCGGTGGATAAAGGCGTAAAAACTATCGTGAAAGGAAACGGTAAGCAGGTATATACCCCTGCTGGAAACGGAGAGACTGTAGAGTTTACTTCCGCCAATGAAATTATCTGGTTAACGTATATCAAGAATAACTGGAAAGCTCTTTGGGTAACGCCTTAAATAAATTAGTATTAATATAAAAGTAAGAAATATGAAAAAGAATTTCAACGTACCTTTTAAAAATTGGAAGGGTGAGGTGATAGTATCACCAGTTAAGAACGAGAATGGAGAGAATACCTACAAGCCACAGATTATTGGCGATATTGTAGGTAAGGTACTCTTCGAGGTGATAGACAATCAGAGTATGCAGCTATCGGGTGAAGACAAGCTTCGCGCTTATCGTGTAGCTTGCAAGATAGGCAAGGATGCCGAGAACGTAGACATCGAAGCCGAGGACATCATCCTTATCAAAAAGATACTCTGCCCTGTCATGGCGGTTGGCGGCTATGGTCAGATAGTTGATTTGCTCGAAGGATAAAACAGATAAGGCGGTTCACTACATGGTGACCGCCTTATTCTTTTCTCGTCCGTCAGGAAAATGCTTTGCATCGAACTTCTCTATAGGTTCTAATACCATGTCAGCGAAATATGGAGCATCAGAGCCACCAAAAGATGGAATTAAATCACTAAGATAGCCATATCTACCTTTTCTTCGTTCCTCCTCTGCTTGCGTTACTAGACCTTTCTGCATTCTAACAGCGAAAGGAAGTTTGTTGTAACTATAGATACCATCTATCCAGTCGTTAGGGTGCGGATTACACTTGTGTTCCAACTCTCGCTCTCCAGGAGTTGATGGCAACCTACTGCCACCTACTAGGTACATCATTTGATTTTCGTATGGTTCTAACTTTTTCATAATCTTAATGTTTTGAATTCTGCCGCAAAGTTACGAAAATAATCTGAAAGCGCAATGTTTCTGTTACAAAAAAACGATAAAAGCCCTGCTATCTATCTCAGACGGCAGGGCTGCATCGTTTTTTAATACTTTATAAAGATTATTTTCCCCTATGCAGTGGACCGCACGGGGAATAGCGGGTGCAAAGATACGAAGAAAAAACGAGATATGTAGAGAATATCGGAGAAAAAACGAGATACGGAGAGAATATCGGAGAAAAATAGAGAAAATCGGAGAAAAATAGAGAAATATAGAGGAAAATAGAGATTATCTGTAATTTTTTGGGTATATCCGTAAGAATTATCTGTAAATCTTTGCTCATATCCGTAAGATTTGTAAGTTTTTTTTGCAGCAATGCACCCATACCGCAAGGCTTTTTTACCTTTTTACCCTTTTACCTTTTTACCTTTAAATGTCCCTATTAGAAAAACAGAAATTACTACCTTTGCATCATGAGATTACCCGAAAGCGAACGCTAGGAAACCGCGAGGTGATAGTAAGACAATCGTAAGACTCTCGTAAGACTCTCGCAAGACTCTCGCAAGAGAGCCTTACCGATAGTCTGAGCACCCCCATGAAGCCCATAGGGCGAACTTCCGAGCCATCTTTGCAAGTGTTATCGTCTCCTATCATGGAGGCACATTGTTTAACCCATAAAAATGTAAAGAATTATGGCTAAAGTTCAACCAAGTGATTTGTTCACCTCTATCAGTGGCAAATTATGCAGTAAGGAGGGTACTTACATTTCCCTCAACAAACAGACTGGCAAGATGTTTTCTGCAGTCCGTCACAACAACACCAATCCCAACACCGAGGAGCAGCAGGCTGTGCGCAAAACCTTCGTATCGCTGGCTAAGTTTGCCTCAGCCTGGTGGAAGGCCAACCGTCCGTCAGCCTCGCAGCCTAAGGGTAGCGACAGCTACAAGCTCGTGATGAAAGCCTACAAAGCGCAGCACAAAATTGGCAATCCCTACAGCTATCTCCGTACCCTGGTAACCGATGATATGAAGGTGAAGCTGGGCGACCTCGACATCACGGGCAGCGTTACTCCTTCAGCAGGTGGCGGCGCAGGTGTTAAACCTGGCACAAGCGGCAGCGGCACTCAAGGCAGCGGCACAACCGATGGTGACGGCGGCGATGCCTAAAAATTGAGTGTTGAATGTTGAGTGTTGAGTGTTGATTTAGGCTAGCGCCCTTGAGTCCGTCAGGCAATTCAACATTCAACATTCAACATTCAACATTCAACACTCAATTTACCTTTTTACCTTTTCATTGATATGCTTCATCCCTGTTCTTTCTCCATATCGACGAGAGATAGCCGTTTTCGCAGTTATAGAGATTGATGAAAGAGTAATGGTGCGTATAATAGAAGGTGGCCACATGGTTCTCTACCAGATAACCATTGATAGTAACCTTTCCGTTCTTGGTGGAATAGGTGGTAGTGAAGTCTTTCTTACCCTCTATCACCATGTGCATGGTGCCGTCCTCATTAAATGTCATGGAACCCATACGCTGATCTTTCTTTCCGTCCTTGGTAATGGTGATGACGCAATACCATGTGCCCCTTATCGCCACATCGTGGTCCGTCTCGTCAGAAACATCATCCAGCGTTCTGCTGCATCTCATTTGGCATTCATTGCCGTTGGCGAAGGTGCCCACAATCAGCGGACGCATATCAATGCTCGCCGATGTCCCGCTGCCCGTAAGCTTGTTGCTCTCCTGTAGATGCACCCCCGAGATAGTTTCGTTCAGCAGATTGCCGATATTGAAGCTTTTCGGTGTGCCCACCTCGAAGCGGGTAGTAAGCCTGTCGCCATCCATCTGCCAGTAGCCGAAGGCAGTGTTAGGCTCGATAACATAACCGCCTGGAGTCAAATCGCCACCA